>ENA-OWPI01002679-OWPI01002679.1-marine-metagenome-genome-assembly--contig:-NODE-2679-length-16227-cov-9.886997_pt1 | contig 16227 bp, 13 predicted proteins | sample MGYA00238138_ERZ651775 | MGnify/ENA primary metagenome ERZ651775 (study PRJEB26906, sample SAMN06265043) | marine metagenome | isolation source: Helgoland LTER site | place: Germany:Helgoland, sampling...
TTATTGGCGCGTGATGCAGCGTTACAGAAAAAAATTCTGGTGGATAATCCAGCCCGGCTTTACGGATTTACGCCGGTAGAATGAGGGCGATACCAGCCCAAATGAAACAAGCTTTTTGCAGCGGCGTTTTTCATTTTGACTCTTGGTTTCGTGCATTTGTTGCCTTAGGCTATCTACTTGCTTATGTCTTAGGTCAGCGCACATGACCAATATTTCGGTATTTTTATGAAGGAAGATTCAACGATGATTATTGATTGTCATGGCCATTACACAACAACGCCCCCACAGGTCGAGGCCTATCGTAACGATCAGCGGGCATTATTGGCAAAAGACCCAAACCATCTTTTTACAAAGGGCGATGTGAAGATTTCGGATGATGAAATTCGCGAATCAATCGCTAATAATCAACTCAAATTGCAACAGGATCGCGGCACTGATCTGACGATATTTTCGCCGCGGGCTAGCTGGATGGGGCATGACCTTGGCAATGCCAGCACGTCGCAAGCATGGACCGAACTTTGTAATGATCTAATCCGGCGCGTCTGTGACCTGTTTCCAGATAATTTTGTTCCGGTTTGCCAATTGCCGCAAAGCCCTGAGACCTCGCTTGAAAATAGCATTGCCGAACTGTCGCGCTGTGTCGAGGAAATGGGCTTTATCGGTTGTAATCTAAACCCTGATCCGTCTGGTGGTTTCTGGAAGGATCCGCGCCTTGGTGATCGTTACTGGTATCCGTTTTATGAAAAAATGATCGAGATGGATGTACCTGCTATGATCCATGTGTCGGGGGCATGCCAGCATTCGCTTGATACGACGTCCAGTTATTATCTTGGGGCTGATACAACGGCCTTTACTCAGCTGTTATTTTCTGACGTCTTCACCGACTTCCCTGAATTAAAGTTGATTATCCCACATGGTGGCGGTGCCGTTCCCTATCATTGGGGCAGGTTCCGCGGGATTGCACAGGATAGAGGCCTTGGTGATCTGGATGAGCGGGTGCTTGGGAATCTCTATTTTGACACTTGCGTCTATCATCAGCGCGGTATTGATCTATTGCTTGATGTTATCCCGACAAAAAATATTCTGTTCGCTTCAGAAATGATTGGTGCGGTTCGCGGTATTGACCCAAGAACTGACCATCACTACGACGATACCAAGCGTTATATCGATGGTAATAAGGCGCTGGATGCCGCGGCAAAGCAGGCTATTTTTGAAGGTAATGCCCGGCGTGTCTTCAACCGGTTGAAAATCTGATTTGTGCTTTTGTTATATGCATTGGCGTAAAAGCCAGTGCTGATTTCAGCGTGGGTCTGATCAAGCGGTGAAATAATGCGATTCAAGCTGGCGGCAAATTTCATGATAGATCGGAAGATGCATTTCTTGAATGCTGGCAACGTCATTAGATGCCACATCGATCAGCACATCACATAGTGGTCCTAGCTTGCCGCCACCAGCACCGGTAAGGCCGATCACCTTCATGTTTTTGGCGCGGGCAGTCTTTGCGGCCAGCAGGATATTTTCAGAATTTCCCGATGTTGAAATGGCAAGCAAAACATCAGTGGCCTTACCCATTGCCCATATTTGCTGGGCGAAAATCAAATCACCATCAAGGTCATTGGCAATCGCGGTAATCAGGGATGAATGGCTGACAAGTGACAGGGCTGGCAATCCATATTGAAGCTTTTCCCCAAGACGCGCCGCATCATCACCACAAATGGCCGTCAATCGATCGCGATCTTGTGCTGATAATGAACGCGGCAGGCAAAACCCCTTCATCAATTCGCCAACGATATGTTCGCAATCGGCCGCGCTGCCACCATTGCCACAAATCAGCAAACTGCCGCTAGCATCATAGCTAGCAATCAGCAGTTTTATCGCCGCGGCGATTTTGGCTATCTGGTTCTGATCGCTATTTTGGTCTTGCGGCTGCATGCAGCGCTCCTTCACTTAAAGGCATCATCATCATGCCTGATCTTGCCATTATTGAGGGGCTGAACAAAAAGCACAAATGATAAAATCACCCTCACAGGGCGTAATTATCAATCAAGCGCGTTGTGCCAAGCCAGATGGCGGCAAAAATCCGGCAATTTGGCACTAATGTTTTGGCTGGCTGCAGATTGTCTGAATGGCGTAGGTCAAAATAGTCAATCTTGCTAAAGCCAGCTTTGGTGAGCTGTGTTTTGGCCCTAACCAAGGCCGCATCAACTGGCGTGCCTTTGGCTATCTGGTTCGCGGTTTCCTGCATTTCGGCATAAAGCAATGGTGCCAATTTGCGGTCGCTGGCGCTTAGATACAGATTGCGCGAGGATAATGCCAAACCATCGGTTTCGCGAATTGTTGGCTGTGCCAGAATTGTGATGTTCAGATCGAGATCACGAACCATTTGCCGGATGACTGCTAATTGTTGGTAATCTTTTTCGCCAAAAATCGCGAAATTGGCAGGGATGTGGGTGAATAGTTTCAAAACAATTGTGGCAACGCCGGTAAAAAAATGCGGCCTTGTCTGGCCTTCCATGGCCAGCGCAACACCAGCTGGAACAATGCTGGTGGCATGACCATCATCATACATATTGGCAGGCGCATAAATGGCATCACAGCCACCCGCTGCAGTGATCGCCGCGCAATCAGCCTCAAGCGTGCGGGGATAGTGATCAAAATCCTCGCCAACACCAAATTGTGTGGGGTTCACATAGATGCTGACAATCACGCGATTGGCGGTTTTGCGCGCTGCGGCAATCAGCGCAAGATGGCCTTGGTGAATGCTTCCCATTGTTGGCACAAGGCAAACTGTTTCCCCCGCCGCTTGCCAGGCAATTGTGGTGGCGGTCATTTCGGCTTTGTTGTGTAGAATCTTCATCACTTTGCTCTACCTGAGATCAGGTCTTTTTCGGCCAGAAAAGATGATCCTTGGTTGGAAAGCTGCCATCAATGACTGCGGCGCGATAGCCAGCCGCAGCGGCGCCAATATCATCTTGAAGATTGGCAAATTTCCGAACGAATTTCGGGGTAAAGGCGTCATATAGCCCAAGCACATCTTCGGTCACAAGAATTTGCCCATCACAAACCGCCGAGGCACCAATACCGATTGTTGGCACGGCGCAAGATTGGGCAATTGATGCGGCAACCGGTTCGATAACCCCTTCCATGACAATGCCAAAAACGCCTGCCGCAACCAAGGCATTAGCATCGGCATGAAGCTGGGCTGATTCTTCATCGCTTCGTCCGGTGATGCGAAAAGCGGCTCCTGCAACCGCATGTTGCGGCAAAAGCCCGATATGGCCAAGCACCGGAATGCCTGAATCAACAAGGCATTTCACATGCGGGGCAAGATCAGTGCCGCCCTCAAGCTTGACTGCATCAGCGCCGGTTTTGGCCATAATCTCGGCAGCGCTGGCCAAGGCCTGCGCCGGACTATTTTCATAGCTGCCAGCAGGAAGATCAATCACCACAAGCGCTGATTGCCGCCGCCGCATAACGGCCTGACCATGCCTGATCATCATATCAAGATCGGCATTTTGCGTTGTATCCATGCCATAGATGACCATCGCCACGGAATCGCCAACAAGCAGAAGGTCACAATGCGGGTCAAGCGCATGTGCCATTGGCGCGCTATAAGCGGTTAGGCAAACAATTTTGCGCTGGCCCTTAAGGGCAATAAAATCACTGATTTCAGGTTTCACAGACATGTCGGTCAGTCTCGTTGCAGGCGGGTTGGATAGTATTGTCACTAAAGCGCCCAAGGGGGATAGATTATCGGGGCAAGCCCCCAGCCAAATAACGTCAATTAATTAGCATATATTCCGATAGTGGGCGATAGGTTTTTCAGTGATGTTGTGATGGCTCTCGCCTTGACCTGTGATTTGCCGGTGCTAGCATAAGCTTTCGCACTCCAGTCGGTGATGCGATCAGTTCTGCGCTTTTTCTGGCGCGGTTTATATTGCTTTTTGAGGATGACGATGACCCGACCAACAATCATCATGGCGGCACCAAATGGCGCACGCAAAGTAAAAACTGACCATCCGGCCGTTCCGGTTACGATTGCGGAAACGATTGCAACCGCCAAGGAATGCCATGCGGCTGGTGCAAGTATTCTTCACGCGCATGTTCGCGATGATGATGGCAAACATCTTCTTGATGCGGGGCGCTACGGGCAATTGCTTGACGGCTTGCGGCAGGAAGTGCCGGAAATGCTGGTGCAGATTACCACCGAAGCTGTTGGCATTTACACGCCTGAACAGCAGGCTGATTTGGTATTTGCTTTAAAGCCTGATTTTGTGTCAGTTGGATTTCGTGAAATGATTGGTGATAATGGCGAGGCCGCGCGCGCGCTTGCCAAGCAGTTCTATCATCAAAGCCTTACCGAGCAGATAAATGTTCAACATATCCTGTATGATCTTGATGACCTGCAGCGGTTCCGCGTGGCGATGGCTGATGGCATTTTACCCGCTGCGCGGCCGCATCTTTTGTTGGTGCTTGGCCGCTATAGCGGTAATTTCCAGTCTGATCCTGCCGAAATGAAGCCATTTATCGCTGATGGGCTGACCGATATGGCAAGCTGGTCGATCTGTGCATTTGGGCATCGTGAATTTGACGTTATGACCGATGCGATTGCCAGTGGCGGCCATTGCCGGGTTGGGTTTGAAAATAACCTCTATTTAAAAGATGGCAGTTTGGCACCAAATAATGCCGCCCTTATCCACCAGCTGGCTGAGACCTGTCAGCCAGCCACGCGCGAGGAAACATTGTCACTTTTTGCGCTATAGCCGTTATTCGGCGGCCTGTTGTTCCCAAAATTCCATTGGCGGGCAGGCGCAAATCAACGCCCGATCACCAAGTGCATTATTGACCCGGTTTACCGGTGGCCAATATTTGTTTTCTTGGTGATTCCCATCAGGGTTGCCAGCCTGTTTGCGGCTATAGGGACGTGTCCAGTCATCATCCATAATGTCATCGGCGGTATGGGGTGCATTGACCAAGGGGTTATTGTCTTTTGGCCATATGCCATCAGCGATGGATTGGATTTCGGCGGCAATCGCAATCATGGCGTCACAAAACCGGTCAATTTCAGCAAGTGATTCAGACTCGGTTGGCTCGATCATCAAGGTGCCAGCAACCGGAAATGACATGGTTGGCGCGTGAAAGCCATAATCAATCAGCCGCTTGGCAATATCTTCATTGCTGATGCCATGCGCCTCCTGAATATGCCGGATATCAATGATACATTCATGCGCCACACGCCCATTGCGGCCGGTGTAAAGCAGCGGATAGGAACCGGCAAGCCGCTTGGCAATATAATTGGCCGACAAGATTGCCGCGGCAGTGGCAGCGCCAAGCCCGTCTGGCCCCATCATGCGAATATAGGCATAGGTGATGGGCAGAATGCCTGCCGAGCCAAAGGGTGCCGCACTAACAGCGCCAATGCCATCAAGCGGTGATCCGGGCAGAAATGGTGCCAGATGCGCCGCAACACCAATCGGGCCAACGCCTGGGCCGCCACCACCATGCGGGATACAAAAGGTTTTATGCAGATTGAGATGGCTGACATCGGCACCAAATTCGGGCGGGGCGCAATGACCAACAAGTGCATTTAAATTGGCACCATCGACATAGACCTGCCCGCCTGCCTGATGAATGATATCGCAAATTTCCGCAATGGCTTCTTCAAACACACCATGCGTTGACGGATAGGTGACCATCAAGGCGGCAAGATTGGTTTCATATTGGGCGGTCTTGGCGCGTAAATCATCAAGATTGACATCACCATTTGCATCGCATTTGACCACAACGACTTTCATGCCGGCCATTGCTGCCGATGCCGGATTGGTGCCATGCGCCGATGATGGGATGAGACAAATATTGCGGTCATGATCGCCGCGTGATTGGTGATAGCGTGAAATCGCCAGCAATCCGGCAAATTCGCCTTGCGCGCCGGCATTTGGCTGCAAGGACATTGCGGCATAGCCAGTGCATTGGCACAGCATCTCCTCAAGCCGTGAAATCATCTCACGATAGCCACTGGTTTGATCATCAGGCGCATAGGGATGAATATTGGCAAATTCGGGCCATGTGATGGGCATCATTTCGGCAGTGGCGTTTAGTTTCATGGTACATGATCCAAGCGGAATCATGCAGCGGTCAAGCGCAAGATCACGATCAGCAAGCCGCCGCATATAGCGCAGCATTTCAGTTTCCGAACGGTATTGATGAAACACATGATGCGTTAAAAACGGACTGCTTCGGCCGAGTTGTGACGGAATGCTGTCAAGGTGATCATCGCCTAAACGCCCACCAAGCGCCCTGATGATGGTGGTAAGAGCATCATCATCAATCGTTTCATCAAAGCTTGCGGCAACCGCATGATCTAATTGCCGAAGGTTAAAGCCAGCCGCCACTGCCGCCGCCATGAGCGCATCACGATCATTCGCCGCTTCGATCACGACCGTGTCAAAAAATGCCTGATGCCGAATGGTACGGCCAGCCGCCATCATTGCGGCGGCGAAACGCCGTGCTTGCCGGTTGCTATGTGACGCGATGTTTTGCAGCCCTTCTGGGCCATGCCAAACCGCATAGAAACTTGCCATAATCGCCAAAAGCGCCTGTGCGGTGCAGATGTTGGAGGTGGCTTTTTCGCGGCGGATATGCTGTTCACGGGTTTGCAGTGCCAGCCGGTAAGCAGGGCGGCCACTGGAATCGCGCGACACCCCGACCAACCGTCCGGGGATTGACCTTTGCAAGGCTTGGCTGCACGCAAAATAGGCGGCATGCGGCCCGCCAAAGCCGAATGGCACGCCAAATCTTTGTGCACTGCCAACGACAATATCGGCACCCATTTCGCCCGGTGGTGTCAGCAGGGTCAGCGCCAAAAGATCGGCGCAAACAACGGCCAAGCCGCCGCCATCATGGATGGTGGCAATCGCGCCCGATAGGTCATGAATGGCACCGCAACTGCCCGGATAGCTCAGCAAGCCACCAAAGCAATCATCGGGTATTGAGTCGCCAATGGGCTGAACATCAATGATGATGCCAAGCGGTTCGGCGCGGGTTTTTAAAATGGCAATGGTTTGCGGATGCGTATCGGGATCAACGATAAAACGGTTGCCCTTGGGTCTATGCATACGGCTTGCCAATGCCATGCCCTCAGCAGCGGCGGTGGCTTCATCAAGAAGCGATCCATTGGCGATATCCATGCCGGTTAGATCGATGATCATTGTTTGGAAATTTAAAATCGCCTCAAGACGCCCTTGGGAAATTTCCGGCTGATAGGGAGTGTAGGCAGTGTACCATGCCGGATTTTCCAGAATATTGCGCTGGATCACTGGCGGGGTGTGGCAATTATAATAGCCCATGCCGATAAGTGATGTTTTGACCTGATTTTTGGCAGCAAAGCTCTTTAATTCAGCCAATGCTTCATGTTCCAAAAGGGCTGGTGCCAAGGTCATTTTGCTTTGGCGGCGAATATTTTCGGGAATTACCGAATCGAGTAATGCCGCCATCGAGGGTGCGCCAACCGCATCAAGCATTTTGTCGATATCGGTTTCGTTAATGCCAATATGGCGGCTGGCAAAGGCGGCTTGTGGCGAAGGAAGTGATGACATGATGCGTCCTTTCGAAAATAACGGCCCATTTGGGCAAGAACGGCAATGGTCGGCCAAGCCGGATTGCCGTAAAGTGACTAGGCGATGCCGGTTAGCCAATCATGGCATTATAGGCGGCCTCATCCATAAGTGACTCAAGGTCGCCAGCATCATTGATTTTGATTTTAAAAAGCCAGTTGGCCATTGCGCTTTCGGGCGTGATTGCGGTCAGATCGTCAAGAAGCGCATTATTGACCTCGACGATTTCCCCACCGGCAGGGCTGTAGATATCCGATGCGGCCTTGACCGACTCAAAGACGGCAACGGCATCACCTTTATTCACTGCCAGACCAATATCGGGCAATTCAACAAAAACAATATCGCCAAGCTGTTCAACCGCATGCGGTGAAATACCAACCGCGCAAATATCGGCATCTAGATTGGCCCATTCGTGATCTTCAGAAAATTTAAGCATGATTATCTCCTTATGGCTTTGATATGTTTAACCGCGAAAATAGCGATGTGGGACGAGTGGCAAATTCACCACGGTAATGGGGGTGTTACCGCCTCTTGTGGCGGCGGCAATGATGGTGCCGTCAGTGGCAAGATGGGTCTCAACAAACCCAAGTGCGGCCGGGCGATCGAGGCTTGGCGAAAAACCACCCGATGTGATGATGCCAATGTCAACACCGTCATGAAGCAGGATAGTGCCATCGCGAACCGGCCGTGCGCCGCTTGCCAATAAACCGACAAGCTGTCGTTTCGGACCATTTGCAAATTCATCAAGAATGATATCGGCACCGGGGAAATCAGCCGCTTCACGCCGCTTTTTTGAAAGGGCGAATCTTAGCCCGGCCATGGTTGGGGTGATGGTTTCATCAAGTTCATGCCCCCATAGCGGCAGGCCTGCCTCAAGACGTAATGTATCGCGGGCACCAAGACCGGCAAGCGTGACATCACCTGTCGCCATTAGGGTTTCGGCAATATCAACAGCGACATTGGCGGGCATGGAAATTTCAAATCCGTCTTCGCCAGTATAGCCAGACCGCGCGATCACAAGCGGAACCGCGCCAAGGGTGAAATGGCGGATATCCATAAAGCGGAACCCGTCCAGATCAAGGCCAAGACTGTTTAGAACTTGCGCCGCTTTTGGGCCTTGAAGCGCCAAAAGCGCCCAATCATGATGAACATCCATCTTGGTGCTATCGTCAAGATTTTGGCGAAGATGATCAATGTCATGCGTGGCTCGACCAGCATTGACAACAAGGTGCAGCCTGCCATCAAGCCGCGCCACCATCAAATCATCAAGAACACCGCCAGCGTCATTCAGCAGCATTGAATAGCGAACGCGCCCTTCGGCAACTGCGCCAATATCGGTTGGGGTCAGACGTTCAAAAAAGGCATCAGCCCCATTGCCGGATAATTCGACCTGCACCATATGCGAAACATCAAATAATCCTGCGCCATTGCGGGTTGCCAGATGTTCGGCCTTGATGCCGGCCGCATATTGAACAGGCATATCCCATCCGGCAAAAGGCACCATGCGGGCGCCATTGGCAATATGAAAATCATAGAGTGGGGTCCGTTGTTTTTCCACTGGTTTAATCTCCTGGTCACGCGTCAAAGGTGAATACCATTTGATGGTATTCGCCCCGTCTGTCGCGGAACCTGAGAGATTAGCTGTTTCCAATCACGTCCTTTAGTGACCTGATTGGATGATCGTTTGAACCTTATGCCAATTCTGGCTGATTCATAAGATCACCAGTTTTCCCCTTCGGTGGACACTGCCGTGTCACTTTCCAGAGTGCTCACATGAAAGAGTACATTTACCTGAGAGTTTCTGGGGGTTTGCTCCTTCGGTGTTGCTGCTATCGCTCTCTCGGCGGCCAGCAATCTCTCCCCTCTCATGTATCGAGCAAAAAAACGCTAACGCAATTTAGATTTTGGGGCAAGCTTGCAGCGAATATCGAAGGGATAAATCTAAAAGGTTTGAAAAACAGCCTTGAGAAAGCTCTTACCTATGCTCATATAACAACCAGGTAGGGTGCCCCTTGCCGTGGCTACGGTTGGTTCTGTTAGAAAAGTGAAGCTTTGATATGCCTGATTCCTGTCCAATTTGGAGCTTGCGTGACCTTTATGACGGGGTTGATTCCCCAGCTGTGCAAACCGATATTGCCGCCTGCCGCAAGGCCGCATTAGCGCTTGCGGCTGATTGGCAGGGGAAGATTGCCACGATTTCAGGAGCCGAACTTGCTGCTGTAATCACCGCCTATGAGACGGTTCTCGAACAGCTGGGCAAGGTACAAAGCCACGCTCAATTGCTATTTGCAGCCAATACAAATGATCCGGCAATCGCCAAACATCACCAATCGGTGCGCGAAGCTGGATCTGAAATTGGCGCGGCGCTCTTATTTGTCGAGCTTGAGCTTGCGCGCCTTGATCAAGATCATGTTGACGGCTTGCTTGACGATGCTGGTTTGGCGCGGTTTTCACCCTGGTTACGGCGGGTGCGGGCAATGGCACCATACCAATTATCTGACGAAATTGAAAAAATGATTGCCGAACGCGCGCCAACAGGTGCCGGAGCTTGGGTGCGATTATTTGACGAAACCACAACGGCAATGCGGTTTGCCTTTCAAGGCACCGACGTAACCGAAGCGGAAATTCTTGATGCGCTATCCAGCAACGATGCAGCCAAGCGCAAAGAGGCAGGCCAGTCTTTATCGACAACTTTGAAAGATCATCAAAGATTGCTGTCGCTGGTGATGAATACCATTGCCAAGGACAAGCAGATCGAAGATGGCTGGCGCGGTTTTGCGCGGCCAGTATCATCGCGCAATCTGGCAAACGATGTTGATGATCATGTTGTTGATGCGCTGGTGCAGGCGGTAAATGACCGCAATGCTGATCTGTCGCATCGCTATTACAGCCTCAAAGCTGGCTGGATGGGTAAAAAGCAAATTGACTGGTGGGATCGTAATGCGCCATTGCCCGGTGATGATGACCGGCATTATGAATGGGGTGAAGCAAAGCAGATTGTGCTTGATGCATTTCACGGCTTTGATCCCGAAATGGCCAAGATTGCCTTGCCGTTTTTCGAGCAGAACTGGATTGATGCGGCACCGCGGGCGGGCAAAAGCTCGGGCGCATTCTCGCATCCGGTTGTGCCATCAGCGCATCCCTATATTTTGATGAATTTTGCTGGAAAATCGCGCGATGTGATGACTTTGGCGCATGAAATGGGGCATGGAATCCATCAGGTGCTGGCGGCCGATCAGGGCTATTTAATGTCTGATACGCCGCTTACCCTTGCCGAAACAGCGTCGGTTTTTGCCGAAATGCTGGCCTTTCGCCAGCTTGTTGATAGCCAAACCAATGCCGAATCGCGGCGGCTATTGCTGGCGGGCAAGGTCGAAGACATGCTGAATACGGTTGTACGCCAGATTGCGTTTCATAATTTTGAAACCGAATTGCATCAGGCGCGTGCCAAAGCCGAACTGACGGCCGAAGAAATTTCGGATATCTGGATGGAAACCCAGCGGGCTGCGCTAGGGCCAGCGATTAAAACCGGCGATGATTATCGGCCGATCTGGGGCTATGTACCGCATTTCATCCATACGCCATTTTATGTTTACGCCTATGCATTTGGTGATTGTTTGGTGAATGCGCTTTGGCAGAAATATCAATTGGCGCAGGCCAGCAAGACCGACCATCTGTTTATCCAGAATTATAAAAATCTGCTAAAGGCTGGCGGCACCGAACGTTATGATGTGGCCTTGCAACATTTTGACCTTGATGCCAGCAAGCCAGCTTTCTGGTCGCTTGGGCTGGATATGATTAGTGGCATGATTGACGAGTTGGAAGGACTGAAATAATGGCAATGAGCGGTGATCATGATGCAGCCAGCGACCGGCAGTTTGGCGGCCGTATCCGCCGTTATGCAAAAGTAACCTCAACAATGGGTGGGCTTGCGGCGCGGGTTGCCGGTGAACGCTATCTTGGTTGGGAAATTGATCGCGGTAAACATGCCGCTGATTTGCGGCAAGCACTTGGTGGGCTGAAAGGCCCGATTATGAAAGTGGCGCAGATTCTATCAACCATTCCCGATGCGTTGCCACCAGAATATGCCGAAGAGCTGGCAGGGTTGCAGGCCGATGCGCCATCAATGGGCTGGCTGTTTACCAAACGCCGCATGGCGGCCGAGCTTGGTGCTGATTGGCAGCAAAAATTCAGCAGCTTTGGCCGTGATGCGGTATCGGCGGCATCGCTTGGACAGGTTCATCAGGCGATGGGGCTGGATAACGCGCCTTTGGCGGTGAAACTACAATATCCCGATATGAATTCGGCGATCGAGGCCGATCTGAAACAGCTGAAATTGCTATTCCAGCTGTATGAGCGTTATGATTCGGCGATTTCGACATCCGATATTTATGACGAGTTATCCGAGCGACTTTTAGAAGAGCTTGATTACCGTCGCGAAGCGATGAATATGCAGCTTTATCAGCATATGCTTGCTGATGAGACAAAGGTGCAGGTGCCAAGCCATATTCCGGAATTATCGACAAACCGGCTTTTGACCATGAACTGGCTTGAAGGCCAGCGGCTAATGGCCTTTCTTGAAACCAACCCCGATCAGGCAACGCGCAATGAAATTGCGAAAACCATGTTTCGGGTCTGGTATGTGCCGTTTTATTATTATGGCGTCATTCATGGTGATCCGCATCTTGGCAATTATTCGATTGCCAAGGATCACAGCATCAATCTTATGGATTTCGGGTCAATCCGCCTGTTCCGGCCGCAATTTGTCGCTGGTGTGATCGAACTTTATAAGGCGCTTCGCGATAATAACCGTGATCAGGCCGTCGATGCCTATGAACGCTGGGGCTTTGTCGGGCTTGATAATGAAGCCATTGATGTTTTGAATATGTGGGCCGAATTTATCTATGCCCCGCTTCTTGAAAATCGGGTTCGCCCCATCCAGCAAATGCGGGGTGGCAAGGCGGGACGTGATCTGGCTGGCAAGGTTCATACCGAGTTGAAACGCATTGGCGGGATCAAACCGCCGCGCGAATTTGTGTTGACCGATCGGGCGGCTGTTGGGCTTGGGTCAGTCTTCATGCATCTTGGTGCCGAAGTGAATTGGCATGAATTATTCCATGAGCTGATTGATGATTTCTCGGTTGATGCGCTTGCCGAACGGCAACGCGCGGCTGCAACCAAAGTCGGGCTTCCTGATAATCTGATTGTACCCTATACCGGTTAGATCGGGCGCTAGATAAATCCGACCCGCCAAAAATAGATCAAGAAAAAGGCAGCCCGTTCAATCAGGGCTGCCTTTTTGTTAGGCGGTTTATGGTATCGGATCAATGCCCCGAAATAACCATCAATAGCTGGTCGAGTGACGCTTTGGCATCACCATAGAACATGCGGGTGTTTTCTTTGAAAAACAGCGGATTTTCAATGCCCGAATATCCGGTGCCTTGGCCTCGCTTTGATACGAAAACCTGTTTTGCCTTCCAGCATTCCAGAACAGGCATGCCGGCAATCGGGCTGTTCGGGTCGTCTTGTGCTGCTGGGTTCACAATATCGTTGGAACCAATCACGATGGCAACATCGGTACTTGGGAAATCATCATTGATTTCATCCATCTCAAGGACGATGTCATAGGGCACTTTGGCTTCGGCTAACAGCACGTTCATATGCCCGGGAAGCCGGCCAGCAACGGGATGAATTGCAAAGCGTACTGTTTTGCCTTTCGCCCGAAGCCGTCTGGTAAGTTCGGCAACATTTTGCTGTGCTTGCGCCACCGCCATGCCGTAGCCGGGGATAATGACAATGCTTTCGGCATCTTCAAGCGCTGCTGCAACACCATCGGCATCAATCGCAATCTGCTCGCCTTCAACTTCCATCTGCGGGCCAGCCGTGCCGCCAAACCCGCCAAGGATAACACTGACAAAGGATCGGTTCATCGCCTTACACATGATGTAGGACAAGATCGCGCCTGACGAGCCAACAAGCGCACCAACAACGATCAGCAGATCATTGCCAAGGCTAAAGCCAATCGCGGCCGCTGCCCAACCTGAATATGAATTCAGCATCGATACAACCACCGGCATATCAGCGCCGCCAATACCCATGATCAAGTGATAGCCGATGAAAAGGGCGAGGACTGTCAGAATAACCAGCGGCAGCAATGCGCCACTTGTCAGATACCAGCCAAGGCAAACCAATGATGAGATCGCCGCCGTGGCATTCAATAGATGCCCGCCGGGAAGTTTGGTTGCGGCTGATGTAACTTTTCCAGATAGCTTGCCATAAGCAATCACCGAGCCGGTAAAGGTAACCGCACCAATCCAGATGCCAAGCGATGCCTCAACACGCAAGATATTGATCTCGGCACCCGATTTCTTTGCCAGCAATGCGGCAAACCCTTCAAGCGCCTTTTTTGCCGTGTCATCCATGGTTAGAACATTTGCAAGTTCAAAATGCGCGTTAAACCCGACAAAGACGGCAGCCAGACCAACTAGTGCGTGCATGCCCGCAACCAGTTCCGGCATCTGGGTCATTTCAACTTTTGATGCAAGCTGATAGCCAATCAATCCGCCGATCGCGACCAATATAGCTGTTAGCTGCCAAAGGCCAGCCCCTGGGCCAATAACGGTTGCCAAGACCGCCAGCCCCATACCAAAAATGCCATACCAAACGGCGCGCTTTGCGCTTTCCTGACCTGACAGCCCGCCAAGCGACAGAATGAACAGAATAGCCGCGACAACATAAACAGCAGTGGTGAAACCTAGATCCATTGTTCTGGTCTCCTTAAGATTTCTGGAACATGGCAAGCATGCGACGTGTTACGAGGAAGCCACCGAAAATATTAATTCCAGCAAAGAATACAGAAATGCCTGCAAGCACGGTCACCAGAAAGCTGCTTGAGCCGATCTGCAGGATAGCCCCGAGAATGATAATTGATGAAATCGCATTCGTGATGGCCATCAACGGTGTGTGCAGTGAATGACTGACGTTCCAGATCACCTGGAAACCAACAAAGACCGATAACACAAACACAATGAAATGCTGCATGAAGCTGGCGGGTGCATAGGCTCCAACTGCCAGCAAAGCTGCGCCGCCAATGGTCAAAAGCATAACCTGATTTTTGGTCGTTTGCTTGAACGCGGCAACCTCATCAGCACGAATTTCTTCGGCAGTGCGCTCGGGTATTTTTTCCTTTGGCTTTGCGGCAATCGCCTGAACTTTTGGTGGCGGCGGCGGGAATGTAACTGCTCCACCAAATGTGGCGGTTGCACCGCGGATCACATCATCTTCCATATTATGAACAGTCTGACCGTCTTTTTCGGGTGTCAGATCGGCCATCATATGGCGAATATTTGTTGCATAAAGGGTCGAGGATTGCGCTGCCATACGGCTTGGAAAGTCGGTGTAACCAACGATTGTCACGCCGTTTTTAGTGGTGATTTTTTCATTAGGGACGGTAAGATCGCAATTGCCGCCACGCTCGGCCGCCAAATCAACAATGACAGAGCCGGGCTTCATGTCAGCGACCATATCCGCAAGCCATAGCTTTGGTGCGTCTCTTCCCGGGATCAGTGCGGTGGTGATGACGATATCAACCTCAGGCGCTAAGTCGCGAAATTTTTCCAGCTGCTTTTCACGGAACTCAGGGCTTGATGGGGCGGCATAACCGCCGGTTGCTGCACCGTCCTGCTGAGCTTCTTCAAAATCAAGATAGACAAATTCGGCGCCCATTGATTCGATTTGTTCAGCAACTTCCGGCCGCACATCAAAGGCAAGGGTGATTGCGCCAAGCGATGTGGCGGTGCCAATTGCGGCCAAGCCAGCGACGCCAGCGCCAACAACCAAAACCTTGGCAGGCGGCACTTTGCCCGCTGCGGTGATTTGGCCTGTGAAAAAACGACCAAAATTGTTGCCGGCTTCAATTACTGACCGATATCCGGCAATGTTTGCCATTGACGATAGCGCATCCATCTTCTGCGCGCGGCTAATTCTGGGAACCATATCCATGGCAATGACATTGGCATCTTGTTTTGCAATCAGCGCCATCTGGTCAGTGTTTTGTGCCGGATAAAAGAATGATATTAACAGCTTCCCTTTTTTCAGGAATTTGACTTCATCTGCCTCTGGCGGGCGAACCTTGCTAATGATATCGGCGGTTTTCCACAATTCGGCAGCAGTTTTGGCGATTTTGACACCAGCTTTTTCATAAGCTGCATCGGAAAAACCGGCATGCAGGCCTGCGCCTGACTGTACAAGACAGTCATAACCAAGCTTTTGTAATTGTGTAGCGCTGTCAGGCGTCATGGCGACGCGTTTTTCATCAACAGCAATTTCTTTTGGAGCACCAATTATCATCTTGTCGATTCCATTATGCATATCAAACGTTATGTAAGCATTCTTGTTTTCGCTGATCGGTTGAGACTATGCAAGCCAAAACCGCGGATTCTGACAAATAGTAAGGGGGGATCAAATGGCTTCAGCACATATGAAAAAACCGCCAACTGTTTGGCGGTTTTCATGTTGTAAGGCCTGATCAAGTTAGCTTGATCTAATAGCCTTCGCGTTCCAAACGTTTGCGCATTAACTTGCGCACCCGACGGGTTGACTCGGCAGTCTCGCG
>ENA-OWPI01002683-OWPI01002683.1-marine-metagenome-genome-assembly--contig:-NODE-2683-length-16197-cov-3.440012_pt1 | contig 16197 bp, 18 predicted proteins | sample MGYA00238138_ERZ651775 | MGnify/ENA primary metagenome ERZ651775 (study PRJEB26906, sample SAMN06265043) | marine metagenome | isolation source: Helgoland LTER site | place: Germany:Helgoland, sampling...
TGGTTTACATCAAAATCAAACCAACTGTCACACACACGCAACCGCCCGATATTCGTCCTCTCTTCCACCTAATTTGTTACACGTTGGCCTCGCCTGTATCATCGCTGGGAGAGCCTCGATCAGTTACAGTAGCTGGAGGATTGCCACGAGGGGGAAGCGCCAGCATCGCAGAGATTGTTATCAAAAGAGCTCGCACCGAACAGGAAGCGATCAAATTTTGTGCAACCAGAGACGTCCCACTGGCTGATGTCGGCGTTGAAAGCAGAGGCGAAAAAGAACATGTAGCTCATATCGGTAACGCTGCTGGTGTCAAAGTTGCTGACATCTCCGTTGAAAGCCTTGGCTTCCATGAACATCCAGCTCATATCGGTAACGCTGCTTGTGTCAAAGTTGCTGACATCTCCGTTGAAAGCCTTGGCTTCCCTGAACATCCAGCTCATAATGTTAACGCTGCTGGTGTCAAATTTGGAGAGATCTCCGTTGAAAGCCTCGGCGAAACAGAACATGCAGCTCATAGAGGTAACACTGCTGGTGTCAAAGTTGCTGACATCTCCGTTGAAAGCAGAGGCGTTATCGAACATGCTGTTCATATTGTTAACGCTGCTGGTGTCAAAGTTGGAGAGATCTCCGTTGAAAGCAGAGGCGTAAGAGAACATCCCGCCCATATCGGTAACGCTGCTGGTGTCAAAGTTGGAGAGATCTCCGTTGAAAGCCAAGGCTTCATAGAACATGTCGTTCATATCGGTAACGCTGCTGGTGTCAAAGTTGGAGAGATCTCCGTTGAAAGCATGGGCATAAGCGAACATGTCGCTCATATCGGTAACGCTGCTGGTGTCAAATTTGGAGAGATCTCCGTTGAAACCCTCGGCATAATAGAACATGTAGCTCATATCGGTAACACTAGAAACATTCCAATCCTCTACATAGAGGACGCACGTCTTGAAGATATCATTGCCACCCCTGTCTCCCCATCCGTTGAAAAGGTTTGCCATGTTCGTAACAGCGGAAACGTCCCAGTCCTTCATCGCTCCATGCTTGGCAATAACTGCGTCCCTCGCGTCTCCCCCGGTGCACCAATCAACTGCAGCTTGCTTTATGGTACTGTCAGTATGCGGTTCGCTCCCGACCGACACGGAGCCCCTGAGGTTCGATAGCTGCCCCCCCATGTGCTCCAACAAGTCGAAAGCAGAATGCAAGAATGAAAATTTCATTGTTCAGTCGGTGTCCTGCAAGGGTGTTAGTTAAAGTTTCGAACAGTAAACAACAGCGTTCGGCAAAGACACGCTCGTTTCCTCGTGTTGTAACGAGCGGGAGGACGCAAGATTCGGCGGGGGACAAGTTGAGCGTACAAGCGAGGGTGTTTCCTTGTGAGGGGTTGTTACGGGTTGTTATTAAGGCGCCGGAAAAGCTGAAGACGGGTGTGCAACCAAAATTTAACGTGCGGAATAGTCTTTTCGAACTCGTTAAGGTGCGGGGCGAAGGTTTCATTTTTACTTACCGTGTTTATATAACGTGAGCTGGGTTGTGTCCAACGTCCAATAACGTTGGTTGATCCGAGATCTGATGCTGATCTTCTTAAAACCTCACCTCACCTCAATTAACCTTACCTCAATTAACCTCACCTCACCATACATCACCTAACCTAACCTAACCTAACCTAACCTCACGTCGTCTATCTTGCCACTAAATTGTCCCATGATGAAGTTCTCTGCAATCATTTTTTCCAATGCCTTCCTGACCGTCACGGGTGCAACTGAGAAACCCCTTACATCCTGGACTTTCAACTTGACATCAAGTAGTGGTTTCAAATGTGCCGACGATTCATTCCCCCGGGACATGAACAACAAGCAATGCAAAGGCTTAGCATCCGTGCTCTACGCCGACGACTCCGACGCTTGCAGGTCCGCCTGTTGCATGGACGACTCATGCAAGGTCTGGCAGTTCTGTCCTTCCGGGTCGACCTGTAGCGGCACCGTTGGGCCCGCCTGCTGGGCGGGGACGGTGGACTCCCTGGACGACTGTGAAGACGGGGACGGATGGGTCAGCGAGGGGAGGGACCAACTCCCGCCCAAACCGGAACCTTCGTCCGAGTGCGACGTGGACGTCATCCCGATGTGCGGGACAGATTATGACGATAGTGACTGGAGAGTTGTCTCTGTGCCTCATGATTTCGTTGTTGAGGGTGCTTTTGACCAGACTGCTGATATGAGTCATGGATACCTGAATGATGGAATGGCATGGTATAGAAGTCACTTCGTCGTGGAGGAGGATGAGAAGGATGATGTTTATTACTTGGATTTTGGCGGCGTTATGCAGGTGAGCGCTTTTGTTTGCTGCTCTTCTCCCCCCACGCACCCCACCCTACCCTTCAACCTTCCATGAATAATCCCACCTATTATCTAAACCCATTCCTATTCCTATTTCTATTTCTATTTCTATTTTCATTTTCATTTTCATTTTCATTCATTCTCAGCGTTCCACTGTCTATCTTAACGGCAAATACGTCGGAGGGCATGACTACGGTTACACCCCTTTTCGAATCGACGTGACGGATGTCATCAACAATTCAGGGGAAGAGAATGTCCTTGTCGTCAAGGCAGACTCTACAACGCCTGATAGCTGGTGGTACGACGGCGGCGGTGTTTATCGCTCCGTTCATTTAACCTCTAAAAACGATGTCCACATTCAGCAGTACGGCGTGTATGCTCCTAGTTTAGTCACATCTGAGATTGTGGCTGAGACCAAGGATTCACCGGCTACTGCTGACGCTGTATTCATGATCAGTGTCGATGTCGAGTGTGGCCAGTGCAACGTCAACAATGTCAGCATCAACCACGTGCTTTACGACGCACAGAAGAACAAAGTCGCAGAGGGTAAAGGCGAGATTGCCATTGACGGTGGTGCCGGGACAAGCTATACCAATATTACGTTTAAAGACGCGAAGTTGTGGAGCATTAACCATCCTATCAACTACTTTTTGGAGACAACTGTTGTCAACTCTGACGGAGACGTTCTTGATACTGACGAGACCAACCTCGGCGTACGAAAACTTGCCTGGGACAATGACAAGGGCTTCTTTCTGAACGATGTCAACACCAAGATTCTCGGCTGCGCGAATCACCAGGACTTTGCGGGTCTCGGGGTCGCTGTTCCAGATACCTTGCAGGGGCACAGAATCGCTAAACTACAAGAATTGGGCGGCAACGCGTGGAGGACCGCGCACAACGCCCCCAACCCTTCCTTATTGTACGAGGCTGACAAAAGGGGGATGTTGGTTTGGGATGAGAATCATCGGAATGGACAATTTGACGAGGCGAAGACGTTGGTGAAGAGAGATAGAAACCACCCCTCCATCATCATCTGGAGTATCTGTAACGAAGTGTTGTGCAATAGCGACAATACGATAGACGACGCCAACCAAATCAAGAAGATCTTCCAGGAGAACGATCCTCTTGGACAGAGAGTTGTGGCCGCGAACCAGAATGATTGGGTGATGGATGACTCGCCTTTAGATTTGCTTGGGTACGATTACGCGACGAACTCGTATGACGAGTGGCACGCGGCTCATCCGAATTATCCTGTTATTAGCAGTGAGACCAGTAGCGCCGTTAGCGACAGGGGCGAATACGAGAATGACGAGGAGAACGGACACGTTCGGGGGTATGACACGGAATATCCGAGCTGGGCGCAGACGGCAGAGAAAGCTTGGGGAGGGTATGATGTTGACAACACAACCAACACTCAGGGCATTTTGACGCGTGATTACGTCAGCGGAGGCTTCACCTGGACGGGCTGGGACTACAAGGGAGAGCCCACTCCCTACCATTGGCCGGACATTAACTCTCATTTTGGGATATACGACATTGCAGGCTTCGACAAGGATAGAGTGGGGTGGTACAAGAGTTGGTGGAGGGGCTACAACGACGACACTGAGAAGGTTGACAGCATTTTTGTCTTTCCACACTGGAACTGGGACGATGACAATAGCTACGCTGCTACTGATAGAAGTAGTCGCCCTCACCATTTGAATGCTTGCAAAGGGCACTGCAAAGATAACGTGGTTGAAGTCTGGGTCCACAGCAATGCCGCCGAGATAGAGATGTTTGGACCGGACGGGAAGAGTCTGGGAAGGAAGACCATGCCCAAGTACGGGCATCTTGCGTGGATGATCGACTACGAGCCGGGAGAGATTATGGCCTGGGGATACGAGAATGTTGGGGATGAATCGCCCGTGATGACTGCCAAGAGGGGGACGACAGGGGCTGGAAAGGAGTTGACAGTTCAATTCAAGGACCAGGTCGGAGCTGATGGCATCCATTCTGACGGAAGGGACCTTGCCATCGTTGCCGTGCATGTTGTTGACGATAAGGGGGAGGTGGTTCCCTTGAGCAACGAAAAGAAGGTCATGGTGAAGATGGAAATAGTCAGCGGCGAAGGAGAGTTTGTTGGGGGAGGAAACGGTGACCCCAGCGATTTGACGAACGACAAAGATAACGTCAGGAACGCGTACCATGGCAAAATGATGGGCTTGTTCAAGGCCACCGGGGGGAATGCTGGCGATGAAATCGTTATTCGAGTGAGTGCCGAAGGTTACGAGGACGTTGATTTCTCCATTCCAGTAATAAGCCAGTAGTAGATTTCGAGTGAGAGGACGTCGATTTCTCCAGTCCAGTACTAAGCCAGTGGTTGATATATACCGAGACCGTTTCTTTAAACACCTCTAATTTAATACTATTTCTTAGACTTTTGGGAAAATAATGATCCCGGTATAATGGACATTGGAACACAGGACCGCATGACCGCATGGAACAAGGCTGTCAAACTGCTCAGAAATATTAAATTACACTTGTATGTTCTTGTTCGGTATATTTGAATACCCAAGTTGAGAGAGCCCACCGATACTCTACGTTGACCAGAAATAATACCGGTACTTTAAAGTTACTAATAGCCACCCAAAATCTGAATATCCCTACTCCTTGGAACAGCTGCAAACAAAACATGACTAATGTGGAGAGGCGAAAGCTGGCGACAACTCATTTTCGACGCTTAATAACCTATATATTTACTGATGGCTTCAGTAGTGCACTTTACGCTATAGTGCAGAGCCCATATGCATTGGTAAAAGTTGCAGACAATGATGTGGTTTGGGCAGCGCAGCTCTACGCAACATACTCGACACTCTTATACATTGCGAGACTAACTGTCGGTAATTTTGTGATGGGTGGGTTTGCAGATCGAGTGGGCAGGAGAACTGGGTTTGTGGTGGCGCAGGGTAGTTATACACTCAGCATGATTCTCTTTATTCTTTTTCCCAACGTCGTCACATACTTAGGCGGATCTGTCTTGCAGGGTATCTTCACGGCTGAGCCGGTGACGCAAAGCTTTTTGGGCGAACTTACGACGGTATTTACTCTCACCGATGGCGATGCAAAGGGCCAAGTACAGCCTACCGAAAGTGCGGAAGGGAAGGGTGATGAGGATGATGCAGCTTTTCGAAACAAGTTTGCGAAAAAAAGTGCGAAATTGGTTGCTCTTGTGTTGGCCACATACACATTTTCCCTGGCTATTGGCGCAGTTGTAGCCAGCGAAGGTTTGATTGGTGATGCTAATGATTCTAATACAACTTCATCATCGGAAATGAACGCGACTACAAGTTTATGCGAGGAGGCAGCGGCAACCAACACAGACACTAGCTACATGAATTTGACGTTTACTTGGGCCATTGCCTTGTCCTTGGTATGCTGGCTAGTGACTTGGACCCTAGCTGGCCACAGTGTGCGAGAGAAGCTCATGCAGGGACAGATCTCGAAAGAGAAATTTGATTTCGTCAAGTCTTGGATATCAAGCTATACCTTCCTGAGGGATCGTATGCTGAGCGTGCCGTACGTTAGAATGATGTGCTTCATGCTTTTTATCATGAAGTTGCTTGAGTACGGGTCGCTTGCTTTGTTTTTTTTCTACGGCAAGTTTCAATTCGATTGGACCGCTCAAGAATACGGGATATTCATCTTTGTAATTGTAATCATGAACGCTTTTGCTAATACAGTGACGGTGAACGTGTTCAACAAGGTGAGAGAGGAGAAAGTGGGTATAGTGTGCAAGCTGGTGAAACTAAACGATTTTGGCGTGTTATTGATCGTTATATACTCACCTTTACTTATAATAACATCATCACCCCTGACTGCTGCAGATTTTTTCCAACCCTTGGGACGGTGGAATCGTGTGTATGATCTTTTTGGCACTTGAGTTTGTTGGTTACGCCTTCAGTACAACTGCCGCAGGTTTTACATTGTCTGCATGTTTGAACGGATTCAATTTTCTCTTCTCGATTTGCAAGGGAAAGATCAACGCCTCGTTTGACCCTTGTGACTTCGGTAAAGTCGCTGCAGGGCAAGAGATGCTTTTGAGTTTGGGGGCAATTTTGGGCCCAATTTTTACAACTGCATTCTTCACGTTGGGAGTGTCAATGACAGGTCTGGAAGAATGTAGTTTGGGCGATGACAAACACTATTTAGAGGCAGCTCTTCCGTGGTTTTACTCGGGGGGGGGGATATTACTTATCGGAGGCATTTGTCTGCCAATGTGCAAGAAAATGGATCCGTACTGCAACCCAAAGCTTCCGACTAGCGGATGAGAGTATGAGAGTATGAGTGATAATTGGTTGGTATTTTTTTGGTGTTGTGAAAGTGTCCTCGTTTTTTTACAATTTTCTATCCAGGGGAATGCAATGCATTTTGTATCCATCAAATTGTTTCCCCAATTAATATTGTTTTTCTACATAAATGACGTTCCACCGGCGCCTTTAGCATCGCCGTTATCGCTTGGGTCACTTTGTCCGACCTTCTTCTTTTCCTTCCCATCATCGACACCGTCCTCAACCTTTCCTAGAACCTCCTCAAAGCCTTCCTTTAGAATTCTTTTGATTAGGCTATTGACCCTATTTTCCACCCGCTCAACTTTACCTTCTTCCTTATCCTTACTTACTCCCCAGCCAGAACCCGAGGAAAGCCATCCGCCCACCATCTCTTCCATTACTATGTTCGAAATTCTCGCGGAGAAGACACTGGAGATTTGATCAATATCTGCTGTAAGGAATCGCAGAGTTGTCACACCACCGCCAAGCTTGTTTGGCGCATCAATATCACTACCACTGCTTCTTTCACCACCATTGCCCTCATATTTGGCAATCAATCGCTTATTGATCTTCCTTTCTTGGAATACTTGAGCAGAAAGCATGAAAACCACAAAGCTAGTCAGTACAGTGTTCACACCTTGGCTGTAGGGGGGAAGAAATCGTCGTATCCCCGCTTTCTTTGGCTTTGAATTGGATGCAGACGAGAGACACCTGCAGCGGAGAAGTGTGTCTGCCATGCTGCTGCGATGGAAGGGAAGACGGAGCATCGAGGAAACCAGCCAGCAGCAAGTGAAAAAAAACCTTTCGCCGTTAAATCGGGTTGTATATTCTCAGTTGTGTTTGTTTTGTGGAGCTCAACGCGACCGGGAAAAAATTAAGGGAAAGACAAATCAGTGATGGGGATCGTTTTGTTGTGTGACAAAATCGCTGAACGCTATTGCATTGCTTTAACACTCTCACTTTTATTTAACACTCCACAAATGATGTTCAAGACCCTCGCGTTCACAGCTATCTCTACGGCCACGGCATTCAGCCCTAGGGCCGTTCCTTCTACCGGCCGAGCGTTTGGTGTCGCTCAGCGCTCCTTTGTCAGCCGCTCTACTTCGCTGTTCGGAAACCCCAAGGTGTACTTCGACATGGAGGTCGGAGGCGAAGATGTTGGGCGTATCGAGTTTGAGCTCCGGGCTGATGTGGCTCCCAAGACGGCTGAAAACTTCCGTCAGCTCTGCACTGGCGAGGCAGGATTTGGCTACAAGGGCAGTCCCTTCCACCGTGTGATTCCCCAGTTCATGTGCCAGGGAGGCGATTTCACGAACCAGAACGGGACCGGCGGAAAAAGTATTTACGGCCGCACTTTTGACGACGAGGATTTTAGCCTCCCCCACGAAGGCCGTGGTATCCTCTCCATGGCCAATGCTGGACCCAACACCAACGGCTCCCAATTTTTCATCTGCACTGTCGATACTCCTTGGCTTGACGGCAAACATTGTGTCTTCGGCAAGGTAACCAATGGCATGGACGTTGTTGATAAGATTGAGGGTGTTGGAAGCCAGAGCGGTGCTACGTCACAATCGGTTGTTGTCAAGGACTGCGGTGAGCTATAAGTGACTATAAGCTATAATTGAAGAATGAATGATTGCTTTTAGGGCAGGCTTGTTCTTCTCAACAATATTTTAGCTACTTATTTGTTTGGTTTTAATTTTCGCTGGTAGTACATATTTCGCTCCAGCTCTGACGAGTCTTCTAAACTCGGCAACGACATGCCGAAATTCTGGCCCTCAGCCGCACGGTCCTCTCTCTCTTGCTCTCCTGAAAGGATTTTTATTTTCTGCAACAAAAAACCGTGCGTGGATGTGTTACAATTGTTGTCAGGGGTTTAAGAGGCTGTTCGAGTGACATCAAGCCATCGGCTGTTCGAGTGACAACAAGCCATCGGCTGTTCGAGTGACATCAAGCCATCACGAAAGTTATTGCACAATTCATCACTTACCTCCTCGCTTAGGGCGGAGTCAAGAGTCCATCGCATCTCCACAATCTTGTCTGCCATCAAGGCCAATTCTTTATAGTCCTTATCAACGTATGCGGAAGATGGTAAAGCAGTGCTGGTCCCCGGTGAGCTGCCAAGCGCCGCAATGATGCTATCGCCGACCTCTCGGAAAGGACGAATTTCACAAGGGCTCAAATCCTCAATGTTCTTCCTCAAAACATACTGCCGTTGGTAAGGCGTCTCCATGCGCAATGAATACCAATAAATATCAACAAATGCCTTCGTCTTGCGCCCCATCTCCGAGTATACACCTTGCTGAATCAGGAGTAGGATTGAGAGCCACCGATTCTATCATTGTCATTGAAAAAATGGTTTTCAAGAGAGAGTGAGAAAAAACCAGGAGGAGGAGCACGGTCGCACAGTCAGTCACAGGGGTCGCACAGTCAGTCACAGGGGTCGCACAGTCAGTCACAGGGGTCGCACAGTCAGTCACAGGGGTCGCACACTCACACAGTCTCACAAAATGATGTGCACTCACCTCCGGGTCCGCAGGGTCAAACTCATAATCGTCAAATGGATTGTTGTCCTTGCTTTCAATCCCAAGCCCTCGGTTTAGCCTCACAATGCGCTCACGTTCTTCTGCAACTGCATACTTCAGATAGGCGACAAAATTCTTTTCGATCGACCCAGTCTCTACCATTTCTGCGACCTTGTCGCTAAGTGCTATATTGCTCTCTTCAGGCGTAATGAATTCCTCGCTCATTGCAACTTTGCAGATCTCCCGAATTTTTTCAAGCATGACCCTTTCCATTTCGATGCCATGCTTGCGGACGCCTTTGAGCAACTCGATGGCGTACTCGTTCACAACACCAAGGCCATCAGGTGACGATTTTGTCGCCCTCCGCCCAGAAACTTCGATTCGCATCATCTCGCTATAGTGATCAGACAAGATCACACTCTTGAAGTCTTCAAGGATAAAGCGAATATCAGCGGGGGGGAGATTGCGCTTCTGAGCGTCGGTGACCTGTCAATGAGAGAAAGTATTGGATCAGGTTGAGCGAATGACAGTCCGTTTTTTAGCCACAATGCAATCATTCTCCCGCGCGCATCTCACCTCCTTGATCATCACGTCAAACTCAGCCTGAAGTGCGCGGGTGGAGCGTGGATCAGACATCAGGCCTGAGCTCGTCGCATCCTTGACCATGGAAAGCAATGTTTTGATATAGTGGGGGGGAATTTCTTTCTCGCCAAGGAACCAAATCGAATTGTTGTCCCCTTCATCTACAACATCCTCGCCGATATCAAACCCTTCCATCTCTCCCCCAATCGCCTTGAATTCATTCTCTCTTTCAAGCCCTATCTCTTTCATTTTGTAAACATCTGCATCAGGGTCAGAGGGACAATGCATACGATTGAGAACAGAAGCGGCAAATATCCCATCTTGCTTTATCCTATCAACCGGAGATAGCTGAGACTCTATCTCCTCAGGAGTCGTGATCTCCTTCTGCAAAGAATTCAACGAGTCATCGCCATGTGCATTCTCATTTTCTTCTTTTTGCTCGTTCTCATTTACGAGACCCTTGCTTATCTGTTCGCCGGCTTTGAATAAATCCGCCATCGCATTTTCGTCATCATCAATCTCGTCTTCTTTCTGTTCAGTTTTTCCCACCCTCTTCTTTCCTCCCCCTTTCCGAAGCTTCCTGAAAATCTCGTCTCCCACGCCGCCATAATAACGACGGAAGCTCTCTTTCACCTTTTCCTCCCGGCGTCTAAAACGTGGCTCAACTTCAACTTCCGAAAGGTCTGCCTCATCGGCCATAAGCTCCTGTAGTCGACTGAACGCGGCATCCTTATCTGTTGTGTCGTAATCAAAGAATTCAACATCGGCACCTCGAACAACGCCATTGCCGAGAACATCGTCACCCTCCCCACCGACGAGATCTTCCAATGATTTCATAATATCAGCATCGCTCGGCTGTTTAGCAAGAAGCCTACTACTGACAGCTGGTGCAAAGGTTACTACGGCCACCCTTTTCTGGCCCCCCTGGGTCCTGGTGAAGGGAAGAAAAGAAAAGGAAGACCAAAGGGTCTGGAGAAGAAAAAGCAGGGACAGGAGGGATACCATACCAGTGGGGCCGTATCGATTTTTTGGCATAAGTGACGATTGGAATTGGGATATGGGAAGTCGAAACATGATTTATTTCATGATTTCCATCATTTTTATGCATTGTGGGATAGAATCTGATTTATTTCTAAAAAAAACCGTCAGTCCCTACTCTTCTGATCACGATCACTTGAAAGCGGTTGTAAATTGTACACATCCTAGGAGATACACTACTGAAAAACTGCTGCCGCTGAATTCTGCAATTCCACCCCATCCCACCACATAACATAACGGATTGGACGACCTCCCAAAGGGTGGACGGACAGGACAGGAAAAAGCGGGCGAAACATGGATCCGTTTGCACCGTTAATATCCTTTCACGGCGCAAACATCATCAGGTCTGATATCGGTTTGCTCACAGACGGGAATTGGCTCAATGACAGCATCATTGGTTTTCGGTTCGCTCAGCTCACTCACGATTATTCAGTCGCCACCGACGGGCTCAGTAAGCGCGAAAATGCGCTGTTTGTTGACCCTGTAGGCCTCTCTTTTGTAATGTTTCAGCTGGACGAAAATGACGACGATGAGAGGGATGAATTCACGAGCGGCATACTGGAGGGGAAAACGGTTGACAATTTACTTTTCTTGCCAATATCATCAGAATTCGTCGATGGCAGACGAATGCAGGTTGGTGCCGGTGTGCACTGGTCTCTGCTTGTGATTGAATTAAAAGACAGTAAACTTGTCGCAGCAGACCACTATGACTCAAGCTTCAACAGCAACAATTTCAATGCTGCACAGAGTGTTGTCGAGAAAATAAGCCGTTTACTGGGGAGAAGTAGCCTGACTGTGACTCGCGTTAAGGGCGTTCCGCAGCAATGCAATGGCTACGATTGTGGAGTTTACCTTCTTTACTTTTCGCAGTTCTATTCGTCAACTAGCTGGCGGGAGGACATCAACTTGTTCGTTGACGGCCAAAAAGTTACACAACTTCGGAATACAATTAAGGCAGACATCGAACAGCTTATAGCCGCAAGAAAAAAGTAGAAGATTATCTTTGTCGAGGTTTTGCGAACGCTGAACGGTTGTTATTATCTAAATTTTTTCATCGGTGTGTGAGGAAATATTTGTGGTGAGGGAATATAATATAATATCACAAAAGTTGTGAAGCAAAACAGCCTCGCTACTCATTAATCTTAATTTTTGTGCAACTATATTTTTTGTGATGTCAGAAATCACCGCCGTTTCTGCTTCTTTTTCGCATTTCCGCCTCCTCTTTGGTTGTGGTAGCCAGATTTTGCACCATCGCGGATGCTGCTTTCGTAGCTGTCGTTGTTGTAGTCGTCTTTCTTCCCCTTCTTGCCTTTGCCTCGCTTCCCCCCGCCATCAGTGAGTTCCTTCAGTTCGCGAGTGGCAATGCGCTGGGCAGCCTGAACTCGCTCAAGAAAAACCAACACTGTCTGCTCGTCGACGTCATAGGCAGGAAGTTTTGTACCTAGAAGGCCTTCTAGACGCTGGTATACCTCTACATCGTACTGGGTTACCATGGCGATTGAAACGCCCACTGCGCCCAGCTCTCGCTGTCCTCCCAACGCGGTGAATGTAATCTTTTCCGTGTCCTGGCAAGTCAAAGTTCACAACAAGATCAACGGACGGAATGTCGAGGCCACAAGACGCGACGTCGGTGCAAATGAGAATGGAGCGACCGCCACTTTTGAATTTATTGAGAGCACTGAGTCGCTTTGGCTGTGACATTTGCCCATGGAGAGCTACAGCGGGAAAATTCAGGTTCCGTAGAAGGAGGGCGAGTCGCTGGCTGTTGTTGCAACTAGCAGCAAACACGAGGATGCTTTGACCGCTGAACTGATTCATTAGATAGGTGAGGTAGCACTCTTTGTACTTGGCCGGTATGAAAAGGTACTGCTGGATGAGCAGATCTGGTGTCTGGAACTTGTCGCTGACCTCCACCTTGACCGGATTCACTAGACTTGCTCTCTGTAACTTTTCAACCTTTGACGTCATTGTGGCAGAGAAAAGCATTGTCCGGCGACCCTTGTTGGAATTCGGAATCTCAGCAAGAATCTTGTCGAGCTGCAATGAGCGGGAGGGAGGGCGCAAAGCGTGAATTCACGAATTCGTTTTTTTTGTTTTGTTAGTTAGTGCTTTACGAATGCAGCAGACGTGTGACACGTCACGTGCACGATAAAACTCACCTCAACCTCAAAATCCATTGAGAGCATTCTGTCTGCCTCATCCATCACGAGATATTTGAGCTCACGCATGTTGAACCCTTTCGTATTCTCAAGATGATCCACCAGCCGACCAGGCGTAGCAACAATGATGTGCGGTTTTCGGGCGAGAGCAATGGCCTGAGACATCATATCTACACCTCCAGTGATACAGACAGATGAGACACCAATGCCGCTCCCCAGCCCCTGGAAAACCTCGTGGATCTGGAATGCAAGCTCCCTCGTAGGGGCGAGACTTTCTGCGGATTATCGAGAAGCGATTGCAACACGGGGATTGCAAAAGCTCCAGTCTTTCCGGAGCCAGTCTCAGCAAGTCCAATAACGTCGCGGCCAGAAAGTGCAGCGGGAAGCGACTTTTGCTGGATCAAGGTGGCAGTTGTCCAATTAAGCCGAGTGCAAGCCGTCACGATCGCTTTCGAGACACCCAGCGATTCGAATGACGAATCAGTAATGATTGAATGTGGCTTCGTTTCTGCTGCTTCTTCCTTGGATGAAGCAGCTGTCTTCTTCTCATTGTTGTTGTTGTTGTTGTTGTTGTTGTTGTTGTTGTTGTTGTTGTTGTTGTTGTTGTTGTTGTTGTTGATGATGTCTGAGGGGGGTTTGATTACGCTCTTTCTTTTATTCCGCGGGTCAGGAGCTTTCTCTTCTTCATCGTATTTAACATCGCTATTGCCGTTGTTTTCGCCGCCTGAACTACTGCTGTCATCGCTTGATTCCTCCCTTCCTCTCTTGCTTGGAACCACCTCTCTGCCAGCAGAATTAGTGTCTAACTCACTGCCACTGTCTTCTGAAGAGGAGGAAGAAGAAGAATCCGACCCAGAATCCGACGAAGAGGTATCATCACTGCTCTCTGGAGGAGTAGCGGGGGCAGGCTTGCGTGAGTTCTTCACTTTCCCCATTTGTGTATTGCGGTGGTGCAGAAGACCGTTTGACTTTTACTGGATAGTAGGACGTCCGAAAATATCAGTTATGCTCGCGAATGTCGTTTTCACAGACGAAAAATTAAGAAATAGAGGATGATTGTCATCGGACATTTCGTTGGTGCTTTTCGATGGCCCTTCAGAATATATCCAAATAACTTGTTTAACGACATTAATTAATCGAGTTTAACCTCCGTCCATGTCGTCAGTTGAATGGCCTGTGAGCTCTCCAGGGGCAAAAGCTTCTACCACTAACTTCGGAAAGAATGTCTGGTCGGCGATTCTGTCCTCCCTCGGTAAATCTTCTTCTGAACTGGAAAGTGAGAAGAATTGGCGAAAGAATTACATCAAGCATGTTCACAACGTTGTTGAAGCTATGGCGAGTAGTTCATCGGACGATTGTGTGAGTGCATGCAGGGCTGGCTTGGACGCAATGAATACCAGCATGCTGTGCGGCGCCCAAAGCGCAAAGGAGGCGATAGTCACAAACAACAAGGCCGACGAGGCCGTTGACTTTGATACGGATAAAAGGGTTAACTCTGGTGCGGCAAGCGTTGCGGCTCTCAGTTTTCCTCACCCAACAAGACCGGAAGAAACTCTCGGGGGAGCTTCCTTACTTGAGCAGGTGAAGAAATGGGCCAGCTATGGGGCAATCGAGCAGGGCTGTGTTGGCGCGATCGAGGCAGCAATGAAGAATTCCAGCCCTGTCGATGGCAAGATTTTTGTCCTTCTTGGAGCAACTTCAGCACTTGGACCTTATAAAAATCTATCCCAAATGGGTGCTACCATTGCTTGCATCAGCCGAAACGGCACGAAGCTGAATGGGTTAATCGAGGACGCCAAGAAAACAAGCTGCACATTGTTGCTGCCCACGAGAGATGGCAGGGTCGGAGCTGACCTGCTTGCGGACGCGCCGGCAATAGCTAGGTGGATTGGGTCACTTGACAAGTCAAAGGAGCTGGTCATCTGCAACCTGGCTTATCTCGATGGAGAGCGTCATGTCCGCGCTTCGGTCGCAATGGATTGCATCTCCGAGTTTGTCATGAAGAGCCGAAGCAACGTGTCACTATCTTATCTGGTCTCTCCTGCGACCAGCCACGTTCGGTCAGCATCATCCGCGAAGCTCTCACAGAAGAATTTTGACGAAGCGTCAATATGGCATTCGATAATGGGTGTGTTCACCGGCTTAACTGCCAATACATCTGAAGACCTCAGCACAGGCCTAACAGTCGTTAACGGCCAGAGCAGCGTTCAGGGTCCTAATTATGCATTGGCAAAAACCTCTCAGCAGTGGCGAGCAATGGTCGCTAAGGCAGACGGGTTCACGGTGAGTGCAAACCACGCGCCTGCCGCCAGGACCGAGAACATGGTCAGTCATAGCCAGATCGCAGCGGCACTGAACGGCATGCAGGCATTCAAGCCATTGGTTGCATTCTCGCCGGATACTGCTAGTGGACTAATGTGTGGATTGATGCTGAACGATCTGAATAACAAAAGGAGCCGGGCAAACAAAGAAAATAACGAAGCGTTTCACCCCATGGAATTGTTCGTTGACCGTGCCGCCCATGGTGGCACATGGGGATGCGCTTACAACACCGACAGCATCGGGACGAGCAGCTTTCTGTTAGGTAAAATTAGCGGTGTGTGGACACCACCTGAGAGCGTTGTTTAAATTAATACCTGGGTACAATAAAAAATTGACCGCGCAATGAATGATCTTTAGATTTTGGATATATGTTGGTTTGTTGTGTTGGATCGACCCCGGTCCCCAGTACTTTTCGGATACTTTCATGGAACTTGTTAAATTTTATTTTCCCCTGTTATATAAGCACCCTCTGGTGAGGAAAAACTATATCAAACTCGATTTGGCCAATCTCTACATCAGCGCAACACAAACCGATACCGAAAATACCTTTTGTTATTATTTTTTTGCCTAATCTAATGACCTAATCTTCCCTAATCATTCATAAGATAAATGGAGGAGGCAGAGGCTTTGCATGATGTAACAAGAGCGACAACATTGCCCGATGTCGCAAGATTGACAAAGGGTGCTTGGATGGCTGTTGCGGAGAAGATTTATGAAAGTAAAAGCAATGACCGCTTTTCCAATGTCACCCACACCAGGGGGATATTTGAGGAGAACGAGGAGATGTTCGCGCCTTTGCTAGATCGTTGCCCTAGCTCTGTGACTATCCTCTCCTTCGTTCTGCAAAACAAGTTCGGCTTTCGTGTGAAGGATGTAGATTGGACGTCAAGGATGACAGATTTGGGGGAGGAGGAATGCAAACGGGTCGGATGCTCGT
>ENA-OWPI01002684-OWPI01002684.1-marine-metagenome-genome-assembly--contig:-NODE-2684-length-16197-cov-2.677667_pt1 | contig 16197 bp, 36 predicted proteins | sample MGYA00238138_ERZ651775 | MGnify/ENA primary metagenome ERZ651775 (study PRJEB26906, sample SAMN06265043) | marine metagenome | isolation source: Helgoland LTER site | place: Germany:Helgoland, sampling...
ATAACAAAGGAAGAGTATGATAAATTACCGAGTGGTGCTACTTATACTGCTCCTGATGGCACTGTTAGGACTAAGGGATAATATGGCTGATTGGTGGATAGCAGATAAAGTAAAAGAAACAGTAGAAACTGTTAAAGAAAGTGCTAAAATAGCACAGGATTGGTGGTCTCTTGATGCTTTAAAAGAAGATAAAGTACAACCACAAGTTGCTGTAGAGCAACCTATTGATAATACTCAAGTATTAGATGCTGATACTATGGCAACACTTTATAATACTGAACAGGGTAAAAATCGTGATATTTGGATTAAGAACTATAATACTTTAGAACCTAAAACTGATCAACAGGTAAAGAACTTAGAAGAATTTAATACTAATTTTGATATGCAAGCTCTTAAAGTTTATAAAACAGAGCTAACTAACTTAAATAAAGATGGTTATACTACTGAAGAAATTAAAGCAGCTGCGGGTAAAACTTTTGGTTCTGAATCATCTTATGGAATTAAGGAGCAATCACTAGATAATCCTTCTAAAGTACATGGTGATATGCAAGTTAAGTATAGTAGTTTTATAGATGCAGCTAAACAAGGGTATCTTGGAAAAAAATATGGAGAATTAGTAAAGAAAACACCAGAACAATTAAAAAATATGTCTTATGAAGAGTTTAAAACTTTAATGAGAGACAATAAATCAGCTGCTCAATTAGCAGGGATTGGTATTTTATTACAGAAATTAAGGAATAAGGAAAATAAAAAATGATTGAATGGAAGGAACTGACGTTCCCCCCTATCAACCTTTGGACAGTTAAGAGTAGACAAACTGAGTCTTAGGAGGTACTTTAACTACCTTCACTGGAATCTCTAGCTTCTGAGCATACTTGATAGCATACTCTGTACCCTTACTGTGTGTATTCCATATTGCTAGTAAAGCATCTGCATTGTTTATAATCTGTTTTGTACGAACAAAGAAATACTTACTATCAAAGTTAGATGTGGGATCTAACAAATGATATGGAAGGAACCTGATTATATCTATATCATGAGACTGTGCATAGTGAGCTACTGTAGGATCAATACCTTTAGCATCTCCAATCAATACACAACTCGGATTTAATTCCTTAACTACTTTATCTACTGACTTCAGTATTAAAGCATCGTCTGTAATACTTCTACTACCTATAATAGCTAATCTCATTATTGATACCACGCAAATTGAAAACGAACTATAAACAAATCTATTAACATATAGCTGATAGCTTCATTATTAACTACACCATCGGTGAACTCAAACCCGAGGTGTACTCCTAGTATTGGATAGATAGTTAATCTCATATTTCACAACTCCCACCTGTACAGGCTAATGTTTGGCTGCCTTCAGTAAAGTCATCTTCTTCTAAGAAAGATGTCCAATCAATTTCTTGTGGAGTAATCTTCTTCAAAGCTTCGTACTCTTCCTTGCTGCAATCGGTATAAGGTGCTTGCACATAGCTATGATCACTATGAGGTAAGAAAGATATACCACTAATTTCATCAAAGTATTTCCATACCCAAGTACCTACTTCCATCCACTCATCATCTTTAACGGAGATCGTTACAGAAGGTTTATGTTCACACCAGTGACGTTGGTATACTAACCAATTCTCTAACTGCTCAATAGCTGTCATGTCATTCCTAGTAATAGCTCCTTTAGGTGCTTTCATAGGGAAGCTAAACACTGATGTACTATCTGGTCTAAACTGTTCTGGCTCTACTTGTACCCCTTTATCAGTTAAGAACTGAGTAATAGGATCTTTGTTATCCATACGGATGGTTCTTATATAGTAGTCGTTATGACGAGCATGTATGCCGCTAGCACTATTAACAAGCTGAGACACAGTCCCAGAAGGTTTAACACACGTAATACTTCTTGATCGTGGGATGTCAAGCTTGTCTGCGTATTTGTGATTGGTTCTTCTAGCATGATCTTTTAACCTCTCTAGTAGTTTAGGATCAGGGTTAGCTGTTATTTTAGCATCCATGATACCTGTTAATGAAACACCCAGTAGTCTTTCTTCTGACGTATTCTTAACCCATTCTGCTGATAAGAACTGAAAGTTAGTTAGATTACTCTGTAATGTACCTAGTATAGTAGCTAGTCGCACTTTGTTAGCTAGAGTTTCTTCTGTATCACCATTACGTACTACTACCTCTGTGAGGTTACAGAACTGTTTATCACGGAGAATGATCTCTGAACAAGGGTTAGTACCATAATTTAGATTAGGATCTCTACCATGCTTGGCTGCTTGTACTTGTGCAGCAACTCTATTAAAGATACCACGTTCTCCTGACTTAGACTTAACAAGAGATACCCATTCTTCCATGAATGTTTCCATATCAGGCTTCTCTGTGTAAGCTACTGAGTTATTAGCTAACCCTCGGTATGCAAAATCATTGTACCATGCACCCATTTTAGCCTCTCTCATGCGTTTATCTGTAAGATTTGATAGGGAGATAAGGGCTGATCTTCTAACACCACCAACAACTACTATCTCTCCAACCATACAGACTATATCATGGACCTCTATTGAGTTTAACTTACGTCCTTTAGCATGTTTAAATGTATCTATAACAAAGTCAAACAATCTTTTAAGAGGCTCAGGACCACTAGCTCTACCACCAAATGTCTTGAGACGTGCACCAGCAGGACGTACTTGTGAGTAGTCTACACTAGGTATATCTCCTTCCCATAGGGATGACAGTAACTTCTTAAAGGCTTTCGCCCATCCTAACTTACTATCACCAACTACGATGACATCATCAACAACTGATAGTTCAGCTGGGATCTCTGGTAGCTTGGCAATTTCTTGTCGTTCACAGCTGAATCCTACACCAGTACCATTCATCAATATGTACAAAGCTTCACTAAAGGCACGCTTGTTATTGATGGCTAGGTATGAACAGTTATATGCTGCAATGTTATCTCTATCACATGCCTCACCAGCAGACATCATAAGTCTCATTGATGGCATGATCTCAAGGTTATACACAGCCTCTCTTATTTCTTTAAATTCTTTATCTAGTCCTGCATTTTTAGATTGTAAGTAGTTTACCATTCTATCTACTGTTTCTGCCCAGGTTTCTCGTCTTTTGAGTTCTGGTATATATCTTGCATAGCGTGAGCTCGCAATTACCGATTGGTATACATCCATGTTTCTTATCTCCTAATCTATATCTTGGTTAAATAAATCTAATACAGAATCTTTTTCTAAATCAATAGCTAATGATTCTAAATCTTCCTCTATCTTATCTTGAAACTTGTTAACGAGTTCATCTGATGTGATGTCAAGCACTTCCAGTAATGTAGTCTCGTCTAGTTTAGATAATTCTTCACAAACTTCCTTAAACGTAAGCATGTTATTATGACCGACCTTCCACTTTGTTATCAATAGTTTTCCCACATGATTGACAAAGTACGTTGTTTTTATTATCCTGTTTAAAATCACAGTGATTACAGGTTAGTGATCCAAAGATTGCATCATAGTTATCTTTGTATTTCTTTGAGGGCACTTTGCTACGCATGATTGCCCCAGTGATTTCATAATCATTAATACTATTACTCATGTATTTCCTTTCTTGTTGTATCCCAGTCTGCAGGTAGATGAACATACTCTTCATTAAGACAACGATAACCATCACTAGTAACTAGAGGATCAAAGTGTACTATGTAATACATATGTGCTTTATCACATGATGTAAAATTACCAACGTATTGTTCATACGATGCACCAAATGGATCTAATAAACTTACTAGTAATAGATATTCTGCTATCATTTCTTTTTCTCCTGTGGACAGTAACCAACCATGTTGAACTCACCTTCTAATGTATCTATAGAACACCACCACTTCTTAGCATCCCATATCTTGGCAACCTCACCACACTTATTACAAACTCTTTTTTCTTTAATTTTTACCATTTCTTTTTATATCCTTTAACAACTCTAAGTAATGAATTGCTTTATCAAGATCTTGTATACCATTCTTATCTCTCCAACGGAGAACATACTTGATCACATTACCCTCAATAAAAGGGATATTGTTTTTTGTTATAAACTCTATAGGTTGAATCACATATTGTTTATAATGATTACCACCTACTTGTTTTTCTTTAGCTATATTAGCTCTTATTGTACTGTTCTTCATATTAATATTATAGCATATAAATACACAAAAGTCAAGCTATTTCTTGTACTTTCTTTTTAGGTAGTGCAATGGTATAGCACATTCATCAAATGAACCATTGTCTACATTGTGTAACATATACAATCCTCTCCAATGTTGGTTAGTCTGATGTGATAGATAGTTCTCATCATGTAAATAACAACTACCACTAATGATTGCAGTCATCTGTTTACCTGTCGCATTCTGCCCATAGGCAATTGAATGTCCTTGTTGATGTCCTGCAACGCAGCTCATATGTTTCTTAGTAAGCAAAGCATTAGCTGATGTTACAGGTCTACCCATAACGCCACTAGCAAAGTAGTGCGAGTAGGCAACACCATCTATTTCTTTAACCTCAAGAAATGGTACTACTTCCCATCCTGCTTCTTCGTACTGTAGATCATCAAAAGATATAAGACCATCTAACTTTCTATCATACTCAATTGCAGTGTTGATACGCTGCTCATGGTTACCCATAGTCAGTACCATCTTAGGCTTGTATAACTTCTTCTTAGCTTTAGCTAGTCTGTTGTTCAAGGCATTCATAGGAGCGAGTAGTGCTTCCATACCTTTATGTACAGCACGTATATCAGCCTTATAGGTCCTACCTTCAAACGATTTCTTACCTACATCATAGCTTGATAAGCTAGGCATATCAGCAAAGTCACCAATCATTACTATAACTTCTGGTTGTTTGTCAACAATATATCTACCTATCCAAGACAAGTAAGCCAGACTAATGCCTGGCTTTACTTGGGTGTCACCAATTACTAAATGTTTCTTCATTACGTATGCTCCTTAACTATTTGCTTATAAGCTTTGATCCAATCTTTTCTAAAGTCTAACCATAGAAAACCTTCTTTCTCAGCCCAATTACTATACGATGTCTTACTTCGTTTAGTTATCTTATTATCAGGATTCATAAATAAAAATATAATTATGACACCTGGATTACATTCTTTAAACCATACCATCTTTTGACGTGTAGCTAAGTCAAGCTTACCCTTAGCTTCTATGTATACATTCTTAGCCATCTTAAAATCAGGATTATATTTCCTTATCTTTTCTGGCTGCGTGTATTCAATCACATCTGGTTCATACTTGACACTTGGAAAATGTTTCTTAAGTTCTGCCCAAGCTTTTACTTCTAACTTACTTTTGAATATAGGCATTAAATCTATCTCTCCAAACATCATCTTCATGTTGCTGAATCCATAGACAACTTGCATTCATAATAAACTCTTCATCATTGCCATAGGCAGCACGTACAGTATTAAACATCTCTTGCTCTGTAGTGCAGTCAGCTAACATTTTCTTTGCTGTTTTATCACCAACCTTTTCAATACCTTTAATGTTATCTGCAGTATCTCCTTTAAGACATTGCTCAAAGAACAGTCGTAGTCCTCCGAGCTCAGTCTGGTCAGTCCATTTGTCAGGCTTAACCCAACCCTTACCTTTAATTTCCCATGAGAAATGTTTACCAGGGATCATGAGCATATCTTTATCTAAGGATACAATCACAGTATCATCTGTTTGATTGATACCCATAGCATCATCAGCTTCTATTCCTTCAGGTGCTAATTCAGCTCCCATCTCTTCTAGTGCATAGTCTCTCAATGCTTCTAAATGGATTGGTTTAGGGGCAGTTCTGTTAGCTTTATATTCAGGATAGATTGTCTTACGAAAGTTAGACTTACCTGACAAGAATGCACGATATTCTGTACATCCTGTCTTAGTAAGTAGTTCATCTAACAACGCATCTGCTCTATACTTAGCAATACCAAAGTCATCTTGTTCTGCACTTGCAGCACATCTAAAGACAACTAAGTCATGGTCAATTAATGCAATCATGTTTATCCTTGTAAAGGTGGTAGCTCTGTTATTTGTTCATCTAAAATGTAATCATAAACAACATCATCAACAGGTTCAATCTCAAGTAAAGGAACATTGTCTGCTTCTAAATGATCCCAAGATTGTACTGCTATTACTGATGATTCATATGAATCTACTACATAAGGTTCAGGTATAGCAGGTGCTACAATGGTTACTACTTCATCTCCTACTATATCATAAACTCTTTCTTTTTGTACTAAGTACACTAAGAGTAGTAGAGCAATAGCTACTGCTATCGCTCCTAATAAACTTGCTCTATCTCTATCTTCCATAGTTTCTCCTAGAATGGTATGTCCTCAATTGCAGAAAAGTCTTCAGCTGCTGTAGTGGCAGCTTGCCCTAACACATAAGCTTCATACTGTTTAGCTAGAGCAATGACTTCACTTGGATTACCTTGTGTAGTATTGCTACCTGCTAAAGCTAGTGTTGCTACTGCATTAGAGATAGATGATTGACGGACTATCATTACTTGCCTTGCAGCACGTTCATCCTTAGTCTCGTAGTTACTACCTGTTACACGAGTTGTAGGAGCACTTGCCTTAGCTTGAGGAGCTGCTGCAGTATCACCACCACGATTGTCTGTAGTAGTATCTGCATCACCAACTGCTGTCCATTGCCAATAACCATTAGCATCTTTCTCAGTGCTAACATGTACGACATCACCTTTTTGCCATTCTTGAGCAGCTTTAAACACGGCAGGGTTAGCGAATGACATCAGCTTTTTAGACTGTGCTTGCCCTTGATCGTTCTTGTACATGATTTCTAATGATTGGTATTGTCTACCATTCTTAGCAGCATGTGTGTTTAAGCTTGATACATCTACAACATTAACTTGCATATAAATCTCCTATAAAATTATACATCTTCTACGTTACCCCAGCTATTACCTACTTGTATATCAACCCTAACTGGGAGGTTGAAATCTTTACCAAACAAATGTTTAAAGTTTGCTGGTACATTCTCAAATGATTCTTTAACAATTGGAACTATACTATTAGTATAACATACCTTTTCATCAAAGTCAAGCATGATAGAATCATGTACTGTATTGATTAACTTAACACCTTCCATGTTTACTATCTTGTTATACAAACTAACACGAGCTATAGTCATTAGGTCAGCACCGAGTCCTTGCACTGGATAGTTAAGGATTCGTGTGCGAGGATACTTAAGATTACCTTGACTATTAACCTCAGGTTGGTATTCATATGTTCTGCCTGTTGGCATCACTAACTGATTAGTTTGTTTTACATCAAACATTATCTTATCATGCCATGCCTTAAGTCCTGTATACTTATCATAGAACTGATCAATCACACCTTGCCAAAAGGTTTCATTACCTATATCTTTAAAGTTAGGATCATTAGCATAACTAAAAGCACTACCACCATAGATTAATCTAAAGACAAAAGTCTTAGCAATCAATCGTGAGGGCAATCCAAACCTTGCTTGGTTATCAGCATGTTGATCAACTTGGTTGTTGATCTCATCTATAGCTACCTTATCTTGGGATAGATAGGTAGCACATATCCATTCAAGTTGTTTTGCATCTGCATTAAGTAACATATTATAATCCTACGTTAGAGTCTATTAATCGTTTATGATAATCATTTATTATCTTACGTTTTAGTTCTTGTTTAGCACTAGGTAACATTCTATTTAGTACATACTCTACACTATGTTTATGTAACACCTCACTAAAATCTATACAAATACTTAAGTCAGCTGCTTGCTCTAATGCTTGTCGTTCTAGTTGTCTTTCTTTAAATTCAAAGTTATCTTCTTCATTCATATCTGTTCTCCATATCTAGTTGGGAAGAGAGTCTTAATCTCTCCATCAAAGTTCTGTAGGTTAGGCTTACTACTACTTAACCTACCTGTCTTAGTCCTACATTGATTGAGTTGACCATGTATGATTCCATTAGCCCAGTGCATCTCATCAATTAGTTGTGGCACACCATGATAGTATGTAGTCATACGTTTCTGCATGGTAGCACGTGCCAATATAATTCTTAGTATCTCTTTACCTTCATCACTACGTGGTGTTAGCTTACGTAAGGTCTCTTCATTCGTACTGAAGAACCCTTCTTTCTTAAGCTCAGTCTTAGGCAAAGGATTTATTCTTCGTGGAAACTCTTTGTCTTGCTCTTCCCACCTATACTTAACTTCGCCTGTGCGTACGCCAGTCTTGTAATGTCCAATGGGGCGTTGAAAACGCTCCTTAATGATCCCACCATAAAGAAAAGCAGAAAGATGCTCGCCAGAATTGGGATTAAAATCATCGTAAGCATGAAAGTCATACAGCTTCTTGTTAAGTTTGGATATCTGTTCTTCAAGTTCATCTCCTAATACTTTAGACTTATCATAATCATACTGCATACCATTGTATTCCATAGCTTGCAGCACTAGTAAGTCTTGGTTGTGTAGAGCTATGAGCTTACGGAGATGAGGTCGCTTAGACAACTCTTCCATTTGCTTGACCATAACTTTCTCAGTTAGTTCTAAGTCTCGTTGTAGATACTCAGACAGTATCTCTTCAGGTACCTCAGTAGTATCAATACCATTCTTCCAATAGTTTTCTTTAACTTCATCTAGTTTATTACCTAGACCATAGTACTCTGATGTTGCATCTAATGATGGATAAGAATTTTCTTGGTTAGATAATACATACTGTACTAACTGACAGTCCCATATTCTTTTCTTATCAAAGGTAATACCATATCTTTTAAGCCAGTGTAAATCAAACTTAATATTAAACCCTACCAACACATCGCACTTATCCACGGCTAATTGGATACGATCAAGTGATTCTCGGTAGGGTTCAACGGAGAACTCTATGTCTTCTATACTAACTTCATCTTGTGATAACATACCAACCATACATAACTTGTTAGTCTTATCAAAGGGATTACCATTATTACTAATGGTTGTTTCTACGTCTAATACTAAGTAACTCATAAGTCTTCATACCTCGCTATGTTAGGTTTAATCATACACTGTTTGTTGCCATGTCGCAAGTCAGGCAGTGTATCTTTATCACCAATTAATTTATTTTTACTGATGTTTAGGAATCGCATGTTACTTGTGTTGTCTTGTTCTTTTCCTATGCCTAGTATCCAGTCAGCTTCTCCTTGCTTAGATGTTTTACTACTATCTACATCATCCATTGTTAACCACACCTTGCCTTCGGCAGTGCCGCCTGCTTGGGATACGGCAATGACAGGGGCATAACTCTTAGCTATTTCTCTTGCCCATTGGTATATCTTTTTAAGTTCAAGGTCATAGCGTTCATTCTTAAATCCTTTTATCTTATCTATCTGATCAAAGATAATCAATGAGGGATTAACTTCTTTAATGATAGACTCAATCCGCTTGTAGCTACTTGAGTCTTCATAATCATATATCTTAATCCTACTACCAATGAGATCATGATACTCTTCTTTGTATCTATCTACGTTACTAAACAAAGTCTCACTGTCTACACCAAACAATGCTTGGTAACATCTGATTGCTACCTTCTTACCTTGTTCTTCGTTGTTAAACCATAGGATGTCACCATCTGTTTGTGTTACCATGTGTGTCATCTCACTAGCTAGGAACGTAGTCTTACCTGTCTCAGGTCTAGCAAAGATGAAACCAAAGTCACCCTTACGTAGAGAGCCTAGTGATTTGTTAAGCCAATCAAGTCTCCAACGTAGACCAGGCGTAGCTATTGCTGTGTCATATAGCTCACTCAAGTCCATGTTAACTGTGTTAGCAGCATCTTCTGTTATGTCATCAGCTTCAAATTCTTTAACCTTATCTAGTAGATCAGATAGTTCAGCACTACCATCTTCAACATCAAGTGCTACCTTAGCTAGCTCTCCTGCAACGCAGCGTTTCTTGTGTTCATTGAGGTAACCTACTGTGTTGTCAACATTAACATCAAGAGCTAGTATACGATCAAGCGTATCTGATAGTTCATTACGTTCACTATCTTCTAACAAGTAACTACTATGGTATGCTAACTCAAAGTCTAACTTACTTAGTGCATGACTTTGATTAGCCTCATAGTACTGGTGTACTATAAGGAACAACTTATATATATTACTAAAATTATTTTTAATATAATTTAGATTTATATACTTGTAGTAATTGTTATAGTATGATCTGTCATCACAGAATAACTTTATTATTAACTCTTCAACCATTTCATAATCTCCGTTTTGTTATACTCTTTGGGATCAAGCGGTGTAATGATAGCCTTGCTTGTAATACCTAAAGCTCTTAGTTTATTTCTTATACGTATAGCTTCCTTAGCCTTATCTCTATCAAGCCATACGTGTATTGTCTTGTACCTCTTAGTTAACTGAGCCATACTTTGCTTGCTCAACGAGGAGCCAAGCAAAGGACTGGCACATATACTTTCATCACGGCATCTTGCTATTTTAGTAGCAGACAAAACATCTTCTACTACTACTATTGTATCACCTTTACCATACACTGTCAAGGGTTTAATACCTTGAGAGTAATACTTAATGTTACCAAAGCCAAAGTTTCTACCTTGCCAGTAATCTTTACGGCTAATTAATACTAGCAGCTGTCGTGATGGACTCCAGGAGATGCCGTATTTTTCTATCTCTTCGGGGGAGATGCCGTAAGATAGCAACCATTTCATTGCTTTCTGTGGTATCTCTTTAACTGTATCAATTAGTTGACCTGCTTTCATAGTAGTAGTTTGTTCCTTACGTTTAAGTCTATCTCGTAGTGATTGGGTATCATTCTTTTGTTCTAATTTACTACAACCAAAACACCAGAAACCATTCTCATACTCAGCACGATTGTCCTTTGATCCACAATGTGGACAAGGACCTAGCTTAAAAAATTTACTCATCGTTCTCCCAATCAATTATCATGTCGTCTTCATGTCGTAAGTCTTCTCGTTCATCTATGTTATCTATGTCTGATTGTATTTCATTGTAACACTTGTTACATAGATCAACGTACTCTCCTGTATCATGAGACTTACGTGTTGACTCAAAGTCAGAGAGATTTCTATCACATGCTACGCACCTCATTAGTAACATATCCTAGTACCATCATCATACACCCAGCAAGTATAAGTTTTTTCTGGTGTATATACAGTCTCTGATTCTGTAGCTAATACAGTTACGCATGTTGTTAAAGTTAATACTGTTAATAATATTTTCATATACTTCTCCTTAGTTAGACTAATAGTATAACACAAAATAGATATAAAAGCAATAGCATAATCATACAAAATACATAATCTTCTTTATTCATCATAGTCTTCTTTAACAAACACGATAGCAATATGTTCTTCTTCTTCACCTTCATGTTGTACTTGATACCAATTAGTATGACCATAGGTTTTCATACAAAATTTATCTAGTAAGTCTGTGTTCATGTTGTTCTCCTTTAAATAAAGTATTAATATTTTTCATAAGATTAGTAGAGAATACATAATCTTGTCTACCATTTCGTGTAACAATTTCACATGCTTTATTATTTTTACATTCTGTTATGTCATACTTACTCATCCATCCTTGTACATCTAGTTCTGTTTCTTTTTCATTGATACGTGCATAAATATAGTAGTCAAACTTCTCTTGTTGTATCCACATACTATCACTGAACGTAGTCTTTAAGTCAATGCTTTTATTCTTTATGATAAAGTCTGGATCTTTCCATCCTTTCTTGGTAAACTTAATCCATTTGTATTCAATACCATAATCTTTTAAGAACTGATCAAAGACTACCTCACCTAACAAGCCTATATAGTTTGTGCTGCACTTGAATTTGTTATGTGTTTTCTGTGCATCAAACTTTGCTTGTTCTTTCTTAGCCCATGCTATTTGCTCTGGGGTAATACTTAGTTTCATGTTGTTACCTCCTTTATTTCTATATCATAAGAGTCTTCAAACTGTTCCATGTAATGATCTATTGCTTCTTGTCTTTCTCTTTCTAGTTTTTCTTTCTTTACTTGTTCATCCGTTAACATATTCTTTCTCCTCAAACTTAGGTGTCTTCATGATAAAGTCAAAAGCTTTTTGAGCTAGTGATGCAGCCTTAAGTATATGTTTGCTGTCATCTTCTAGTACCTTAAGCCATGATGCTATGTACTCAGTATGCTGCAGTCTACCTTCAACCCCGTTAGCATTGCATAGCATGGCAGCACCAAGCTCTGCTACTAACTCTTCAAAGGCATACGCTTCATTACCAAACCTACCCTCATTTAGCTTACGATCAAGTCGGGTATCAGCACCAGTCCAGTGTGTCAACTCGTGTAATAGCGTAGCATAGTAGTCTTCTGAGGTTTTAAACTTAGCAAAGGCTGGTATATGTATTACATCTAATGATGGTATATAATATGCGGAGTCAAAGCCTTCTTTGTACTTAGCACCCGTGCTTTTTATTACCTCTTCTACATTATCCTTACGGAAATTGTTAACTTCTTTTTTAACTAATGGAGCTAGTCCTTCTATTGCATCATAGTTAAACACACGATACACTTTCATCATACGAAAAGTCATGTCTTCACCAGTAACTTTATCTTGTCCTGTTATAGGTTTAAAGAAAAATACAGGTACAGATTTCATACCTTTCTTAATAGGTTTATCAAGACCTGTTAGTTTCTTAGCTTGGTTGTATGTCATCCACATGTTGCTCTTACCTACTGATTCGTCATCAGTCCACATGTTTAACCACAACCAGTTGCCACCAGTGTATGCTCGTTTAGTTGCAAAGTTAGTAGGTCTATCTGTTTGCCAAGACTTAATCCATTTCTGTGGATTATCTTTGAGACCTGCGATTACTTTATCAGTAATCATTTTAGCTATGTCATTACTGTTCATGATACTTTCTCCTCTAGTTCACTAAGTTTAGCCCAGCCATACTCACCAAGATACTCACCGCAGCAAGTAGAACGATTGTTCCTGTCATTGGCACAGAAAGGGCATACTTCTATATCTTCTTCCATTATGTTATCTCCTGAGTATCATACCATACCCAGCTATGTGAATCTACTGGCACAAAGTCATTAAAGTTTTTAACAAATATATCTTGTGCTTGTTCTTCTGTGTCAGCTTCAATATCCTGTTCGTACTCTACAATCTCATTACCTGCTATTCTAAATGTTGGCATTAGAAACTCTCCTCTAAATCTAAAATATATTCATTTATAATATCGCTTACCTTATGATCGGCAACATCTACTTCATTCCAATTCCCAAAGTCATCTTGTACAGATAATGTCCAAGCTCTAGCACTTTGTTTCTCCATAAAATGTATACGATAGTCTCCTCTATCATAGTCTATTTGATTATCATCTAAGTCTAATAGGTGGTCATCTAAAGCATCTACTGCTTCTGCAAATGAGTCAAAGAACTCTGGCTCATCATTAACTCTCCATGCGTTAATCCAACCATCACAGATGGTATAAGTTTGTACTGCATACATACCCTGCTCCTTAAATTGTTTATCATGTGGTTTACTATTTAGTATTTGCATACTAAGTGCTGCATTGTTAGCCGTCATACTTTTCTCCTAGTAATAATAATCTGGTTCATCTCTTGGGTCTGCATAGATAGCTTCATAGAGTTCATCAATAACCCTTTCTGATTCTGTATTTGATAAGGTGTACTCTATTTCTTTACCATTCATGTCAAGTATGTAAGCATGGTCTAAGATAGGAAATTTCTTACCATCTTCATGGTCTATTTCATACCCTACATATACTGTAACAGTATAATCTAGTGTTTCAGGACTAGCTTCAAATTCCCAGTAATTATATTTGTCATAATGTCTATCATCATCATACATTAGTGTCTCTCCTCTTTAGGTGGTAGCACTACAATTTCTGGTACATGTAAATGCCTACACAATAAATTATATATTTCTTGACCTGACATACTCATTCTATCATAATCATAGCCTAAGTCAAGTACTAATTCTTGTACTGCTTCTACATCTAATGATTCAAATACACTCATTTTATTCTCCTTGTCCATATAGATTTAAGTAACTCTATCTGTGCTTTGAGTGTAGCCTCACTCGCATGATGGTCAGATAAAGGAAATCTGTTGTACACTTTGTTAAAATGATAAGCATAAATATTATACAAATCAATCTTACTTAGTTCCATTTACAATGTCCTCCGTTATATTGTTAAGTCTCCATTCTATACTATCTATATTTCTTCTTACCATGTTTAATTCCATAGTTAAATCTTCTATAGACATAGTAGTATCATATAGTTTATTTTTCCAATATTTCAATTGACCTAATAAATCATATTCTTTCATTATACTCTCCTTAAAAAAATAGTCAGCTCCTACTGGGAGCGAGCTGACATTTTTTGTAATTGTTCGCATTTTGCTAATAAGACTTTACGATTAAGTAACTCTGGCTTAGGATATTGTTTATTAACTTTGTAAAATTCATAACAATATACCTCTGCTAAAGCTTCCATATTTAATTTGTATAATTGTATCATAATGTTCTCCTAAAGTAAATAAAATAATGCCGCATTTTGCTAAGTTGACTAATATATCCTCGCTACGCTCGGATGACCGACCCTCTTTTCTTTGATGCAAGGCAAAGGTTTTTACATGCGAGTAGCTGCTTGCAGCACCGAGCATTCTTGGGGTACAAAAAAAAGGGAAGAGCCGAAGCCCCTCCCTATTTTTATTAACCTACGTTACTTGCAACTTTGTTGAGTGATGTTTGCTCAACTGTTGGAAGATTGTTACGTCCAGGGTATGCAGTTTGATTATCATATTGCTTTTTGCGAAGTTCACGTACTCGTTTCTGTTCTTCTGTGTAGTCGTCAATCATAGTATTCATTGTTGCATTGTTAAGAATGTTTTTGATTTTGACGTACTCTGCTACTAAATCCATAGGTACATTTGGATTACCATTCTCATCTTTAGAAGCCATGAGTCTGTTGATATTTTTAGTGCAGAGTGTTTTACTCTTAGCGTTTTGAACCTTTAGGCTTGGGTCATAAAGCTTGCCGTTGTATTCATTACCACCAAGTGAAGCAACTTCACCTAACATTTCTAAGAAGTCTGTATTTGTATTTGTTGTAGCCATTTGTAATTCTCCATATTTAAGTTTAAAATTTAAGGGAAAACGTACCCCTCGTGAAACAGTGGGTACGTATTCCTGTAGTATTATTAATATATTTCCATAGGTGTCCAGAAGTATGACTCACCTGCTGAGGATAAATCTTTGATGTCTGTATAAGGATGAGTACCTTCAGCAATTGCTAGTTCTCTTGGTATAGAGCCATCTCGTAATCTAAGTAGAGTATCCTCTTCTTTTTGTGCGTCAATCTCGTAGATGTCTACCATTGAGTTAGGGATATATTGTAAGAATCTATATCCTTGATTAAACAACTCATTTGTTAATTCATCAACGACTTTGATTTGATTTGTATCGTGATTGATTACTTCCATGAAATTTAACATAACATTCTCCTTATTAAAAAAATAAATCATATAGATTATAGCTTTCGCTATGGGCAACATACACCATAAGGATTAATGATTGTCAAGAGGTGAGAGGAAATGAGAAAGATAAGGAGGTATCGTGCGGTCTTTACGATGCCGAACATCGTACCTAATTATTTGGGGTACCCACTTGTGGGTCAAATAATTCGTTCTCATTTAATTGTTTTGAGCATTTGTATTATTCAAAAGAATTCTTTCTCTTAGCTCTTTACTATTATTAATCCTTGTTGGTTAGCCAGCTCTGCTGGCGATAATCCCAGAGAGCGGGAGCAATAATATATATATCTATTTTACGTAATGGAAATGAAGGATTGTTGCGTAGGCAGAACCCTAACGGCATTAGCCGTCTTGGGTTATGGCAAGCACACGAAACACACAGCTTTAGCTGTGATGTTGAACAATGTTCTGATGTAGCGAACGAGCTTGGGTTGTTGGGCGAAGTGAGCGTTGAGCTAAGTAAATGTTTAGAGTTGGATAACTAACATGTAGCTTTGATGATAGCACCGCAGGTCTAAAGGTTTTATTACACTACACTTTTGGTTATGATTATGTTTCATAATACTCTCCTTAATAATTATATAATTATTTATTATATTGT
>ENA-OWPI01002685-OWPI01002685.1-marine-metagenome-genome-assembly--contig:-NODE-2685-length-16197-cov-2.514888_pt1 | contig 16197 bp, 20 predicted proteins | sample MGYA00238138_ERZ651775 | MGnify/ENA primary metagenome ERZ651775 (study PRJEB26906, sample SAMN06265043) | marine metagenome | isolation source: Helgoland LTER site | place: Germany:Helgoland, sampling...
ATTGCAGGCAACTCTTGCCGGTCGGCCCAGTCCTGAGGGTGGCAGTGCTGATCTAAAATTCGATTTGCGCTTTAATGAGGGAGCCATGAGTGGTGCATTTGTCAGTTATGACAGAGCCACTGAAGAGCCCGAGCAGGGTATTGTGAAGCTATCGGCCTATCTACCGACAATGGATATGCAGCACTGGCAGCCATTGATTGGTCTTTTTCGGCGCTCTGAGGCGGTTGCCGATTTCAGTTGGACGCCGGTGTTAGATCTTCGCCTTGATCAGATGCAACTCGCCACGATCCAGTTGCGCGAAATCAGCGCACTGGTCTCCTTGTCCGACAACCTAATCGATGTTAATTTTTACTCTGATCTTGCGGATGGGCGCTTGGTTATGCCGTTGGGTAACGCCTTGCCTGTCCCCAAACTCGATCTCAGTCGTTTGACTGTTCCCGGCGCGCTGTTGGAAAAACGTATCGTTCAATCAACGATTGATCCGCGCCAGTTTATTGCTCTGGATCTTGCGGTAGACCGCCTGGAAATTGCTGGTGATGATTGGGGCTCGATTGCGTTTAAGTTGCGCCCGGAAGTCTCGGGAGCGCTGTTCAGCCAAATTCGTGGCAATCTGCTAGGGCTCCAGCCGGGGTTATTTGAAGACCAGCCGGCGACGGAATTCTTTTGGGGATACGACGGCAGCGATTACGCCAGTCGCCTGATCGGTCCGGTGGGTATTGGCAATATTGAAGAGTTCTTGGGGTCGGGTTTAAACGTCCCCAAGATTGTCGACAGCAAGTCCGGACGGTTTGTGTTTGATCTCGCTTGGCAGGATCAACCGTGGAATATCTCCCGCGACAATCTCAGTGGCGAGTTTCAGGTCGAATTAAGGAAGGGTAGTTTTTATCGCTCCACCGGTGGAGCAGGCGCCGCCTTGAAAATGGTCAGTCTGGTTAACTTCGCAAACTGGCTGCGTCGATTGAAACTGGATTTCTCTGATGTGGTAGGGCAGAACCTCAGTTACAACAAACTCAGCGGCACCTTGGAATTTGATCAGGGGGTGGCGAGGTTTACACAGCCGTTGAGAATGGCAATGCCCTCTGGGCGTATGAGTATGGGTGGAACATTTGATCTGCTCAACGAAGAGGTCGATGCGCGTCTGGTGGCGACTCTACCAGTGGCGACCAATCTACCCTGGGTGGTTGCTCTGCTGGGCGGACTGCCTGCCGCAGCGGGCGTATATGTGACCAGCAAACTGGTGGAAAAGCAGGTTGATCGGCTGTCGAGTATTAGTTACAAGCTCTCCGGTCCCTGGGATGACGTCGAGGTATCGGTGGATCGCATCTTTGCCGCCGATTTGCGCGCTGAGGAGGCAAAAGAGTCTCAACCCGATGCCGATAAGGTGCTCGAGAATGAGCCAAACTAATTGCTTTGTCGCCGCGGCTGTTCAGTTGCGGCCTCACAAATCGCTGGAAGGGAATCTCGCCGGCGCAGAAACTCTGATTGCAGAGGCCGCTGATGCTGGCAGTCAGTTGGTTGTGTTACCTGAAAATTTCGCTTACCTCGGGCGCAAAGATTTGGCAGATGTAGGCTTGGCCGAGCAGAGTAGCGGACCGGTCTGTGAGTTTCTCGCCGAGCAGGCGCGACGCCACCATCTCTGGCTAGTCGGTGGTACTGTGCCAATCAGTGATACACAGGTGCCTAAGCCTTTTGCCCGGTCATTGTTGTTTGATCCACGGGGAAATGTGTCTCAGCAATACGACAAGATTCATCTGTTTGATGTTGACGTGGCTGACAGCACCGCTGAGATGGCGCAGCAGACCCGTTACCGAGAGTCGGATGATTATCGCCGTGGCACAGACGTCGTGATGGCGCAGACCGAACTCTGTCGGCTGGGGATGAGCGTCTGTTACGACCTGCGCTTTGCCGAGCTCTATCGCCAATTAGCTGATGCCGATGCTCAGGTGGTGTCGGTACCAGCGGCCTTTACGGCGGCCACGGGCCGTGATCACTGGGAGCTGCTGCTGCGTGCACGGGCGGTGGAAAATCAACTGTTTGTGATTGGCGCCAATATGGTTGATCGCGAGCATCCACGCCGTGGCCTGTGGGGCGGCAGTGTGGTTATTGATCCGTGGGGGACGGTGATGGCGCGGATTGATGATCAGCCTGGTATCGCGGTTGCCGAGATTGATTTGGATAGGCTGACCGAGATACGCAGGAAGATGCCGGTTGCACAGCATCGCAGGTTATAAGCGAGATTCTTTTTAACAAAGGCCCTAAAGGTCCTTGTGCCGCTGAGGGCTCTTCTGCCGCTGAGGGCTCTTTATCCGCTAAGGGCTCTTTATCCGCTAAGGGCTCTTTATTCGCTGATTTGGCGTAGGTAGGCGAACAGTTTTTTGCTCGCAGTAGGCGGTTTTTTGTGTTCTATTTCTCGCGCAGCCTGGCGCTGAAGGTTGCGTAGCTGTTGACGATCAGCGGCTGGATATTGCTCAATTAACGCTTCGATAGCGCTGTTACCTTGGCTAATTATTTTGTCGCGCCATTCTTCCAGTCGCATAAAATGCTGTCGGTAAGTCTGCGACTGGTGATCCATTCGGTCCAATGTCTCTTGAATAAAGCTGGTATCAGCAGTGCGCATGAGTTTGCCAATAAACTGCAGTTGGCGGCGCTTACCTTCACGATTTTTTAGACGACGGGCCTCGTAGATTGCGTCTTTTAAGTTTTCCGGCAGGTCGAATTTTTTCAGCTGGCCTTCAGGCATTTCAACCAGTTGGCTACCCATATCCTGCAGCGCCTGGCTGTCACGCTTAAGTTGAGATTTGCTAATTAGGTCGTCTTCATCGTTCTCAATATCAGTCATTAGTTGTAAAACACCGTGGCAAGTCCGAGAAAGGAGACAAAACCGACGATATCGGTCACTGTCGTGAGAATAACCGAGCCGGCTAGCGCCGGGTCAATTTTTAGAGAGCGCAACATAACTGGCAGCAGGGTTCCTGCAACTGCTGCGGCCATTAGGTTAATAGCCATGGCCATGGCGATCACAATTGAGATGGTCCAGTCGCCAAACCACAGCGACACAATGGCGCCCATGACCAGCGCCCAGAGCATGCCATTAATCGCCCCAACAACAAACTCTTTGCTCAACAACCATTTGAGATTGTCGCGTTCAATTTGGCCCAGGGCCATGCCGCGAATAACAACAGTCAGAGTTTGACTGCCGGCAACGCCACCCATGCTGGCAACAATTGGCATCAGAATAGCCAGCGCCACGACCTTTTCAAGGGTGGCTTCAAACAGGCTGATTGCGCTTGACGCGAGAATAGCGGTGAGCAGGTTGAGGCCCAACCACAGCGCGCGGCGCGGCGCGGTGCGTCCGATTGACGAAAAAGTATCTTCGGTATCGCTCAAGCCGGCCATGGCTAACAGGCTGTGGTCGGCGTCCTCAACAATAACATCAACCACGTCATCAATGGTGATGCGGCCAACCAGGCGGTGCTTGTCATCGATAACTGGTGCCGAGACGAGATCCTGACGCTGAAACAGCTGTGCAACATCGGAGTCAGTAAGATTGACATGAATCGCCTCTACTTCGGTGTTCATGACTTCTCTCACCGTGGTGCTGGGGCTGGAGGTGAGCATTTTACTCAGTGGCAGGGTACCTAAAAAGGTATCGTTGCGGCTAACCACAAACAGGTTGTCAGTGATGTCGGGTAGTTCTTCAAAGCGGCGCAGATAGCGCAGTACCACATCGACGCTAATATCCGGACGCACCGTGATAACCTCGGTGTCCATAAGGCCACCGGCGGTATCTTCATTGTAAGTGAGTACTGACTCTACCCGCTGCCTGTCCTGCACTGACATAGCTTGCAGCACTTCGGGTATAACTCGGTCGGGTAGTTGCTGAAGAATATCGACGATATCATCGACGTCGAGCCCTTCTGTGATCGAGGCAACTTCGGCACCATCCATCAGGTTGAGAAATTCCAGCTGAATGTCGTCGGAGAGTTCTTGCAGCACTTCACCGCTTATCTCTGCATCAACCAACTCCCAGAGGATATGGCGCAGACGCGGCGGTGCCGTTTCCAATTGATGAGCGATATCTGGAGGCGAGAGATTATTGAGAATATGCCGCACCTGATTGAGGGTGCCGGAATCGATGGCGGTTCCGAGCCTGCTCAACAGGCTGTTATCATTGTTGTTCATGCCTCGCTCCCTTCGCTGGGCTGAATCAATTCAGCGCGCGTATTCTAACCAGCTAACCGAGAGACCGGTAGTTTTAACTCACAACAGAGTGCAAACATTGATCGAATTTTTAGCCGGCGCTTACTCGCCCTCGCCAAAGTAATCGGCTAGCAGGTCGCTAATGGCACTGTGCGCTTCCTGCTCATCGTAGCCGTCAAACTCAAAGATCAGGCAGGTCCCTTTGCTCGCGGCCAGCAGCATCAATGACATGACACTTTTTGCATCAACCAAGGGCTCCTGTTTGCCGGTCTTGATGCTACAGCCAAAGCGTCCAGCAGTGCTGGCTAATTTGGTTGCTGCTCTGGCGTGGAGGCCGAGTTTATTAATGATGTCGAGTTGGCAGCGAATCATTGCGGGCGTGCTGCGCTGATCACGAAGATAGCTCCTTGTGCGACACCTGAATAAGGGGATGATCTGCAGCGAAGTGCTCGTGCAATCGATTGGCCAAGTAGACTGATCTATGCTGGCCGCCAGTGCAGCCGATGGACACCGTTAAATAACTGCGATTGTTCTGCTGAAATTTGGGAATCCAGCGGGTTAAAAAACCAATAATATCAGCCAGCATTGAGGCGACCTCAACCTGACTTTCTAAAAATTCTATGACGCCCTGATCGTTACCAGTTTTATTTTTTAACTGCTGCTTCCAATAGGGATTGGGCAGGCAGCGCACGTCAAAGACAAAGTCAGAGTCTGTCGGGACGCCGTTTTTAAAGCCGAATGATTCGAACAGTATCGACATATGCTGCGGCGTGTTAGGCACAATCGTGTTCTTAATCAGGTCGCGAAGCTGATGCAGCGTCAGTCGCGAGGTGTCGACTGAGCGATCGGCGATATCCGATATTGGACTGAGGATGTTCTTTTCCAGCTCAATCGCCTCCTTGAGGCCGATCGTGTCAGTGCTTAACGGGTGGCGGCGGCGGGTTTCGCTGTAGCGGCGGAGTAGGTCTGAACGGTGCGCATAGAGAAAGATGACGCTGACATCGACGCCATCTCGGCCAATAATTTTGAGAATTTCGGGGATCTTGTTGAGATCGCCAACCAGATTACGTGCATCGATACCGACGGCAATATTCAGATCTTCGTGATTATTGTTGCTATTTAACTGACTGATTAAATTCTCTAGCAAGCTGGCTGGCAGGTTATCGATGCAGGTAAATCCGACGTCCTCAAGAATATTCAGCGCAGAGGTTTTTCCGGACCCAGAGTGACCGCTGATAACGACTAAGCGCATGGTTAGGCAGCACGCTCTAGTTTTAGAGCGGTGTTGAAGAGTTCTTCACTACTGCTGCATTGGCGCAGACGTGCGCGAGAGCTGTCGTCCTGCATAATGGAGGCAACCCTTGCCAGCGTGGCGAGATGTTCTTCGTTCTGCTCTTGAGGAACGATCAAAGCAAAAATCAAATCGACAGGTTGGTCGTCCAATGAGTCGAAGTCGACTGGATCTTCGAGCTTGATCAGGCAGCCGTGAATGCGGTTAAAGCCAGCGACACGACAGTGTGGAATGGCGACGCCTTCGCCTATGCCGGTGCTGCCGAGCCGCTCGCGAGCGACCAGGCTGTGAAATAAATTTTCGGCCTGGTCACCATCACCACCGAGTTGTTCGGTGATAAATTCAGATAAATTCTCCAATACGCGCTTTTTACTGCCTCCTGCTATGCCGCACTGAGTCATCTGTTGGGTAAGAATGTCGGTGATTTTCATGGACGGTCTTAACGGCCTCGCTGTTTCTCTTTATATTTAATCAGTTGCCGGTCGAGCTTGTCGGTCAATGCATCGATCGCGGCATACAGGTCTTCATGCTGCGAGTTGGCAAACAATTCTGCGCCACTGACATGAACGGTTGCTTCGGCATTTTGCGATAGTTTGTCGACTGTGAGGATAACTGATGTACTGGTAATCTGTTCGTAGTGTCTTTCAAGCTTGGCAAATTTTGTGGTGACGTATTCTCTGATGGGTGCGGTAATTTCCAGGTGGTGTCCACTGATTGTTAAGTGCATTAATAACTCCTATTGCTTCACATGGTTAAAATCGTTTGCGCTGACTGGAGGATGGGATGCCCAAACTTTCCCGGTATTTCGCGACGGTTCTGCGCGCCACTTGAATTCCTTGTTCTTGGAGCAGAGTAGTTAGTTTACTATCGCTCAGGGGCTTTTCCGGATGTTCTGCGCCGATCAACTCTTTTAGGATAGCGCAAACCGCTGTTGATGAACACTCCCCCCCGCCCGCTGTGCCAACATGGCTGGAAAAGAAATATTTAAGTTCAAAGATGCCCTGTGGGGTGGCTAAATATTTGCTTGTGGTCACTCGTGAGATAGTCGATTCGTGGAGCTCTAATTTAGTCGCAATATCGGAGAGTACCATCGGCTTCATTGCCACTGGCCCGTGGTCGAGAAACCCTTTCTGCAGTTCGACAATGGTCATGGCGACGCGCATCAATGTTTCATTACGGCTCTCTATACTGCGCAAGAACCATCTTGCTTCAGCGAGATTGTCTTTTAAAAATTGATTGTCATTGCTGCTGTCTGAGCGTTTTATCAGTGCTGAGTAGGAGTCATTGATGCGCAAACGTGGCATATTGGCGTCGTTGAGATTGACCTTCCAGCGACCTTTGATCTTTTCCACATAGGCGTCTGGGACAATATATTCGACATCATTGCTGCTAAACGCTTCACCTGGACGTGGATTTAAACTGCGCACCAGCAGGAGTGCGCCTTCAATTTCCTCTGCATTGAGCCCCGCTTTTTTGGCCAGGCGGGTATTGTCAATTGAGGCGATATCTTACAAAAACCCGTTGACCAGATGCTTGGCGGATTGCAGATACCCTGTCTCGGGTGCTAACTGGTTGAGTTGTATCATCAGACATTCGCTGATACTGCGCGCAAATACGCCGGGTGGATCAAACTGTTGCAGTCTATGTAACACCGCGACCAACTCGTCTTCATGCAGTTCGTCTTCGACGTCGTCATAGCTAATATGTGCAGTGATGTCCGCCAGCTCAGAAGAAATAAAGCCAGAGCTGTCTATTGCGTCAATAAAGGTCGAGGCAATCTCTCTGTCGCGATCAGAAAAGGGAGTCAGGTTAAGTTGCCACTCGAGATGGCCGTGAAAGGATTCAGTGACCTGATAGACCTGCTCGAGATTGACTTCGCCACCACTGCTGGCAGCGGTCGTTGGTGGGCTGTAAACATCATCCCAGTTGGCGTCTACCGGCAGATCTTGAGGTATTTCGTCATTCCACTCGTACTCGGGTGCTTGCTCGCTATTTTTTTCAGCTTCCTTGACCTGAACCGTTTCACTGGTCGGCTGGTTAGCTTGCTGATCGGCGACCGGCTCACCCCCGTCATCATCTATTTCTAACAGAGGGTTGTTATAGAGCTGCTCAATCATCTCCTGGCGCAAGTCCAGGGTCGATAACTGCAAAAGACGAATAGCCTGCTGCAACTGAGGTGTCATAGTCAGTTGTTGGCTGATCTTTAGCTGGAGGCCTTGCCGCATAGTGAAAAATTATTATTCGCTAGAAGGTAGCAAGTTTAGTGCCAATTCTATCCTGCTGGCAATGGACTATTTGCTCGCCAAGCTGATTTCGGCAATATGACGTCAAACTATGAGGTAATAGCGGAGCTAAAGCGTGAAATTTTCGCCGAGGTAGGTTTTTCTTACTTTGGCATCATTGAGAATGTCGCTTGTTGAGCCATCTGCGATCACATGGCCCTCGCCAATAATGTATGCATGCTCACAAATATCCAGAGTTTCGCGGACATTATGATCGGTTATTAAGACGCCAATGCCGCTATCGCGCAGATGGCGAATAATCATTTTGATGTCGGTAACCGATATCGGATCGACGCCGGCAAAGGGTTCATCGAGCAAAATAAACTGTGGATTGGCCGCCAGAGCGCGGGCAATTTCAACCCGACGACGTTCGCCGCCTGACAGGCTCATGCCATGGTTTTTTGCTAGATGCGAGATATGAAACTCACGCATCAATTCTTCAGCGCGCTGAGTGCGCTGCTGGCGGCTGAGCCCCTTTTGGGTTTCGAGAATAGCTAAAATATTATCTTCGACACTGAGCTTGCGAAACACCGATGGCTCTTGAGGCAGATAGCCAAGTCCGCGGCGCGCGCGCCCGTGCATGGGCAGGGCGGTAATATCATCGCCATCAATAGTGACCGAGCCGCTGTCCTGCGCTATGAGGCCGATAATCATATAAAAGCAGGTGGTTTTACCGGCGCCATTGGGCCCCAATAGGCCAACAATCTCGCCCTGTTTAACCGACATTGAAACATCTTTAACCACCGGTCGCTTGCCGTAGGCCTTGGCGAGATTGTGCGCTTGCAAAATAGACATCAGGGTGTGGTCTCCGCGGAAGTGGTATCGGTCTGCAGTGCAGAGGGGGGGATTACCAGTTGGATACGTTTTTGTTGGCCGAGATCATCACCTTTGGCTTTCCACGTTTGCTTGTCGATATCGTAGTTAATTGAGTCGCCTTTGATAATAGTGCCATTGCGGGACAGCACGGCATTATGTTTCAGGGCAATGCTGTTGGCGGCGGGCAGGTAGTCAATATGATCAGCGCGCGCAATCATCATCGGACCGTCAAGCTGTGGCTTTTGCTGGTAGCTGGCCGGTTTTCCTTCACATTCAATGCGGCTGACTTTGTTGTTTTCAACGTGCAGGGTGATTTGGTCAGCTTCGATCAGCACGCTGCCCTGGCTAATAATGACGTTACCGCGATAAATGGTGCGTCCGGTTGCCTCGTTGCGTTCCGCGTAGTCGGACTCGATCGAGACCGGCTTCTGACGGTCATCGGGAAGAGCAAGTGCGGGCATTGCCAGTGCAGTGCAGAGCATCGTCAACAGAGAGAGCCCGAGTTGCCTAGATAGGATCATGCGTTACCCTTACCTTGGATTGAATGGTGAAGGTCTCGTTGACTAGGTCGAGTTTGAGCCCGGTACCCGAAACGATACTTTGAGCTGTCAGGAGACTAAATGGCTCATCAGTGGTGGCGATACTGTTGTCGATTAGGTAAGTCAAACGCTCTGTTGTCAGTTGCGCGACACCCTCATCGCTAGTTATATCGGCCCGGACATTACCATAGAGATCGAGTTTGCCATTGGCACTGTCTAGCCGGCCAATCTTTGCGCTCAGCTGCAGCGGTTGACGAATAACGCCTTGCGACAAAAATTGTGGCTGCTCAAGCGTCAGGGTTGACTCGCCTTCGAAAAACTCGATCCGCGGTGAGCTAAGGCTAAATTGCTCGTTGCCCTGATCTGAAAAACGTCGGCTGGTGACTGCGGTCATATAACTGTCTGCTTGAGGGTTTTGTTCAAGCTGATTAAGTGGCTGGCGAATAAAGGATTCTGGAGGCGAGTCCCAGATCAGTAAAAAGCCGCCGATCATCAGTGCCAGCATCAAAGTCAGCAGGGCTTGTCGAATCATTGATAGGCCGCCACTAATTGGTCTAACTTACCCTGTGCGGCGAGTATCATTTCGGCGGCTTCACGAACCGCACCATTACCGCCACCGCGACGGGTCTGCCATTTCGCTTTATTGGCTACGGCGGCATTGCCATTGGCGACGGTGATGCCGAGGCCGACACGGTTGATAACAGCTAGATCTGGCAGGTCGTCGCCAATAAAGGCGATTTCATGTAGTTCTACGGGCATCGTTTCCAGTAGTTCATTGAGTGCGGTGAGTTTATCTTCCCGCCCCTGCACAATCGGTTGCATGCCCAGTTCATCGGCACGGCGCTGCAGCAGTTGCGATACCCGTCCGGTGATAATGCCCACCTCAACACCACCGTGCTGCAGCAACTTGATGCCGAGCCCATCCTGGATATCAAAGGCCTTTAATTCTTCGCCACTGTTGCCGTAATAGAGGCGGCCATCGGTCAGCACACCGTCGACATCGAGCAACAGTAGTTTAATTTGTTTGGCGGCTGCGATTACTGCACTGTCTATCTGACTCATTAACTGGTCCATTTGGTGATTCTCTAGACGACGCCGGCGCGCAAAATATCATGCATGTGCAGGACGCCGATAGGTGATTGATTTTCATCCTCAACAATCAGCGCAGTAATCGAGTCGTCTTCCATAATTTTAAGCGCTTGGGCGGCGAGAATCTCGCTATTGATGGTTTTTGGATTGGCGGACATTACCTCAGCCATGGTTGCGCTATTGATATCGACCTTGGCGTCGACAATACGGCGCAAATCGCCGTCGGTGAAAACGCCGAGCAATTTATTGTCATCGGTTACTACCGTGGTCATACCAAAACCCTTTTCGGTCATGACTAATAGCGCTTGATGGAGCGGTTGACTCGCCAGCACCCGCGGCACCTCGGCGTCTTTGTGCATAATATCGGCTGCCCGCAACAACAGCTTGCGACCGAGGGCGCCGCCGGGATGGGAAAAGGCAAAGTCTTCGGCGCTAAAGCCGCGTGACTCAAGCAGGGCAATTGCCAAGGCATCACCCATAGCCAGCGTAACTGTGGTGCTGGTTGTGGGAGCTAGATTAAGAGGGCAGGCTTCGCTGGCTACGCTGACATCGAGGTTGGCGAGTGCGGCGCTTGACAACACTGAGTCGGCATCGCCGGTCATGCTGATCAATGGAATACCGAGGCGTTTGATCAGCGGCAGAATGGTAATCACTTCTGCGGTGCTGCCAGAATTTGAGATAGCAATTACGACATCATTTTTGGTGATCATGCCGAGGTCGCCGTGACTGGCTTCTCCCGGGTGAACAAAAAAGGATGGCGTGCCCGTACTGGCCAGGGTGGCAGCAATTTTATTGCCAATATGACCGGATTTGCCCATACCAGTAACGATCACTCGCCCCTCGCAGGCAAGCATGGTCTTGCAGGCTATGACAAAATTGTCATCGAGGCGGTGCTGCAGTTGACCCACCGCATCGGCCTCCATTTGAAGGGTGCGTTTTGCCGAGGTAATAAAGTCTGTCGCGGTCATAGATTCATCGCTAGTTTTATGTTGCACGGCATTATAGAGGCAAATGTGCGGGCGGAGAACTGCAGTCTTGTCAGGCGCCGACAATGGCTGGCCACAGCAGCACATAATAGACAACATAACCGCTGAGTAATACCGCACCAAGATGCCGTGAAAGCACTGCCGCGGAGCCATTGCGTGAGGCTTTGTACAATGCCAAGGCAACCATTGCGACGAGTAATACCGTCATCGCCGCCAAGCTGATAAAGTCGCGACTAAACACCTCTGAGGTCAACGTCATCGGTGAGATAATACCTGCAGTTGTCATCACCAGCATCAGATTAAACAGGTTTGAACCGAAGACGTTGCCGATGGCAATATCGTGGTGACCGCGCAGGGCACTGACAACCGAGGCGGCCAGTTCTGGCAGGCTGGTACCGATGGCGACGACGGTGAGTCCAATAATCAGTTCGCTGATGCCCATCGCTTGGGCGATGGTTTTTGCGCTCCACACGGTCACCTCAGCACTCGCCAGGAGAACCGCCAGCCCAACAATAAACCACAGGCTAGCAGCACCCATGGTGATGTCAGGAATCTCCTCGCCAGTGGCCAGTTCCTCTGGGCTGATATGGGTTTTCTTATATTTAACGGTAATAAATATCAGCGGGAAAATCAGTGAAAGCAAGATCAGACTTTCGCTGCGACCCAAATAGCCGTCATAGAGACAGAGTCCGGCAACCGCGGTGATAAAGAGCAGTACGACGCCTTCTTGAGTCAACAGGTGCTTTTGAACCGGGGTGGGTGCGATTAAAACTGTGACCCCAAGAACCAATCCAATATTCGCCATATTGGAACCTAGAGCGTTGCCAACGGCGAGCTCGGCGGCATGGTTGAGCGCGGCATTGACCGAGACCAGAATCTCCGGTGCGGAGGTGCCAATTGAGACAACAGTAAGACCAATAATTAGCGGTGAAATACCAAAGTTTCTGGCTGCGCCGGCACTCCCGGCAACAAATCGATCGGCTCCCCAGAGCAGTCCAAGAACACCAATAAACAGGCCTAAAATCGGTAGCAGCATTGCGCTCATAAATTCTCCAAATTACCACTTTGCCGGCGGCGGGTTCTGTTTCTTCACAAGATCGAGGATGGTATAGTGCTCGGCCAATATTGTCAGCAAACTTCCCGCAGATTAGTGCATCGTTTTTATCTGTACATGCGTAGAAGAGAGGTTGACATTGTATTCGTAAATGGAGTGGTTGGATGAGTAGGGTTTTTATGACTGGTATAAAGTGGTTTTTGGCTGTCGCGCTTGCCATAGGTGCGTCCGTGGTGACTGTGCCGTTGAGTAGTGCTGAGGACAGTGCTGACGATCCGTATCAGCAGATTGAACAGGTGACGGTTGAGTTGTTGGCGATTATTGCAAACTACCAGAACGGATATCCAGAGAATGAGAGAGCCTACTTCGACAGCTTAGATGAGCTGCTCTCTGACCACATTGATTTTAATTTTATCGCCCGCAATGTGATGGGCAGTTACGGCAAAATGGCCTCTGCTGAGCAACGCGTACGATTTGCTGAGACGTTTCGATCGGGATTAGTGGAAACCTATGGACGCGGCCTGATTGGTTATGAAAATCAAACGATCGTGCTGGTCAAAGCTGGAAAAGTTGATGCTGGGCAGCGTAAATTAACCGTAAGGCAGGAAATTCGTAGCGCCGACACGGTCTACCCGCTGGAATATAGCATGGCGCGAAAAAAGACCGGCGAGTGGATGGTGGTCAATGTGGTGATCAATGGCATCAATCTGGGTAAAACCTTCCGCAATCAGTTTGTGCAATCGGCGCAGCGCTCGGGTGGCAATATCGATCAAGTCATCAGCGGTTGGTCATCTGACAGTCTGTAACTTTAATGCGCGGACACCTGTGCCGCGACGACAAAAGAGTACCTTATGAATCCTGAAGATGTAAAAGTAATACTTGAAACAGCATTGCCTGATTGTCAGTTTCAGGTTGCCAGCGAGGGCAGTCATTTCAATATCACCGCCATTGGTGATGTGTTTGAAGGTAAGCGCCCAGTGCAGCGTCAGCAGCTTATTTACGCTGCTTTGAACGCCGAGATTTCCTCTGGCGCTATGCATGCGGTCAATATGAAAATTTTCACCCCTAGTGAATGGCAGGCCAACGCCTAAAGCGACTTAATGTCGTTTCTCTAAACAAGGTTGTTTGATGGACAAATTAATAATTCAAGGGGGCGGGCCGCTCAGCGGTGAAGTGTGGATCTCCGGTTCGAAAAATGCCGCGCTGCCCATATTGTCGGCTACGCTGCTCTCTGAGGGGCTGGCAACAGTCTCCAATCTGCCGCACCTGCAAGATATCACGACGACTATTGAGTTACTTGGCACCTTGGGTGTCACTGTCAGTATCGACGAAAAGCTACAACTGGAAGTGGATAACTCGACGCTTCACAGCCTGACTGCACCCTATGAATTGGTCCGAACCATGCGTGCATCGATTTTAGTGCTGGGGCCGCTGCTGACTAGATACGGCGAGGCCAATGTGTCATTCCCAGGCGGTTGCGCAATTGGCAGTCGGCCTGTGGATCTGCATCTGCGTGGGCTTGAAGCCATGGGTGCGACCATTGAAATTGAGGACGGCTATATCAAAGCTCGCAGCAACGGCCGTCTGCAGGGATGCCATATTTTTATGGATATGGTCTCAGTGGGTGCCACGGAAAATTTAATGATGGCGGCGGTGCTGGCTGAGGGTCAAACAGTGATTGAGAATGCCGCCCGAGAGCCCGAGATAGTCGATCTGGCTGATTGCCTCAATGCCTGGGGTGCAGATATTGAAGGCGCGGGCTCTAATCGACTGGTAATTAATGGTGTTGAGAAAATTGCTGGTGGCCACTTTAACGTCATGCCGGATCGTATTGAAACCGGCACCTACCTAGCGGCAGCGGTAGCCACGCGAGGCAAGGTTAAAGTAACACAGACAGATCCTTCATCGCTTGAGGCGGTGTTGCTAAAGCTGCAAGAGGCCGGTGCGATCATTACCCAGGGTGAAGATTGGATTGAACTGGATATGCAGGGTAAGCGACCCAAGGCAGTGAATATTAAAACTGCTCCCTATCCAGGTTTTCCCACCGATATGCAGGCTCAGGTAACGGCCATTAATGTGGTCGCTGAGGGAACTGGGGTGGTCACTGAAACCATTTTTGAGAACCGCCTAATGCAAATTCAGGAGCTCAATCGCATGGGTGCGACGATTACCGTCGAAGGTAATACCGCCGTGGTTACCGGCGTTGAACGGCTTAAGGCTGCGCCAGTGATGGCATCTGATCTGCGCGCTTCCGCTGCACTGGTCATAGCTGCTATGGTTGCTGACGGCGAGACGGTAGTGGATCGCATCTACCATATTGACCGCGGTTACGAATGTATTGAAGAAAAAATGCAGTTGCTCGGCGCAAAAATTAAGCGCGTGCCAGGCTGAAATGACGTAAGCATAACGGACAGTAAAAAGCAGATAGGATCATGACGCAGATAACCATCGCCCTGACCAAGGGACGTATACTGAAAGAGACATTGCCACTGTTGGCAAGCGCTGGAATTGTTCCCGCAGAGGACGTCTTTTCGAGCCGCAAGCTGGTGTTCCCGACCAATCGTGACAATGTCCGCTTAATTATTTTGCGCGGCTCCGATGTGGCGACCTACGTGCAGTTTGGTGCTGCGGATCTGGGGGTGGCGGGCAAAGATATGCTGCTTGAACACCAGGGCGACGGTTACTATGAGCCGCTTGATCTGGGTATCGCTCGCTGCAAGTTAATGACTGCTGTGCCGGTAGGTGCAACCCAGCAACAGAGTCGACTGCGGGTGGCGACCAAATATATTAATGTGGCGCGACAATATTATGCCCAGCAGGGCAGGCAAGCTGACCTGATCAAACTCTATGGTGCGATGGAACTGGCGCCGATACTGGACCTGGCTCAGGAGATTGTCGATATCGTCGACACCGGTAACACACTGAGAGCCAATGGACTTGAAGCGCGAGACGAGATCGCTGAGATCAGTTCACGGTTGATTGTTAATAAAGCGGCGATGAAAACCAAATTTACCGAGGTTCAGGCGATTGTCGATGCGCTAAAAGAGGCGGTGGGGAGCAGTGTATGACAGCCCCTAATACAGACAATAGTGCCGACAACAGCACCGTCAACTGTGCGATCAGAACGCTCTGCACCCGCGACGCTGATTTTACTCAAACGCTGGATGATCTGATCGCCTGGGACATGGTCTCAGATAGCGATGTTGAAGCTGCGGTAACAGCGATTTTACGCCAGGTAAAGACTCAAGGTGACCAGGCATTGATCGCCTTGACCAATCGCTTTGATCGCCGTCAGGTCGACAATATCGAGCAGTTGATAATTGGACAGGAAAAACTGCAGCAGGCGCTTGAGACTATTGATGTTGAGACTCGGCGTGCCCTCGAGGTGGCTGCAGATCGCATTCGTGACTATCACAACCACCAACAGCAGTCCTCCTGGCAGTATCAAGAAGCAGATGGCACCGTTCTCGGGCAACAGATTACGCCCCTAGATCGAGTGGGCATCTATGTGCCTGGTGGCAAAGCCAGTTATCCCTCATCGGTGTTAATGAACTGTATTCCGGCGCGAGTTGCCGGAGTAGCTGAAGTCATTATGATGGTGCCGGCGCCAGACGGTGAACTCAGCCCGATGGTATTAGCGGCCGCGGCTATCGCTGGTGTGGATCAAGTTTTTTCCATTGGTGGCGCGCAGGCGATCGCGGCGCTCGCCTATGGCACTGAGACGGTCCCCAAAGTGGACAAAATCGTCGGTCCGGGCAATATCTATGTCGCCACTGCTAAGCGCATGGTGTTCGGTCTGGTGGGTTTGGATATGGTCGCTGGACCAAGTGAAATTCTAGTGGTCTGCGATGGCGACACTGATCCCGATTGGATCGCTATGGATCTGTTTTCGCAAGCTGAGCACGATGAAGATGCGCAGGCGATCCTTATTTCCTGGGAT
>ENA-OWPI01002687-OWPI01002687.1-marine-metagenome-genome-assembly--contig:-NODE-2687-length-16191-cov-2.463882_pt1 | contig 16191 bp, 14 predicted proteins | sample MGYA00238138_ERZ651775 | MGnify/ENA primary metagenome ERZ651775 (study PRJEB26906, sample SAMN06265043) | marine metagenome | isolation source: Helgoland LTER site | place: Germany:Helgoland, sampling...
CCCCAAAACCCCAAAACCCCTCAAATTAGAAATCTTGTATTTTTTTAATTCATCTCAAAAACTTAATTTCATCCGGAACATCTTTGAAAAATTAGTGTTTCAGAGCCTCTTTAGCAGAAATCCTTTTATTTGGATCTAAGGCGAGCATGGACTCAAGAAGCTCGAGGCCATCCTGCGACAGTTTGTCATTGAGAAAATTCGATAGGTCCTATTTCTTCTAATCTGGGAAATTCTAGTATCCCGAGAGTTCTTCAACTTATGGCCATTCTTCCTTGTCTGGGGTGCCTCGGATTTTGAAAATTTGTGCGAGTTGGTCTTCTTCATTTTCGCCTGGTTACTGAACCGGGAATATTGGAAGGATGTGGATTAAATAGGCGTAATGCAGCCGCGGGGGCATCCGGTGCCCCCTTTTGAGTGATAGACTATCGCCTCCAACCGCCAGTAGAAAATCTATGTCTGATGATGCTTCCGGGATCGTTTCAAAACGATCCTCCATGACCTTGTTCTCCGATAGCACGAGTCACTACAGCCACCGCGTGCGTTTGGTGTTGGCTGAAAAAGGCGTGACGGTAGAGTTGGTAGATTCCGAAACAGGCGCGACCCCCGCCGAGTTGGGGGATCTTAATCCCTACAATAGCATGCCCACACTGGTAGACAGGGAGTTGGTGCTCTATGAGTCTAAGGTGATGATGGAGTATTTGGACGAGCGCTTTCCTCATCCACCCCTGTTGCCGGTTTATCCCGTCGCACGAGCGGAGAGCCGATTATTCGTCTACCGTATTGAGCGTGACTGGGCCACGCTAGTAGACGCTATCCAGTCTTCGCGCAGTGACAACGTCGTGACCAAATCGAGCAAAGAACTGAAAGAGAGCTTAATGGCTGTGGCACCGATATTTGCCGAAAAGCCATTTTTCATGAGCGAAGAGTTTTCATTAGTGGATTGCTGTGTTGCTCCTATTCTTTGGCGGCTTCCCGCTCTGGGCGTAGACATCCGGGTGAGTAAGCAGTCAAAGCCGCTGTTTGATTATATGGAGCGCTTATTCCACCGTGAAGCGTTTCAGGAAAGCCTCACCATTCAAGAACGAGAGATGCGTCCATAGGGCCGCATGCTCTTTTGACCTCTAGCCGCCCTTATATTATCCGCGCTATCTATGAGTGGATTATCGATAATGCCTGTACGCCGCACCTGTTAGTCGATGTTCATTATGACGGGGTAAATGTGCCCCAAGCTTATGTGACGGATGGGCAGATTGTGCTCAATATATCGCCCAATGCAGTGGTCGGCCTAGAGTTGGGTAACGAGCTGGTGACATTCAACGGTCGATTCGGTGGGGTTGCGACCGATATTATGGTGCCGACTTTAGCGATCCTTGGCATTTACGCGCGGGAAAATGGTCAAGGGATGGTGTTTGACGAGGTGGAAGCGCCCGACGAGCCTCCGGAGCCGCCCGCCGGTCGTGGTCGCCCCAGCCTCAAAGTCGTTAAGTAGTCGGCGCAATAATAATTTCGAATAGCTGCATGACTCGCGTCACGCCCCCCACCTCAGCAGCCTCCAATGCGCTGCGATCTGCCTCTGCTGCGGTCACCAAACCCATGAGATAGACAACAGCGTTCTCGGTCACCACCTTAACGCGCCTGCCCGGTGTATCCGAGCTGGTGAGCAACTTTGATTTTACTTGTGCCGTAATCCAAGTGTCGTTGGTGCGGGTGCCGGCACTGGTTGCCGGGCCTACCTCGAGTTCATTGTAGATACGACGGACCGCTTCCAAGTCGCGTGTGACTTCGGTGGCCAGTGCCTTGAGCGCCTCTGAGGGCACTTGGCCTGCCAACAAGATAAATCCATTGTAAGAGACGATGCTGAGATGCGCCTGATCATAGGCCTCGTCGGCCGCGTTGATGTTAACCATTGCTTTGGTTTCGATACTTTCATCCGCCATCTGCTGGGCGAAGGTTCGTTCTCCTGGATCTTCCTCGATCGGGCCCGCTCCCGCGCTTGACATGACCGTACCGCAACCACTGAGTAGGCCAAAGGTGAGTCCAAGCGGTAGGATAAGTCGGAGGATAGTTCGCAGTGCGAGTCGCGCTATCATCATAATTCAGGTCTCCATGGGGCCGAAGGTATGAGTGTCAATTAAGCGGGCAAGGCACACCGCTAGGGTGTGATTGACCGCGAGCGTTGTTTCGATCGATTCCTGCGCTAAATTGACGCTAATACCGGGACCTCGATTGCCTATCCAGATCAGAGAGACTTGTCTTTGCTCCGCTATTATTGCCAGTCGCTGTATGTCTGGCGCGTGCAAGGTCGCTGCGAAGACCACCCCAACATCACCCGCTTGGCCAAGCGCTTGGAGCTGCTGGCTAACCCAACCCACGCCTTGGTCGGTAGATTCGATCTGGTGCGTCGCGAGTTCCACTACGGGTAGGCTCGGGCGTTCCCGCCATATCCCCTGCTGGAGCAGGCTGGTCAGTGCGGTTGCACTGGCACGATCGGCGCCTAAACCAACACTGAATAGTTTTCGATCGGCGAGGATAGCCTTAGCCAGCAGTTCCATGGCGTCACCTAGTGTGTCTGCAATCGCATCCACCGCCAAGCTGGAGGCTTCCAAGTGCCTTTGGAAAAAGCTGGCAATGATAGGATAAACGTCCACAGGTCTTCCGCTTGTCTCGACAAAAATGAATCAGTTAAACGCAGCCTGAATCCAACGTGGATCGGTTGTTGCCGCATTCCCATCATAAGCGATTACATCAAAGCGACAAGGGTGATGCGACCACTGCGGATTTTGTTGCAAAAATAGACTCGCGCAGCGCACCACGCAGGTCTTCTTGTGTCGATTAATGCTGTGGAGGGCGCCACCAAAGCGCGAAGCTTTTCGGAAACGAACTTCGACAAAGACGATAAGGTTTTGATCGCGCATGATGAGGTCGATCTCGCCACTGCGTGTCAAAAAGTTCCGAGTCAGTAATACGAGGCCCTGCCGCAGCAAAAATCGTTCCGCGTCACGCTCCCAGATTTGCCCGGTTGTTGCCAATGAGTCTTCCGCGTTGAGGTCTGGCTCTAGGGTAGTCGAAGAGCACGTACCTCTGCGCCATCAAAAATGGCCAAGTCGAGGGCTCTCACGATCGATCCGTCGGCCCTGCGTCTGAGTAAGCCAGTTTGGCCTCTGATGATCCAGTTTTCAGTGGTAAGTGCTTGCTGCCGGTGCTGCGCCATCACCAGCGCATCCTGGCCCAATGCACGCAGTCTTCCCAGTCGATTGGCCGGATTGGGGGGCAGCATTGCTGGTGTTTCGATGAAGACCACGCCATTGAGGTCGCGGTTTCGCGTGTTGATAGTGCCATCGTTGATAGCAGAGGTCGCATAGACTGGCACGTCGCCCGTCATATGAAAGACCAGCAGGGGTCGCCAGGATCGAGCTGTTGAGGGATCTGGGGCGAGCATGAAGATACACTCAAAATCACTCCTGCCGCGCCCCCGCGCATCAACTGGCATGTCGAATGCCCGCTCGACAGATTGAATCCGTTGATCACTTGAGCCCGATCCCAGCAATTCGCCCATCGCTTTATTGGCGGCGGTTCTTTGTTCAACAACCACTTTGCCGCGTATCGTCCCGCCATGGAGTGCCCAGCGTGATTCAAAGGCCGTTAGCAGGCGCAGTCCACGATCGTTCGGCGCGGCCATCACGATCGCGTTGCGACATTGGCTGCCGAAGCCATGGTCCGCAATCTGACGCGCTTCATCCTCGGGAGCGAGGCTAAAAGTAGTCCAGCGAGCTTCAGCCGCGGCTTGACTCGTTTGCGACTCCGGTTGGTTGAGGGCAATGACCGGGATAGGCATTTCGTCGAGTTGCTGCAATGCGGCGACGTTCGATTTTGTCAGCGGCCCGAGTACCATATCGGCACCGCTGTCGACGGCTGCAGAATAAGCGGCCCGCGGATTGGCATAGTGTGCCAGATTCAGCACCGACAGTTGCGGTCTGTTGGCGGGGTCAGGATAGGATTCATACAGCTGAGTGATGGCGCCGGTCGCCACCGCCTCGCCTGCTGCCCTCAGTGAGCCATCAAGCGGCAGTATGAGGGTAATCTGCTGGAGGGGTGGCGCGTTTAGCCAGGCCACGAGATGGGCTGGAGAGGCGGGGGTCTGCGGTCGGTTCCCGGCAGCACTTTGCCAGACTCGCAACGCAGTGGGTCCCTGTCGGTAAGCCAATTGCATTTCCAGCCAGGCTCGCCAGTCGGGATCCCGAGTCGTTCTGAGCTCTAATGCCAGTTCGCTCGGTGTTGCTCGGATGAGGTAGCCAAATAGGCGATCACCGTTGGCGGAGGCGTTTCCCTGTTCTGCTGGTGTCTGGGCTTTTTCAAAAAGTAACGCGGCCGCGCGAAGCCACTGCCCCGATAACGCTGCCTGCGCTGCTTGCTCTTCGAGCGCAAAATCAATCGCTGCGGTATTGCCGTCTTTCAGTTTTTGCAGCAATTGATCGGCTAATGTGACATCGCCCGATAGCCAGGCGAGTCGGCTATCGATCGCGATGAGTGTCGAGGCGCCGGCATCCTTGAGTGATAGTTGATCGCGCTCATACTGGGCGACGAGCAGAGATTCTGTTTTCGCCAGGTTCGACAAGCGAGCAATAGTATCGAGCCTCAGTTGTTCGCCCTCTACCGGCTCTGGGACGAGTTCGGCTGCGCCTGTCATCACGGGTAACGCCGACGTATCGCGCGATGGTGTTGAGCACCCAGTGGCAAGAGTCAGCAACAACGCTGCAAAAGCGACCCGCATGAGGGGTGGCTGGTTGGCGTTTCGACAAGTGAAACTGAGGGGTTGAGGGTGACCTATAGCGCTCATCGGGGCAGTATAGCCTTAAGCGGGCACCGGTGGCCCGACAAGGAGCCTTACCCAGTGCCAGCTTGCCTTTATATCGTTGCCACACCCATTGGTCATTTGGGTGATATCACACTGCGCGCATTGGAGGTCTTAAACGCCGTTCACGTTATCGCAGCGGAGGATACTCGCCACTCAGCCAAGCTGATGCGACATTTTGGGATTGATACCCCAATGGTGAGTTACCACGATCATAGCCCTGCGGCGCAAACCGACAGGCTGCTGCGTCATCTTCAGGAAGGCAACTCGGTGGCGTTGATATCTGATGCGGGGACTCCCCTTATCTCTGATCCGGGGTACAAGCTGGTGGAGGTCTGTCAGGGGGAAGGATTCCAAGTGGTCCCCATACCGGGCGCGAGTGCCATGACGGCCGCGCTCAGTGCTTCTGGGTTGCCGACTGATCGCTTTTATTTTGAGGGTTTTCTGCCGGTAAAGGCAGGGCAGCGTGGGACGAGAATAAAATCACTAAAACGCCTAGAAGCGACATTGATATTGTTTGAAGCGCCGCGCCGAGTGCTGAGTACGCTTGACGCGCTCATTGTCGAGCTGGGCGATCGTGAGGCGGCACTGTGTCGGGAACTGACGAAAGCCCATGAGACAATTTACCGCGGCTCATTGGCACAGTTGCAAACGTTTGTGCGCAATGATGCAAATCAGCAGCGTGGCGAAATGGTGCTAGTGATTCGCGGTTGCGACAGTGAGGCAGTCCAGTTGAGTGCTGAAGTCGAGGCATTGCTAGATCGTTTGGTGAAGGAGCTTCCACCGCGGCGCGCCGCTGCCGTGGTAGCTGATGTAACGGGGTTGCCGGTGCGAGCGCTTTACCAAAACTTATTGGATAAAAAATGAGATGCCGCAGTCTTGGGTTGCGAGCCCCTCCGCTAATCGGTAACCTCTGGCCCCGAGTGGGTCAGACGATCGCTGTCGTAATGACAGAGGAAAGTCCGGGCTCCAACGGGTCAGGACGCCAGGTAACGCCTGGGGGGCGCGAGCCTACGGAAAGTGCAACAGAAAGGAAACCGCCTGCTTGCAGGTAAGGGTGAAAAGGTGCGGTAAGAGCGCACCGCGCGGTTGGTAACAAGCGTGGCGATGGTAAACCCCGCTCGGAGCAAGACCAAATAGGGATCCTATGCCGTGGCCCTCGGCGGATTCGGGTAGGTCGCTACAGGCGAACGGTGACGTTCGTCGCAGATGAATGATCGTCCAAGACAGAACCCGGCTTATCGACCGACTCATTATGCCCCCCAACTGGGGGGCTTCCCCTTCCTTAAGGTGCACCACCGCGACCTGCTGACCAGCCCACTCAATACCATTTGGCTCTATTAAATAAAATTATAAGTTAAATAAAGAATATCACCTCAGCTTAAACCTCGCATGCCGGGTTAGCGGTCTGTTTTATCGATCATTTCTAACAGTTTATTCCAGCGCCACCCGTCTGCCAGATGACCTCTAAGACACTGAAAACCCGGGACTTTTTGTTCTCAAGCCGTTGACCCAACGCTTTTTTCGGGCGTATAGTGGTGAAATGTGGTGCAAAGTGGGTGTTTTACCCACTTTGTGGTAAGTCAATGGGGGCAGTGGGCATCATGTTTCGAGGGGTTCAATCCATCAATCTGGATGCCAAGGGCCGAATGGCGGTGCCAGCGCGGCAACGTGAATCCCTTGCGGCATTAAGTGATGGCCAGATTGTGATCACCGTCGATACCCAAACGCCCTGTCTGGTGATGTATGCGCTACCTGAATGGGAACGCATTGAGCGGGATGTGCAGGCGCTGCCCGCACTCAACCCTGCGGTAAAACGATTTCAGCGATTGATGCTCGGTTATGCCAGTGACTTGCAACTCGATAGCAATGGTCGCGTGTTAGTGCCCCCGTCCCTGAGAGAGTATGCGCAGCTTGAAAAACGCGCAGTGATGGTGGGGCAGGGCAATAAGCTGGAGCTGTGGTCAGAAGAATTATGGCAGAGGGAATGCGAGGCTGCGCTGTCACTGGGCCCCCAAGGGGAGCTTCCAGTAGAGCTGATGCAGCTTAATCTTTGATGGACCGGGAGCACCTGCCGGTTTTACTCGAGGAGGTCATTGGGGCACTGATGGTATCGCCGCACGGAGTGTATGTAGACGGAACCTTTGGCCGGGGCGGGCACAGCACGCGTATCCTCAAGGCCTTATCACCGCAAGGCGCTTTGATGGCATTGGATCATGATCCAACAGCGGCAGAGCGAGCGTCCCAAATAGCGGAGCACGATCAGCGATTCTCCTTCAAAGCAGCGAATTTCAGAGAGTTGGGCCAGCATGTTGAGCCAGGTAGCCTGCAGGGTGTTCTGCTGGATCTAGGCGTATCTTCACCGCAATTAGACGACCCTGAGAGGGGATTCAGCTTTTCTCACGATGGCCCCTTGGATATGCGAATGAATCCAAACGAGGGGCGCTCTGCGGCCGATTGGTTGGCGACAGCGCCGGCGTCCGAAATCGCGACGGTGCTCCGTGAGCTGGGTGAGGAGCGTTTTGCCCGACGGATTGCGAATGCCATTGTGGCCGCTCGCAGTGAGCAGCCGCTCCTAAGAACAGGGCAGTTGGCTGAGGTGGTATCAGCTGCTAATCCAAAATGGGAAAAGCACAAACACCCGGCAACGCGAAGCTTTCAAGCCATCAGGTTGCATGTGAATGGCGAGCTAGATGCGCTCCGTGATGCGCTGCAGGCCATTTTGCTGGCGTTGTCGCCAGGAGGGCGAATGGTCGTGATCAGCTTCCACTCTTTAGAGGATCGTATCGTTAAGCGATTCATCCGGGCCGCCGTAAAGGGGCCGCAGTTACCGCCAGGAGTGCCGATTCGTCACGCTGACTACCCCGGTCTTATGCGGCAGATTGGCAAGGCCGTTATGCCGACGGCAGCAGAGGTCTCCCAGAATTCTCGAGCGCGGTCGGCTGTGATGCGCATTGCGGAGCGGATCTGATGAATCGCCTCCCGGTGTCTACCCCAATATTCTTGATCATGCTCGTGGGGCTTTTACTGGTTTCAAGTCTTGGGCTGGTGGCTAGCACGCATCATGTAAGAGATGGCTACGCGCAATTGCAGTCACTGGAGCTACAGCGCTGGCAACTCCAAGAGCAGTACACCCGTCTTTTGCTTGAAATGAATACTTGGGCTGCTCCCCACCGTGTGGGACGAATCGCTTCCGAAACGCTTTCCATGACGGCCCCTGATGTCAGTTTGTCTTACTCGGTCATGGAGCCATGAAGGCGGCTCCGGTGGCAGCAGCGCGTTGGCGCTACCTCACTACAGGCGCCTTGCTGATCGCTTTCGCCGTGGTCTTGATCGGTCGGCTGGTCATGCTTCAGATGACTGACGGAGGACAGGGGGCCACTTTTCTACGTGAGCAGGGTGCCATGCGGACTGTTCGCACGGCCGAGATTCCTGTCTATCGAGGGTTAATTGAAGATCGCCATGGTACGCCTCTCGCGATCAGTTCACCGGTGGTATCCCTATGGGCGAATCCACAGCAGCTGAAAGACAGCCCTCGGCTTGCAGAGTTGTCTTCGTTGCTTGGCGTTGACGGGGTGATGCTGAAAGACAAGCTCGATCTGTATGGCAGCAAACATTTCATGTATTTGGCGCGGCATCAAACCCCGGATTTTGCGCGCCAAATACTGCAAGGGGGATTCCCTGGCGTTCGGGGTGAGCGAGCGTATCGGCGCTACTATCCTGCGGGAGAGGTCACCGCGCAGGTTTTGGGATTGACCAATGTCGATGGCGAGGGCATTGCCGGTATTGAGTTGGCATTTGAGCAGTGGTTGCAAGGTGTACCCGGTAAGAAGCGCTTCATCAAAGATCTTCATGGCGAGGCGGTTCGTGATTTCGGCTTGATTACCAAGCCGCGCCCCGGCAAGGCACTTTCTTTGAGCTTGGACTTGCGCCTGCAGTACGTTCAGCATCGCGAATTACAGCGGGCAATGAAAGAGACGGGTGCTATTGCGGGCTCCGCCATCACGGTCGATGCCTGGACGGGAGAGATTCTTGCCGTCAGTAATTACCCCGTTTTTAATCCGAATAACCGCGAAGCATTTGACTACGGTGCGGCCCGTAATCGTGCTTTGACGGATGTTTATGAGCCTGGCTCAACGATCAAAACACTGACGCTCGTCGCGGCGCTGGAGAGTGGGAAATTTACCATTGAAAGCCTCGTCGATACGGCCCCGGGCCGCATTCGCGTTGGCGCCAAAGTGCTCCATGACCCGCGTAATTATGGTGAGATCAGCGTTTCGAAAATCATCGAAAAATCGAGTCAGGTAGGGGTTACCAAGCTCGCTCAAGCGGTTGGACACGAAGCCGTTCTGGACGTACTGCTCAGGTTCGGATTTGGAGAGCAGACGGGCACCGGATTTCCGGGCGAGCGCGCGGGTTTTTTACCGAGCATGGTGCATTGGAGTGAAATAGAAAAAGTCACGCTTGCCTTTGGTTACGGTCTGAATGCGACCCCCATTCAATTAGCACAAGCCTATTCTATTTTGGCTAATGACGGCGTGAAGCAGCCCCTGACTTTACTGAAGCAAGAGCGCGAGACGCTGCCGGTTGGAAAGCAAGTGGTTGCTGCCGAAGTGGCGCAAGAGGTATTGCGGGTGCTCGGTCGGGTTACGGATTCAGGTGGCACCGCCACCTTGGCCCAAGTGCCCGGTTTTTCGGTCGGCGGTAAAACGGGAACAGTCCATAAAGTCGGTAAGACGGGTTATTTGGATGACCAATACGTTGCCCTCTTTGTGGGTGTCGCGCCGATGAAAAATCCGCGCTACGTCACCACAATCTTAATCGATCAACCTCGGGGCGATCACTACGGTGGCGGACTGGCCGCGGCGCCTGTTTATTCTCGGATCACCGAAGAAGTGCTCCGCATACACAATGCCCAGCCCAACCGCTCCTCAGCAGGCGCATTGGTAGCAGCGTCTCGTGGAGTGCAGCCATGATGGGGCTGCGAGAATTGCTGGCGGATCAAGCGCTGCCTGAAGTGTCACTGAACAATATGACGCTAGATAGCCGATCAGTTGAGTCCAATACCATTTTTATTGCGGTACCGGGAGCAGAACGCGACGGTCGAGACTTTATTCATGCTGCTTTGGAGCAGGGAGCCGCGGCGGTATTAGCGGAGGCTGATGGTAGGGAGTTGCCCGATGACGATCGTGTGATCGCGATCAGTCAACTCAAAGAGCGGATCGGTGAGCTCGCCGATCGTTTCTATCACTCTCCCTCTCGCCAGTTAAAAATAATGGCGGTTACCGGCACTAACGGTAAGACGTCAATCGTGGAGTTGACCCGTCAGTTATTACAAGCAGTTGGATTAAAAGCGGGCTCAATCGGCACACTGGGATCGCGACTGGCCGGTCCGCCAACAGAGGTGCGTAATACGACGCCCGACTGTATTACGTTGCATCGACAGCTGCGTGTTTGGCGGGATGCGGGCGTTGACTATGTTGCCATGGAAGCATCTAGTCATGCGCTGGATCAGCGGCGACTTGATGGCCTAAAAATTGATGTGGCGGTGTTTACCAACCTCTCCCGCGATCACCTCGACTACCACCATTCGATGGAAGCGTACGGCGAGTCGAAGCTCAAGCTGTTCCGCGACTTTGCGTCATCGGTGCAAATTTATAACGCCGATGACAGCCTCTTGTCGTCCCAGAGTGATATTTGGGGCCGTGACAGTGTCGGTATTTCTTTTAGTGATGAATCAGCAGATGTGCTGATTGGAATTGTCAGTGTCGCGCCGCTGGTATTCACGCTGCGAACCCCTTGGGGTGTCGCGCAGATCGATTCAACGCTGGCGGGCCGATTTAACGCCTTCAATCTAACGGTTGCCATCGTGGCGGCCGCCTCGATAGGAATCCCTTTCTCCGAGATTGTTGCCGTCACCGCACAATTAAAACCCGTTCCCGGTCGTCTTGAGCCAGTGGAGATGGCATCTGATATCACCGTTGTGATTGATTACGCCCACACCCCAGATGCACTTCATCGCGCAATTATGGCGGTGTCCGAAGCCCGGCAGCAGGGTCGCATTTGGGTTTTGTTTGGCTGCGGTGGAGATCGAGATCGCGGCAAGCGATCAGAGATGGGGGCGGTAGCGTCTCGTTTAGCAGATCGGATCGTGGTGACGAGCGACAACCCCAGAAGCGAGCCACCCGAGGCCATTATTCAAGACATCTTGGCGGGTTGTGAGGGGGTGACACCGCTGGTTGAAGTGGATCGAGCAGCAGCCATTTCGCTGGTGATTGCGGAGGCCGCTGCGGGCGATACCGTGTTAATCGCAGGTAAGGGGCATGAGACGTATCAGGAGATTGCGGGCGCTCGAATACCCTTCTCCGATAGCCAGTGCGCCAATCATTACTTGGCACAAAGGCGGGCGGCCTGATGGTTGCGGTGGCATTACAGGCGCTAGCGAAGCGAGCCAACGGTGACCTGATTGGCGAGTCTGTTCCGCTTCAAGGACTGGCCATAGACAGTCGACTGACTCAGCCCGGGGACTTATTTGCGGCGATTGAGGGCATTCAAGTTGATGGCCATGATTTTGCGTCTCAGGCAACCGCCGCAGGTGCGGTGGCTGTCCTCACAGAGCGAGAGGTCAAGGGGATAACACCCCAGCTGGTGGTTTCTGACGTGGTGAAGGCGTCGGGTCAGTTTGCGCTTCTGAAACGCCAGGCCTTTCTTGGGTCGGTGGTGGCGGTCACCGGCAGCGCCGGCAAAACCACAACTAAAAACCTCATTGCTGCTGCGTTGGCCGGAGCGGGGGCCGTTCATGCGACGCAGGGTAATCACAATAACGAGCTCGGCGTGCCCATTACATTGGCGGGGTTGAATGAATCTCATCAGTTTGGTGTGATCGAGATGGGTGCAGGGCAGCCCGGTGATATTGCTTACCTGTGCCAATTGGCGAAGCCAAGCGTCGCGGTTTGCTTAAATGCCTCGGCAGCGCATCTCGTGAATTATCAGAGTGTCGATCAGATCGCCTCTACAAAAGGGGAGATTCTCGAGGGATTGGGAGGCGAGGGGCTGGCGATTATCAATGCCGATCAGCCATGGCTTGCGCAATGGATTCAGCAGGCGGGCGACGCCAGAACCATCACGTTTGGACTCTCAGAAAAGGCAGATTACCGCGCCATCAATATTCAATACCAAGGCTTGAATGGAACGCGATTTGATTTAATCGCTTCCTCAATGGTTTTGCCAGTCAGCCTGCGATTGCCCGGAGCCATACAGGTCATTAATGCACTCGCCGCCTTAGCGGTTGCCATTGAGCTGGGAGTGCCTCCGGATAGCGCTGTCGATGGGCTCGGTCAAGTCGTCCCCGAGGTGGGCCGCGGAGCGGTATTAGTCGGGCGAACCGGCGGACGGGTGGTGGACGATAGCTACAACGCGAACCCTGCAGCCGTCATGGCCGCGATCGATACCTTAGCGCGCGAGTCAGCTTATAGCGTGCTCATACTCGGACCGATGTTGGAGTTGGGCGCAACCAGCGACGCTTTACACCGTGATGTCGGGTGCTACGCCAAAGCAGCAGGAATCGATCTTTTGGTGGCAGTAGGACGAGAGGCGGAGGCTGCCGCTGAGGGATTCGGACAACGAGCGCACTATTTTTCCGATCAGCAGGCGTTGTGGACAACGTTTCCTGAGTTGCCCGATGAACACATTGTTTGGGTGAAAGGTTCTCGCGGCGCGATGCTGGAAAAAACCGTGCACTGGTTAACCCGAGCAGAGGAAGGTTTCTCATGCTGATGTGGCTGAGTGAACAGTTACTGTTCCTAGATCCGGGTTTTGGTGTCTTTCAGTACCTCACCCTGAGGGCCATTTTAGCGGCCTGCTCGGCGATGCTGATCTCAATGCTGGTGGGCCCCTTCGTGATAGCGCGGCTGAATGATTTGCAGATTGGTCAGACGATTCGTTCAGAAGGGCCAGAATCTCATCTTGTCAAAGCGGGCACGCCGACAATGGGCGGGGCGCTGATCCTCCTAGCGGTGTTAGGGTCGACCATTCTTTGGGCAGATCTCGACAATCGATACGTCTGGATTGTCATCGTGACCACCGCGGCATTTGGCGCGATTGGCTGGGTTGACGATTATCGTAAAGTAGTCAGAAAAGATACCAGAGGGCTGCCTGCTCGCTGGAAGTATCTTTGGCAGTCAGTGGCTGCATTGGCTTGCACGGCATTGTTATTTACCACGGCAGTGGCACCAGAAGAGACGACCCTTTACGTGCCGTTTTTTAAAGACGTGGCCTGGTCGATGGGCTGGTTGTTCGTCCCGTTTAGTTATTTCGTGATTGTTGGATCCAGCAACGCGGTCAATTTAACAGATGGTTTAGATGGCCTTGCCATTATGCCAACCGTCATGGTGGCAACGGGTTTGGGTGTGATCGCCTATCTGGCTGGTCATGTCGAATTTGCTGATTATCTGAATATTGCCTACTTATCGGGTACCGGTGAATTGGTGGTGTTTTGTGGCGCCATCGCCGGGGCCGGCCTCGGTTTTCTCTGGTTTAACACTTATCCGGCAATGATTTTCATGGGTGATGTTGGCGCCTTAGCACTGGGTGCTGCGCTAGGCGTCGTCGCAGTGATCACTCGTCATGAGATCGTACTCTTCATCATGGGAGGCATTTTCGTACTCGAGACGCTCTCAGTGATTATTCAGGTGAGCTCTTTCAAACTAACCGGACGGCGTGTGTTTCGTATGGCGCCGATTCACCACCACTTCGAATTAAAAGGCTGGCCCGAACCGCGCGTGATTGTTCGGTTCTGGATTATCACGGTGATGCTGGTGCTGTTTGGCCTCGCCACATTGAAGTTACGGTGAGCTAATGCAAACAGCTAACACAATGATTGCGAGCTCTGAAAAACGTTTGATCGTTGGCCTGGGGATTACGGGTCGGTCCGTAGCACGTTGGTGGAGTCAAAAAGGTATCACCTTCACCGCTTTTGATACGCGTCAGGAGATGGCAAGCGATCCCGTGATACTCGCGGAAGTGGACCCGCGGTTAGCGACGTTTGGCGAGGTGGATCCCGATTTTGCCGACGATGTGACCGAAATGATTGTGAGCCCGGGGGTGTCGTTAGATCACCCGTTAGTCGCTCGAGCATCTGCGCGAGGTTGTCGCATACGGGGTGATATTGATTTGTTTATGGAGGCGGTCACGGTGCCGGTCATTGGTATTACCGGTTCCAATGGGAAGTCGACGGTGACAGCACTGCTCGGCGAAATGATGAATGCCTGCGATATCTCCGCATCGGTTGGCGGCAACATTGGCAGACCTGCGCTCGATCTACTGGCTGATGATGCCGACTACTGCGTACTAGAGTTATCGAGCTTTCAGCTCGAGCGTGCTGAAGTGCTAGGCCTCGAGATCGCAACGGTACTCAATGTGAGCGCCGATCATCTCGATCGCTATCCCTCATTGAAGGAGTACCACCGCGCTAAACACCGCATTTTTAGTCGTGCAAAAAAAGTCGTCGCTAATCGTGACGATCCACTGACTGTCCCTTTGATATCGGATGAAATGCAAGTGAGTTGGTGTCGCTCAGGTGAACCTGATCTTGATGAGTTTGGTCTGCGAGAGGTGGAAGGAGAAAAATGGCTTTGCCGGGGTTGGGAGCCACTGTTGGCGAGTGACGCATTAAGCCTGCCCGGACGACATAACATTCAGAACGTGCTGGTGGCATTGGCGATTGGCCTCGAGTTGGCGCTGCCATTGCCAGAATTAGTGACAGCAGCAAAAGCGTATCGAGGGCTGCCGCATCGATGTCAGTTCGTAGCGAAACGAAATGGCGTGCAGTTTATCGACGACAGTAAGGGGACCAATATTGGCGCAACGCTCGCCGCGCTCAATGGGTTGATCGGCGACAGCAAGATTTGGCTTATTTTAGGGGGTCAGGGAAAAGGTCAGGACTTTTCGCTCTTATCTCAAGCAGTGTCCGACCGTTGTGCGGGTGTGATTGTAATCGGTGAGGCCGCACTGGACATCGCTCACCACCTCGGCAATGCGGTACCACTCTCACAGGCCGCCTCGCTCAAGATTGCGGTTGAGCAGGCAGCAGCAGCAGCGGAATCCGGACAGATCGTGTTGTTGTCGCCGGCGTGTGCCAGTTTAGATATGTTCGCCAATTACGTTGACCGTGGCGAGCAATTTCAGTCGGCGGTCGCGGCGCTTGAGGTGGCAGCATGAGTCGCGCGACGCCCCTAACAGGATACGCCGGTGACGCACCCTTACTGGGGTTCAGTGTTGCACTCATTAGTATTGGTTTGGTCGCGATCGCCTCTGCATCGATCGAATACAGTGACTTTAATTTTGGCAATCCGTGGCATCACGCTGAACGCCATGCACTCTATCTGCTGTTGGCACTTTCAGCGGCCGTGATGGCTTACATGATTCCGACTGACACCTTCAATCGTCTGTCTCCGTGGTTATTGTTTATTGCCTTTGCACTGCTCATTTTGGTGCTCATGCCGGGTATTGGTCGAGAGGTAAATGGCGCGCAGCGATGGCTGCCCTTGGTGGGCTCCTTAACGGTGCAGCCATCAGAATTCGCTAAGTTTGCGCTGCTGCTCTACACGGCCGGCTACTTAGTGAGACAGCAAGATGCCGTTCGCCATCAGTGGCAGGGCCTGGCTAAGCTCATTTTTATCCTAGGTATCGCTGCGCTCTTGCTGCTGTTGGAGCCTGACTTTGGTGCCACCGTGATTGCGGTGGGTACTGTCGTGGGAATGATGTTTCTGGCGGGCGCTCGATTGATTTACGTGCTCGCGCTGCTCGCGTCAGTGGCTCTGGGCTTGTTGCTATTGGTGTTCAGTGCGCCCTATCGATTACAGCGACTCACCGCTTATCAAGACCCGTGGTCGGACCCCTTTGGTGCCGGTTTTCAGTTGGTGCAATCCCTGATCGCGTTCGGTCGGGGCGAATGGTTCGGGGTGGGACTCGGCAATAGCATTCAGAAGTTATTTTATTTGCCGGAAGCCCATACTGACTTTGTCTTTTCGATATGGGCGGAGGAAACGGGATTCTTTGGTGCTCTGCTGGTCATCGGGCTTTACGGCGCGCTAATTGGACGTATTCTTTGGGTCGGGCGTCGCACGGAGCGCGATGGCGATTTGTTCCCCGCTTACATTTGTTACGGCGTGGCACTGATTTTTTCTGGGCAAGCCTTCGTGAACATGGGGGTAAGTTCTGGGCTGCTGCCAACAAAGGGGCTCACGCTGCCGTTTATCAGTTATGGCGGCTCAAGCCTGATTATGAGCTGCATCATGCTGGCAGTGGTACTGCGTATTGAGCGCAGTTCGCGAACCTTT
>ENA-OWPI01002689-OWPI01002689.1-marine-metagenome-genome-assembly--contig:-NODE-2689-length-16174-cov-2.742312_pt1 | contig 16174 bp, 15 predicted proteins | sample MGYA00238138_ERZ651775 | MGnify/ENA primary metagenome ERZ651775 (study PRJEB26906, sample SAMN06265043) | marine metagenome | isolation source: Helgoland LTER site | place: Germany:Helgoland, sampling...
CCCTTCCAAAATCAAGGTTGACGCATTTTTCCTAAATTGCCTTTCCATGAAAATGAAGCGCTAAAAATTTAATCATGAATTCCAGTACACAAAAAACAATACGAGATTTTAGTAAAACGCGAGACTCCAATTACTTCTTTCTCCCCTTTTTATTGTTACTCGCTGGGGAAATCCAAGTCCAGCAACTTAGTTTAGATTTAGACTATTTATGAAAAGATGTACGCGATCCGGGAGGTCTACAAACCATTCGATCCACGAACAAGGAAATACCCAGAAACACCTCTACACCAAAATGACTAACTTTAACCTTAATAATCTGTAATAAAATTGAAGCTCATGGCAGACGCAAAATCTCTTTCTGAAACAAAAACAATCTTTGGTCATCCACCCGGGCTATATGTTCTCTTTTTTACAGAATTGTGGGAACGATTTTCATACTATGGAATGCGTGCTTTGTTCACCCTTTTTCTCGTTGCTAAAACCAATACGGACAATCCCGGTTTTGGTTGGACCAATTCGGAGGCCATTGCACTCTACGGTTGGTACACTATGCTTGTTTATTTGGCTTCTGTACCCGGGGGCTGGATAGCGGACAACCTTTTGGGGCAAAAGAAAACCGTGATGTTAGGAGGGATTTTATTGTGTATTGGACATACGATTTTAGCTTTTGATACCGAATTCAGCTTTTACCTGGGATGCTTTTTTGTGATTTTAGGAGTGGGTGGACTCAAACCCAATATCTCAAGCATGGTGGGAGGCCTCTACCCCAAAGGGGATGAAAGAAGAGACCTTGGATTTTATATTTTTTATATGGGGATCAACATCGGTGGTTTTGCAGCACCTATTCTATGTGGATGGGTCGGTGAAACCTACAACTGGCACTACGGTTTCGGTTTGGCCGCGATAGGAATGTTCATTGGTCAAATTACGTATTTCTACGGTCAAAAATACTTAGTGGGAGTAGGAGATTTTATTGGAAAAGAGTCACATCCTGACCGTGAACTGAGAAAAAGAAAGTTAACCGCTGTAGAAAAAGACCGAGTCAAAGTACTTTTAATTTCCTTTCTATTGATTATCTTTTTTTGGGGAGCTTTTGAGCAAGCAGGAGGATTGATGAATTTGTATGCTAAGCAAAAAACAGATCGCATGCTTATGGGGATGGAAATCCCAGCTTCTTGGTTCCAGTCCTTAAATTCCTTTTTTATCATCACCTTGGCTATTGGAGTCGGTGGATTTTGGATGCGTTGGAAGTTAAAAGGGAAAGAAGCTTCCTCTTTGTATAAAATTGCAATTGGAATTTTAATCATGGGTATGGGCTTTCTATTTATGCGCTTTGCAGCTTTGGATTATGAGGTAGCCGGTAAATCAGCGATGTATTGGCTGGTATTAGCATATCTATTTCATACTATTGGTGAGTTATGTGCCTCTCCGGTTTCTTTATCGTTTATTACCAAATTGGCTCCTGTGAAATATGCAGCCTCTATTATGGGGTTGTATTGGGCAGCTACTGGTTTGGGAAACAAGCTTGCCGCAAGTATAGGGGGCTACGCTGAAACCGCAGGAGAAAAGCAAATTTTTACAGGCATTTTTATTTTTTGTACCCTGATAGCGATATCGGTTATTTTACTCTTAAAACCCTTAAAAAGGTTAACGCACGGTGCAGAGGATTTAGAGAAAGCGCAATAGTATAATATTTTATATTTTTACATCAGTTTTATTCAAAGCTGTGCAGTTATGAAAAATTCCATTCTACTAACATTTTTTTTCCTACTTGGACTGAGTACTGTTTTTGCTCAAAAAATTCAATGGATGACTTTGGCTGAAGCCCGAGAGGCTCAGAAAAAAGAGCCCAAGAAAATCTTTATGGACGTCTATACGGACTGGTGCGGTCCCTGTAAATTATTAGACAAGAACACCTTTCAAAATCCCGATGTCTCCCGCTATATCTCTGAACATTACTACGCAGTAAAATTCAATGCGGAAGGGACAGAAGAAATTCAATATTACGATCAAACCTACACTAATCCCAACCATGACCCCAACCGAAAAGGACGTAACGCAACCCATCAGTTCACCCAGTTTCTAGGCGTTAAAGGGTATCCTACGATGGTTTTCTTTAGCGAAGAGGGAGACCCTATAATGCCCTTAGTAGGATATCACAAGCCCAAACAAATCGAACTCTATTTAAAAATGATCAAGCAGGGAGATTATCAAGTATTTTCTAAACCTGAAGACTTCGAAATCTACAAGAAAAACTTTATTCCTCGTTTTCGAGGCTGATTTTTAAAGCACCACTTTTTCGTGTATCGTAGAATGGAATCGAGTATTTTTTACAACTTTTTTCCCATCTGCTCACCGTCCGTGGACTGTTTGAACTGTCTGCGACAATGAGTTGAGGTTGATGGATTTAAAGCAAGCGATCTAGATTGATTTTTGGGTCGTTTCGCAACAGGATATGAGTCGGACTATAATTGGGGAGCGTATATCTTTTTTCGTTGTCCAAGATGAATAAATGAAATTGATCTACGCTAAAAAAATTCTTGATGGGAAGTTTTTCGAAGCGGTGAAGGAGTCGAGAATTTGCAAAATCGGAAAGGATACGTCGGTTTTTATTAGGGTTAGATGAATGATGGTAAAAAACTCCTGATTTAAAATAGCCGTAGCTGCTTTCTCGGTGTAAATAGAATATCCAAAAAGCGTGTTCATTTGAGGTTTTTTCTTGTTCTAGCTGGATCAACTAGAGTAAGATAAAAAAAGAAATTGCGGTTCCCACCCATTGAGGGAAACGCTTTTTTTCTAGGGAAAGCACGACAAAAAAGAGAGCTAAATAGAGCCCTAACATTACGGGAACAGGAAGGTAAAGCTGATCCAATGGCAAAGGGTCATTCTGAGCAATCCAAGAAACGGACCCATTTAAAAGTTGAACTGCTCCATCGAAGAATGTTCCCATACAATGGGGAAGTAGGTCAAATAGAAGCATCACAAAAACAGCCATGACCAAAACCAGAAAAACTCCAAAAAAGGAATAATCAAAAGATTGCTGATCAAAAATAAACTAGGAAATTGATGAAAGTAAAAGACACTCAAAGGACCGACGGCCATTTGTGCGGCCAGACTTACGGTAGTCCACTGCCAATACTTTCTTATCCAACCGATCTTAGGGTTCCAAAATCTTTGAAGGATCGGATGAATCCACAAAATACCAAAGACAGCTAAAAAGCTAAATTGAAATCCAATTTGTTTTAAAAAGGGGGGATATGCGACTAATAAAACTAAAAAAGAAACTACCGTGAGATGAAATGTATTTTTCCCTTGATGAATAAAACGTCCTACGGTTAAAAAGGAAAAGAGAGTTACCGCACGGACAACAGAGGCCGGTAAGCCCACAAAAAAGGTAAAAAGCCAAAGAACGCTAAGTATAATACTCAGTCGAAAAATAGACCCATGACGAAACCACAACAAAGGGCTCAAAAGCAAAAGTAATAGTTCTACAAGAAGACCAATGTGTAGGCCAGACAGTACCAAAAGATGTAACACACCAGCACACGCATAGTCTTCGATCTGTTCTTCTCCGATGGCTTTTCGCTCTGCCAATAACAAGGCTTGAAGTATTCCTTTGGATTCATTTTGAAGGGTGCTGTTTTCAATCTTAGAAAGGATTTGTTTTCTCAACTGCACCATTCGATGATGAAGAGAAGTTTCAGGTGCTTTTAAGGGTATTGTATTTTTTGTATTCAACTCTAGCTGCGCGTAAACCGACAAATTTTCTAGATACTTCTTATATGAAAAAGCGCCTGGATTTCTAGGTTCGTCAATAGGAACGAGGGCCGCTGTTGTAAGAATTTTCTGACCCAACTGATAAGCATCCACGAGACTATCTTTTTTTGATATACAATTAATTTGCCCGAGGCTGGACTTGTTCCAGTGGATTTCAGTTGAACGATATACGCAAAAGAAAAAGTCGTTTCATAAAGTATTTCCAAGACCTCAATTTTTTTGAATCCGGAGCTCGGAGAAATAGGATTTTGGAGGTAATGTGTTTTGTCTTGATGGTAAAAGGCTTGAAAATTCAGTTAGCCCATGCAAAAATAACAAGCGTATAATAACAAACTCTTGAATTGTCTTTGGCTATTTTTAAGTAAAAATGCGCCTAGAAGAAAAAACAAAAAAAGGACAAGAAAAAGCCATGACGAGAGGAGTTTAAAAAGATGAAAACCTATACCTCCTAAAGTAAATAAAACCACCAATGGGTAGAGAAAGGATCGGGGCAAACGCATTCCTAAAGTAATAGCTTTTTACCTCAACAAAAAAAAACAGTATTAGGAAATGGCCTTGTAAATAAGCGTAGCCGTTTTTTCGCTAGCGCCAGGATCGCCCAGTTGTTTTTTTAAATCTAGATACTCCTTTTGGATTTTATCAAGGCTACTCTTTTTCAAAAGAGTGTCAAGATGTTCATTTAGATTTTCAAGATTACATTCCTCTTGTATCAGCTCAGTAACTGCTGTTCGGTCAAGAATTAAATTAACCAAAGAAATGTGTTTGAGTTTCACAATTTTTTTCCCAATCCAGTAGTTTATGGGATTGCTTTTGTAACACACTAATTGAGGAACGCCCAAAAGTGCTGTTTCTAAGGTAGCAGTTCCACTCGTGACGAGCGCTGCCTTACTTTTTTTTAAGAGTCCGATGGTATGGGAGTGTAGTATTTTTACCGAAGCATTCTCAATGAATGAATCGTAGTACTCTAAAGAAATACCAGGAGCACCAGCAATGACAAACTGATAGGCTTTAAAATGGGAAGCCACTTGAATAAAAAGGGGGAGCATTTTACGGATTTCCTGTTTTCTACTTCCGGGAAGTAAAGCAATAATCGGAGTTTTTGGATCCAGCGCATGCGTTTTGAAAAAGTCTTGCTCTTCTTTAAAAAGAGATAATTGGTCCTGTAAGGGATGACCCACAAAATGGACTGGGAATTGGTATTTTTCTTCAAAAAAAGCTTTTTCAAAAGGGAGGATCACATACAAGGCATCTAAACAGCGCTTCATTTGCTGAACTCGGTTTTCCTTCCACGCCCACACTTGAGGACTGATGTAATAATGATTTTTAAAACCTTTTTTTTTGGCCCAATTTGCGATTCGGAGATTGAAACCTGGATAATCGACGTAAATAATGACATCGGGCTTAAACTGAAGAATGTCTTTTTTACAAAAGGCAATATTCCGGATCAGAGTAGGTAGGTTTGAAAGGACTTCCCAAAAGCCCATAAATGCCAAGTCTTTATAGTGTTTTACCACTACAGCCCCCTCTTGCTGGATCAAATCGCCTCCCCAGGCTTTAAAAATGGCTTTGGGATCCTGTTTTTTTAAGGCGCGAATAAGATGTGAGCCGTGAAGATCGCCAGAGGCTTCGCCAGAAATGAGATAATACTTCACAGCGTAAAAATTTAGAAATCCAGCTTTAGAATCGCTACTAGAAGAACCAAAACCAAAGAAATGGCAACCAGACCAGCAGCAAAGGCAAATTTATTTTTACGTAGCGCGATAAAGAAAATGGGAAGATTGATCAAGGCTCCTAAAGAAATCAAACCACCCAATTTTTTTTGTTGGTAAAGCGAAGAAAAACTCGCTTCTATTGAGGCTTCAGAAAGGACAAAAAGAAGCACAAGAACTCCAAAACTGGTCCACAGCAAACCTGCTAGTATTCCCCAAAAGAAATATTTATCTTTTATAAATTCCATGTGTTGAGTTGTTGAATACTGTGGTGTGCGGTCAAATCAAATTGTGTTGGGACGATGGAGATATACCCCTGGCTCAAGGCCCATTCGTCTGTATCTTCCCCTTTGTCTTCATTGACAAAAGTTCCGGTGAGCCAATAATATTCTCTTCCCATCGGATTGGTTCTTTTGTCAAATTCTTCTACCCAGTTGGCCCGGGCTTGCCGACAGATTTTAATGCCTTTGATTTCTTCCTCCTTGAGCTTGGGGAAATTGACATTGAGTACCACATCTTTAGGGATTCCGTGGGATATAGCTTCCAAGGTAATCTGGCGGATGTAATTTCTCAGTGGATTAAAGTCAGCATTCCACTGAAAGTCTAATAGTGAAAAACCAATGGCAGGAATTCCTTCGATCCCGGCTTCCATGGCGGCACTCATGGTGCCCGAATAGATTACATTGATAGAGGAATTGGAACCGTGATTAATCCCAGAAACACACAGATCGGGTTTGCGGTCCAAGAGCTCGTTGACCGCTAGTTTCACACAGTCTGCAGGTGTTCCCGAGCAACTGTATTCTTCTTGAGGGCCTTCTGTGACCTTAATTTTGTGACAATGTAGCGTAGAATTTATGGTTATGGCGTGCCCCATAGCCGACTGTGGAGAGTCCGGAGCAACAACAAAAACCTCTCCGATTTCATTCATGATTTCAATCAAGGTTCGAAGACCCGGAGCTGTGATACCATCGTCGTTGGTTACAAGGATTAAAGGTTTTGTTTTCATAGTTCTTGTTTCACAGCTAAAGTAAGAAATCTTTACCCGCAATCTTTTAAAACATTATTAACATAAACTGTTATTAGAATATGCTTATCTTTAAACGCTATGAATACCAAGATAAAAACCACCCCTATGCGAAAATATATTTGGATCTTATCTTTTATTTTAATCAGTGGATTTGTTTTTGGATTTTCTCTAAAAGAGGAAGATCCGAACAAGGACAAACTTTTGTTAGAAATAATTTCTTATGTCCTAGACAGTGGACACTACGATCCCAAGGAAATTAACGATACTTTTTCTGAAAATGTCTACATGAACTATTTGGAAAATCTCGATGGACAACATCGTTTTTTCCTCAACGCAGACATTCGGAGTTTTGAATTGTATCGATTTAAAATTGACGATGAATTGAAAGAGGCACAAATCAACTTTTTTGACCTCACCTTCACAAAGCTTATGGAACGCATGGAGCAGGTTGAAGGCTTTTACAATGAATTGTTAGAAAAACCATTTGACTTTTCCAAAAAAGAAGAAATCAATTTGGATTACGAAAACCTTCCCTATGCCAAAAGTGTTTCAGAGTTAAAATCGGTTTGGAGAAAGCGATTTAAGTTAAGTGCGCTACAAACCTTTACAGCAAAAAAGGAAGAAGAGCTCCAGAAAAAAGAACAAGACCAGACCTATGAAATCATTTCAGATGAAACCTTAGAGAAAAACGCTCGAGCAGATGTAGCTGAAAACATGGCTAATTTTTTTGAGATTTACAACGATCAGAAACGCAAAGATTGGTTTTCCATTTACGTCAATGCTATCGTCCTCCAATTTGACCCCCATACCTTTTATTTTGCACCTAGAGACAAAGACCGTTTTGACATGTCCATATCTGGAAAATTCGAAGGGATTGGAGCACGACTCAATAAGAGAAATCAACAAATCAATGTAGTTGAGATTATTTCTGGAGGTCCTGTATGGAGAGACAATCTCCTAGAAGTGGGCGATGCAATCTTAAAAGTGCGTCAAGAAGATGAAGAAGAGGCCGTAGACATTTCAGGAATGGTCATTGATGATGCCGTAAAGCTCATCAAAGGGCCTAAAGGAACCCAAGTATTTCTCACTATCAAACGCGTAGAGGGAACTATAGAGGAAGTTGGAATTACGCGCGACGTAGTAGAACTTGAAGAAACCTATGCAAAATCTACTTTAATCAAAGACGAAACAGGATCGTACGGACTAATCGAACTGCCAAAATTTTACATCAATTTTGAAGATTACAATGAACGCAATGCGGCTACCGACGTCAAAAAAGAATTGGAACAACTCAAACAAAAAAATGTAAAGGGAATTATCCTTGATTTGAGAAATAATGGAGGAGGTTCTTTAAAAACGGTAGTGGACATGACGGGCTACTTTATAGAGGAAGGTCCCGTGGTTCAAGTAAAAAGCACAGGGGGACGAAAAGAAGTATTAAAAGATGAAGACCCTTCGGTAGTTTGGGATGGTCCACTTGTGGTATTAGTTAACGAGTTTTCTGCCTCTGCTTCAGAAATTATTGCAGCGGCACTCCAAGATTACAAACGAGCCATCATCTTAGGAAGTAAACAAACCTTCGGAAAAGGGACCGTGCAAAACATCGTGGACCTCAATCGCATGATCAGCGGGGGTACCTATGGTGATTTAGGGGCGCTCAAAATTACTACAGATAAATTTTATCGTGTCAATGGACAGTCTACCCAACTGGAAGGAGTAAAAAGTGATATTGTATTTCCAGATCGCTATGCTTATGTAGAAATGGGCGAAAAAGATCAGGACAATCCACTGGCTTGGGATCGAATTACACCTGCAAATTTCAAACCCTATTCCTCAATGACCAACTTTGACTATTCTCTCGAACGAAGCAAAAAAAGACTGGAGGAAAATCCAATGGTCAGTTTGATTGATGAACAAGCACTTTGGGTAGAAAAGCAACAAAATGATTTTAGCTATTTCTTAGACTACGAATCATTTAAAACGGAACGAGAGACCAAAAAAGAATATTCAAAACGATTTAAAAAACTATCTGAATACGAGGCGACCTTTGAATTTCAATGGCTTCCGGAAGCAGGGGCAAAGGAGGTACCTAATGAAGATACTATTGAAAAAAGAGAACGGGGAGCGGAAGCGTTGAAAAAAGATATTTATATTTCCGAAGCGGTAGAGATTCTCAAAGACCTTTCTACTTCCATAAAGGCAGTACGTACCATTGCTCAAAATAAAAAAGAATAAACCCATTTGGAATTTAAACGTGCTTTAAATCGATTAAAAAAGGACGTTTGGGCGCTGGTCAGTGCCCTGTATATTCTCGGAGTTTGTGGGATTGCAGTTTTTGCTTATCAATTGGCACCCGACGCAACAAGGTTTGCTAATCAAATGCTACTTTCTATTCACTCCAAACCTCCTGGTTTTTCTTGTCACGTTTTGACAATCCCCAGAAATGCTCCTAGGGAAGACTCTAATTTTTTTACGGGATCACGGAATACCAATGAGGAAATCCCGATCGAAGAAATACGATGGTCGGAAAAGGAGATCGCCTTTAAACGGTATGGAAATGCAACCGATTATTTTGAAACGATATCCTTTACTCAATTTTCTAAAGGAACGCAAAGAGCGGATATCGAGCGGCTGTATTTACAAGAAAAGTATTTTCTTTTTGGAACGGATAAATATGGAAGGGATTTATTAAGCCGTTTGATTATCGGTTCAAGAATCTCTATTTCTATCGGGTTTGTAGCCGTGCTTATTTCTCTAGTAGTTGGTGTTTTTTTGGGAGCTTTAGCAGGCTTCTATGGCGGCGGGGTGGACAAATTGATTTTGTGGCTTATCAATGTAATGTGGTCCATACCTACCCTTCTTATGGTGATTGCCATCACGCTGGCTTTAGGACGTGGATTTTGGCAAGTTTTTGTAGCCGTCGGTTTTACGATGTGGGTGGAGGTAGCCCGTTTGGTTCGGGGTTTAGTAAAGTCCACAAAAGAAGAAATCTATGTCCAAGCGGGTACCGTACTTGGATTTTCTCAAACTCGAATCTTAGTACACCATATTCTCCCAATGATCCTAGCCCCTTTAATTGTCATTTCCGCAGCGAACTTTGCCAGTGCCATATTGATGGAAAGCGGATTGAGTTTTTTAGGAATTGGGGCACAACCTCCCATGCCCAGTTGGGGAGGAATGGTAAAAGACCATTTTAGATATTTACTTCTAGGGAAACCCTATTTAGCCATTTTACCAGGACTTGCCATCATGAGCTTGGTGTTAGCCTTTATGACTTTGGGGAACAGTTTAAGTGATGCATTGGATGTGAGGCGTTAATTCAGCTGAGTCGGTTCGCATCTAGGTTTAAATAAACAAACAGCATCAGGCTAAATGCCAAAAGGTTTGTCCCTCCATAGCTAATAAATGGAAGTGGAATTCCAACCGTAGGAACCAGCCCTAAGGTCATCCCAATATTGACAAAAAAATGAATAAAAAGCATACTGGCGAAACAGTATGAAAAAATCCTGGGAAAAGGTTGCGTGTGTTTTTCTGCACGATAAAGGATACGAAGGATTAGGACTGTAAAGAGAATAATGAGTCCACTACTTCCTATAAATCCCCATTCCTCACCAATGGTGGTAAAGATGTAGTCCGTATGTTGTGCCGGGACAAAACCTCCTTTGGTTTGTGTTCCATTCAGAAAACCTTTACCAGAAAAACCACCAGAACCGATCGCAATTTTAGATTGATTGATGTTATATCCGATCCCGCGTGTGTCGGTTTCTAGACCCAGAACTACATTAAAACGATCGCGATGCCGCTGTTCAAAAACATTATTAAAAATGAAATTTACCGATAGCGAAAAAAATACAAGAGTGACAAAAACAAGAAGAAAAGGGGTTTTTTTGACTTTGGAGTTGCTTTTTTTTAAGAATCGAAAAACGAGCAAAAAAAGAACAGCTAAGGCAATACTGAAATTCAGGGGTTGAAAAAGCAGGGTCAAAATAAAAACGATCACTAGGGCAAGGGCGAGATAAAAAATACGCATGTCTAATCCCTCTCGAAATAAAACAAAAAACAATGCAATAAATACCAGTGCAGACCCCGCGTCTGGCTGGAGGAGGACAAGGAGTAGAGGAACACCAATCACTAAAAACAACTTGAATAACTCCTGTCTTTTTTTAAAGTCCATTTGAATGGAACTCAATCTTGCGGTTAAAAATAAAGCGGTAGTGATTTTTGCAAATTCAGACGGTTGTAGACTAAACCCCCCGATAAGATACCAAGAGGTGGCTCCTGAGATTTTTTGACCAAAAAGGAACAAGCCCACTAAACTCAAAATAGAAAGTCCATAGAACACATAAGCTAAATGCTCAAAAAAGTTAGAATTGATGAATATTACAAATGGAAATAGAACAAGGGAAAAAATAAAAATCCAAAACTGTTTCCCTGCGGGAGTTGTCCATTCAAATAAAGAAAGGGATTCCTCAGTAAAGCCTGTTGAATAAATATTGCTAATCCCAAAAGAAACCAGAATTAAATAGAGGAAGAAACTCAGCCAATCGATGCGTAAAAGAAAGGGATTATTCATTGATTGTAAAGGCTTTTCCCAAAAGTGGTTTTTCGTATTCTGATTGGAGACTTCCTTCCAGCATTCTGTTTTCCAGCCACCCTCTTTTTACCTCTCCATTCAAGTATTTTTCAATCATCAAACTGGCAATGGGTGCTGCCCATCGGGCTCCCCAATAACCATTTTCGATAAAAACAGCGACGGCAATCTTTGGTTCGTCTTTGGGAGCAAAAGCCACAAAAATGGAGTGGTCTGTTAGCTGCGTTTTTTCGCCATTTAACCGAATAAAATTCTCTACAGTTCCCGTTTTACCACACACCTCAATTCCTTTAATTCTCGCAATGCGAGCTGTTCCTTTTTCAACTACCTGGTGCATTCCTTCAATAACCGTTTCAAAGTGTTGGGTGTCGATTGAAGTTTGGTTAATAGGGTACAACGAATCGCGCTCCTGTAGCGAGTTGGTTTTTTTAAAATGGGGTTTTCGATAATACCCCCGATTGGCAATGGTGGCTGTAAAATTTGCCATTTGAATGGGGGTTGTGAGAATTTCACCTTGACCAATCGCGTTGGAAACGACGTTCGTAGCACCCCAACTTCCTTTAGGATACCAGCGATTGTAATACTCGCTATCGGGAATAAAACCGCGCTTACCTATGGGTAAGTCGTACCCTAAATAATTCCCTAATCCAAACTTTTCAAGATGTGTTTTCCATAAATTAACCCCTTCTTCTGGCGTCGGTTTACTTTCAATTATACGCATAAAGGTTTTGGCAAAATAGGTATTACACGAGTTGTAAATCCCTTTCTTTAAATCACTTTTCGTACCCACTCTACAATGACATCCCATAAAGGCCCCACGCGCATAAAAATGCCCTTCATTACAAGCAAAAATAGTTTCGGATGTGATGACATTCTCTTGAAGACCGATTAGTGCATTGAGGGTTTTAAATGGCGATCCCGGTGAGTATTCCGCCTGCAAGCTTCGATCAAAAAGAGGTTTGGCGAGCGTGTCCTGGACCAGTTTATTAAAAAATTTGGAACGGTCTCTACCAACTAGTAAATTGGGGTTATAATTTGGAGCGGTGATCAAGGCCAGGACTTCTCCACTTTCTGGTTCTAACGCCACAATACCCCCTCTTTTGTTATTCATAAGAGATTCTCCATAAGCTTGTAACACAGCATCTAAGCTTAGAGTAAGATCTTCAGCCGCTTCAGAGGCTTTGTCATAAGCACCTCCTTCATAAGCTCCTATGATTCGATTAAAGCGGTCTTTTTGGAAAAGTTGCTCTCCTTTTGTTCCACGTAATACTTCCTCATAGGTTTTTTCTATTCCTTGCCGACCGATCATTTCTCCAAGGTCGTAATCTGATTTGGTTTTGATTTCATTTTGGTTGGTTTCACTGGTATATCCCAATACATTGGCACCAATGGGTAGTAAATAATCACGAGTGGATTTCTTTTGGAAATAAAAACCGGTGTACTTCCACATTTTCTCTTGAAGGATGCCTACCTCAGCTAGGGATAATTGACGCATAACCACTGAGGGAAGTTTTCTCGAAAATCGTTTTGCCTCTTGGATTTGCGTGAGAAGTGTTTCTTTAGTGATTTTCAAGCTCTTTGATAATTCCAAAGTGTCGAAGGCATTTAGGTTTTCGGGTACTACCATTAAATCATACACCGGTTTGTTCGCTACCCAAAGAGTTCCGTTACGGTCATAAATCAAACCACGCGTGGGATAAATGGGACGTTTTTGAACGGCATTGTTTAGTGAACGTTCTGTGTAGTCTGAATTAAATAATTGCAAGGTTGTAAGCTGGAAGATGAAAAGAAGGGAACTTCCAAGTGTAAAACTCAATAAGAGAAATTTACGAATCATTCAATTTTTTGTAAAAGCTTGATAACAGAGCAATTAAAATTAATGAAAATACGGAAGCCAACAGAGTATTCTTTAAAATAAGATAAATTGCATTCCAATTGAAAAACACAAAACTAAAGTAAAGTAGGTGGTGAATACTAATTATCAGAGCTAGGAATATGGTTTTGTTCAATGTCCTCGAATCGTTGTAAAAACTAGTTGGAATTTCTGCGGTTACTCCAAAAGCGTTTCGAATGAGGAGCGGTCTTAAAAAACCAATTGTTAGTGTTGCAATACTGTGAGCCCCTCCCGATTGAGATAAAAAATCGATTGAAAATCCAAGAATAAAACTCAAGAGGATAAAGAGGGTTTGATCACTTTCAAAACGATACATTATTATAAAAAAAAGATAAACCATAGGGTTTATAAATCCAAAGAGTTGCAGGTTGTTAAACAGCATTACTTGGAGTAAAACCATGAGAACAAACATACTGACAAGTTGTAGACTACTGCTGTTCATTAGGGCTGCTCATTTTTCAATTCGTTGATTTCCTTTTGATCTAAATTTTCGATGACATACACATAATATACTTGTGAAGGGTCTTCAAAAAGTTCAGTGCTAATTGTATAATAACCACTTTGAATATCGTGTTCAAATTCAGAAATTTTCCCAAGCGGTATTCCTAAAGGGAAGTAGGAGGACATTCCTCCAGTGATTAGGGTATCTCCTTTTTCTAGCTGGGCATTCATAACAACATCTTCCACTTGAAAATCGATTGGATTTTTACCTTTCCAAGAGAGGGTTCCAAATGCAGCACTATTTTTTAGACGCACATTTATTTTTAAATCTTGATTCAAAATGGAAATGACACTAGCGTAGTGATTAGAGACAGATTTTACAATACCAATAATTCCACGATCTGTAATTACAGCCATTTCTTCTTTGATTCCATCCTCAGCCCCTTTGTCAATGATGAGAAAATTTTGCTGATTTAAAAAACTGTTTTTTATAATGTGGGCAGTTTTGACCTGAAAGGGAAAGCGTCTCTTGACTTTCAATGCACTTGGGTAAAGGGGAATACCTTTAGATTTTAATTCCAATTCTTTGAGTGCCTTATTTTCTTGTAGGAGCTTTTCATTGATTTTTTTCAGCTGAAAATAATTCCCAATTTGGTGGCTCACCCTGTAAAGATTTTGCGAAACATACAAGCCGTATTTTTCCAATTGGCTTTGGTGAAAGCTACTCTTATTATCTAAAAAAAAGAAGGAAAGCCCTAAAAGTAAAAGATAGAGTATGGGATTTCTAAATTGTACGAGCGCATTGAGGATTCGCTTCACAACAAATTATTTAATCAAAACGGTCTTAAATCGTTCTACGTTTTTAAGTGCAATACCTGTTCCTCGAACCACAGCTTCTAAGGGTTCTTCCGCGACATAGATGGGCAGGTCTGTTTTTTGTGACAAGCGCTGATCCAAGCCTCGGAGTAAGGCACCTCCCCCAGCGAGGTAGATTCCAGTGTTGTAAATATCTGCAGAAAGTTCAGGAGGGGTTTGCGAAAGGGTCTCCATAATAGCATCTTCTATTCGAACCACCGATTTGTCCAATGCTTTGGAGACTTCCACATGGCTGATAACGACCTGTTTGGGCTTGCCAGTTAATAAATCTCTTCCTTGTACAGACATCTCCTCCGGAGGGTTTTCTAAATCTTCAGTGACACTCCCAACAAGAATTTTAATTTTTTCTGCAGTGCGATCTCCGATGTAAAGATTGTGCTTGCTGCGCATAAAATTGATGATGTCACCAGTAAAAACATCTCCTGCGATCTTGATGGATTTATCACAGACAATACCCGAAAGTGCGATCACTGCAATTTCTGTAGTACCCCCACCAATATCCACAATCATATTTCCTTTGGGTTGCATGATGTCAATCCCAATTCCAATAGCTGCAGCCATGGGTTCGTGGATTAAGTAAACTTCTTTTCCATTGACCCGTTCTGCAGATTCTTTTACAGCACGCATTTCAACCTCAGTAATTCCCGATGGAATACAAATTGTCATACGCAAAGAGGGAGAAAAAAAACGACGGTGTAGCGTAGGGATACTTTTGATCAAACGACTGATCATTTGCTCAGAGGCATAGAAGTCTGCGATCACACCGTCTTTCAGCGGTCGGACCGTCCTGATGTTCTCATGGGTTTTCCCTTGCATCATGCTGGCTTCTTGACCTATAGCAATGACTTTATTTGTTGTGCGATCTATTGCAACGATAGATGGGCTGTTAACCACAACCTTGTCGTTGTGAATAATTAGGGTATTTGCGGTACCTAAATCTATTGCAATGTCTTCTGAAAAAAATCCCATCGTTGTTTTTAAATGTACGTAAAATTAAGAATTAATGTTTAAAGTGACGTATTCCCGTAAAGACCATTGCTATTCCTTGAGAATCGCAATATTCAACAGAGAGATTGTCCTTTATTGATCCACCAGGTTGAATGACTGCCTTTATTCCCTGTTTGCTTGCAATTTCAACACAATCTGGAAAGGGGAAAAAGGCATCACTGGCAAGGACAGCGCCTTGAAGTTCAAACCCAAAATTTTGGGCTTTATGGATGGCTTGATGCAGGGCATCTACACGTGAGGTTTGTCCTGTTCCCGAGGCAAGAACTTGTTGGTTTTTTGCCAATACAATAGTGTTGGATTTTGTGTGTTTACAGAGTTTCGAGGCAAACAGTAAATCTTGAGTCTCAGAAGAGGAAGGCGCTTTTTTAGTTACTGTATTTAAATCACTTTCCAAGTCTGTTTTGAGATCTTTGTCTTGTACCAGGATTCCGTTCAGACAAGTTCGCAGACTTTGTTCTGGAAGTTTGCCTTCTTTTTGAATCAAGAGGATTCGATTCTTTTTTTCTTTTAAAAGTTGTAAGGCTTCGGCATCGTATCCCGGAGCAATCACCACCTCACAAAAAAGAGTGTGAATTTCAGTAGCGGTGTTTAGGTCGATGGGTTTATTGCAAATCAGTACCCCGCCAAAAGCGGAAACAGGATCTCCTGCTAGAGCGTCTCGGTAGGCATCTTCAAGGGTTTCACGTACGGCAAATCCACAGGCGTTGTTGTGTTTTAAAATTCCAAAAGCTGGAGCCCCTTCGTAAAATTCCAAAATGAGGTTTACTGCAGCGTCAATGTCCAAAAAGTTGTTGTAGGAAATTTCTTTTCCATGAACTTGTTCCAATAGATCTGAGAGCGGACCATAAAAT
>ENA-OWPI01002692-OWPI01002692.1-marine-metagenome-genome-assembly--contig:-NODE-2692-length-16172-cov-3.139546_pt1 | contig 16172 bp, 16 predicted proteins | sample MGYA00238138_ERZ651775 | MGnify/ENA primary metagenome ERZ651775 (study PRJEB26906, sample SAMN06265043) | marine metagenome | isolation source: Helgoland LTER site | place: Germany:Helgoland, sampling...
CCGATCTCAGAGACAACGATACTCTCGTCTGCCGGCGCCGGCGCCGATGTCTTCGATCACTTTCAAACTCAGCTACCTTATGCGCTCGCCAACGGAGCGCTCTGCGTCGCGGGCTTTATTGTTGCTGGGTTAAGCGGCAGCGTCATCGTGTTGCCTGTACTGCTGTCGATTCAGATTATCGGCATGCTTGCGTTTAAACGACTGTCGACTGCGCGGTAATGCGCAGCCGCGATGTGTCGATTGGCGATTAGTTAAACTGCGCAATAAATTAGTTTTGGAAAAAACGCGAAGAGCATATGGCAAATATACTCGGTACCTCAGGCGATGATGAACTCACTGGCACTCCTGCCGGTGATCAGATCTATGGCTATGCGGGCGACGATATTCTGCGTGGCAATGCCGGCAATGACAGCCTCTACGGCGGCGCAGGCGACAACACACTCATCGGCGGCGAGGGGAGTGATTACCTCTGGGTCGCTGACGAGACGGGCAATAATCGTCTGTTTGGCGATGCAGGCAACGACTTTATTACCGGCGGCTCGGGTGCCGATCTCCTCGAAGGCGGCACTGGAGACGACCGCCTAACCGCCGGTTCGGGCGATGACACGCTCGCAGGACAAGCAGGAGATGACAGGCTACTTGCGGGCGCTGGGAATGACACAATCACCACCGGCAGCGGTGTTGATCTTGTCTATGCAGGCGAGGGCGACGACACGGTTAATGCCGTATTTGCTGACATAAGTGACCCGCGCTTAGTTCTGACTATTGACCCAGATTCTTTGGCTAGCGGCGGCTCCGACGCCGTGACCGCCTACGGCGAAGCAGGGGCAGACCTTCTCTATGGGAGTCAGGGTGACGATTGGCTAGACGGCGGCTTGGGCAACGATTGGCTGTTCGGCGGCGCAGGCAATGACACGCTTGTCTCAGGCGGCGGCCGCGACGTGCTGCACGGCGGCGAAGGCGATGACATGTATACCGTTAACAACGCCTCGGTCTGGCTCGAAGATAGCGCGGGCGATGACACGGTTGTCGTGCAGGCAAGTTGGGTAAAGATTCCGGCCAGCATCGAAACGAGGAATTATGCCGCAGCGGCGAAGCCATTGCCCTATTGGCTTGATGCGATGCTCGCCGATGGCGCCGCATGGATAAGCAGCCTCGTCGGTACCGTCGGTGCAACCAACACCAACACCTACAGTTACGGCTTTCCGTCTGCCGCGCCGAGTTATTACACCGACGCCGATTCTATCGAACGCGATTTAGGCAAGGCGGCCGGCTGGCAAGCGTTTAACGCGCAGCAAAAGGCGTTCACTGAACAGGCACTCGCGGTGGTTAGTGCTGTTGCAGATGTTACTTTTGTTGCAACCGACGCATTTGATCAACTCAACACGCTTGCGTTCGCGACCAACAGTCAGTGGTCTACCCGCGCGCAGTTCGCCGCACCCACAGCGTCATTCGCCGCGAGTGACGTGTTAATAAACCGCTTCAAGCTCGGCTCCGAAGTGTTAGCGGAGCCGGCCGTTGCGGCACCACAAACAGCGTCGTTTGAGGCGTCTCTTTGGCTTCGCGCAATAGGCGGTGCGCTCGGACTTAAGACGCCTACAAGTGAGGCGGCGACGTTTGCGTCGGAGTCGCCAGTCGCGCCGTTTCTCTCTGTCGAAACCGATATAGAACTGGCGTTCCAACGTCAGCTCGCTCTGTATTCGCCGCTCGCCGGCGAGCAAGAAACCCCCGTTCTGTCGCGCATGCTCGATGGTGCCAACGGCGACGAAGCCTTCGAGCATAGTCTCGCACTCGGTGTACTCGATATTGCCGCGCTTCATTATCTTTATGGACCCAATCCTGCCGCGCGCGCAGGAAATGATGTCTATACTCTTAACGCCGCGCGCGCCAATTTTATCTGGGACGGAGGAGGCTTTGATACGCTCGATGCCTCGGGAAGTCTGCTACCCGTCACACTTTATCTAAGCCCAGGATACTGGGGCTATGTTGGCGACGCGGCCGGCGCCTCGATTATCGATGCGGGGCAGCAGACGATTAACTTTGGCACTCGTATCGAGAAAGTGATTGGTTCTGCGATGGACGACACATTAGTTGGTGACGAATTCGACAACTGGCTAGTCGGCGCCGCAGGCAACGATAAACTAGACGGCGGCGCGGGTATCGACACCGCGCTCATTCTTGCCCCTCGCGCCACAACCACACTTACGCGATTGAACGATGGATTGGCCGACGCGCAGTGGACGCTCAAACGAGGTGCCGAAGTCGATAAACTAACCGGAATCGAGCGCGTCGAATTTAGCGACTACGGCATTGCGCTAGATTCCGAGGGTAACGCAGGCGAGGCGGCAAAACTGCTCGGTGTGCTGATTGGCGCAGACTCGCTGTCTGACAGAGGTTTAGTTGCTGCGGTATTGGACTATGCCGATACCGGTCTTGATCTCGAAGCCATGCTTACTATTGGACTCGATCTATTGCTTGGTGAATCACCGTCCGGCGTCGCCGTGGTCAACCTTCTGCATCAGGCGCTTACCGGAGTCGAGGCAGGCCCAGCCTTGCTTGCAGACTACGGAGGCAGAATCGACAGAGGCGAAATGAGCGCTGTCGAGCTAGCGCTGCTTGCAGCCGAAACCGATCTCAACTCAGCCAACCTAGACCTCGTTGGTCTAAGCAGCAACGGGCTCGCGTACGCGTTGGGCGCCCTCTAATTCTACTGCTTACCTTACGAAATCATCGGCACTCGATTAAACCTCGCGCGTTAAGTGTCGATTGGACCATAGGATCGATTAAAAACCGGCAGAGGCACGGACTATGACGACAATCTATGGCAGCGAAGGCAGCACCGTTGGGCGTAGCTCTGGCAAAATAGCCGAGCACGCGAAACAAGCGTCGCCTGCAGTCAAGCCTGCGGCTTTTATCAGCAAAGTTGCGACTTCAAGCGAGCTTGACGGACAAAATTCTGGTCGCGTTGCTGGCCATGCAGAGGTCGAGCTCGACGCTCTCGCCACTTCCTCGTCTCTAGCGAACCCAGCCAAGCGTGTGCGAAAACTGCGAGCAAAGCCAATCGATGTAGAGCGGCTCAAAGCAGACAACCAACGCGTAAAAGAAATGCGAGAACGCATGCGCCGCCTGCGTGAGAACGCGGCAGACTAAGTAAAAGGAAAAACCAATGGCCGACGAGAATAAGACTGAAAAAGACACCGAATTAGACGCTGCCGCTATTGCCGAGCAAGACCCCGCTACGTCCGAGGTTGATGCCAGCGCAGAGGGGAAGGCAGAAGGAAACGCAGAGAAAAACTCAGAGGAAAACTCAGAGGAAAACTCAGAGGCGGAAAGCGCGGCAGAAAAAGGGTCAGCCGACGACGTTCAACCGGAAGTTAGCGAAGAGGCGCTCGTTCGTAGTGCTGCCCGAGCGGCCGCCGAAGAGTTTGATGACGACGACTACATCGATGTATCAGCGATAGAGTCAGAGCTGCAAGTTCTCTTACCAAATTTAACAAATATTTCAGAGACGCTTGTCGATGCAGTCGAGCTGTCGACTCAAAATTCTAAAAAGCTCAAGAGTCAGGAAAGTACGCTCATCGCGGCCTTCAAGTCGCTTAATGAGTTTAAAAAAGAGCAGGTTAAATTCGGCACTATCATGCTGGTCACCACTGGCGGTGTTATTGCAGTCGCGCTAGGGTTGTTTCTGGCGGCGATCTTAAGTCTTTCGAGTAAAGGCGAAGAACTCAGTTCGCTCAATCTTGCACTAGGCAAACGCATTGTCGAGCTCAATGTAGGCCTCACCAGTTTCGAGGAGGCGAAGGCGGAGGTTGCGACACTGCGCGGCATTATCGAAGAGCTGGCAGTTGGCGTCGAGCGCACACAGGCGAGTTATTCTGAATCCGAGCAGGAGATTCAAGGCCAGTTAACTAACTACTCAGAATCGCTCGTTACCGAACTGACCAATCAGAACGCAACGCTCGGCGGAAGCTTCGATGCGCTTGGGGGAAAAGTGGCTGCATTCGAGGCGAAGATCAATAGTTTCGATTCGCGCCTGCAACAAACCGATCGGACGCTCGCTGACATTCAGGGCAATGCGAAAGCGTTGCTCGAAGTAAAAGAGGTCGTAGAGGCGTTGCTAGTGCTTGAGCGAGAACGTTATCTCGATGCGCTTGATCTTGAGTCGCCAGAACCTACGGGTGAGGTAATGGACGTGCGGCGTGAGGGTGAAATCTACTTTGGCGGCGCGAATGCAGGAGGACAGCGTTAGGATGATGCTCGCCTTTTAGCTTTGGCTAGATGCGTCATCTCTTTAGACCAGACTTTAGTCCAGATTTTAGTCCAGACTTTCATCCAGACTTTCGTTCACCCTTTGGTTGACTTGAGACTCTCCAGTCCGCGGATCTGGGAAAACTTCAGACCGAATCTCACTAAACGCTTCGGGATCTCGTTCGAGGCCTGCCTCGGAATAAAGCTTACCGAGAATGTCGTGCAGTAATTGTGCGCCGGCCTCTGAGCCTATTTGAGCAGGCGTAGCTTTAATTTTTTCTCCCAACTCTGCAAGAGCAACTGCGTGCTGTGGCGGAAGCCAGACGGTTACTCGCCCACGTAAAGTAAAGACATCGAGACTGTTTTTAATAGAACCAGTTTTAACTGAACCGAGAGAAATATCCGATGCAGACGGTGCTTCTTTGATAAGCCGAACAACAGCTTTACCTAATGCCATCGCAAAACGAGGTCTAATCTCATCGAGTTCTAATTCACCGAGCCCCGATTGATAATCTCCGGCTAGTGCTCGCCATAGTGCTTCATCGCTTAAACCATAAAAATAGGGATCTGCGTCACTTGGCGCGTCTGTGCCTTGGGGCTTAGGTTGGCGATTGAGCAGCGAGTTAGTCGCTTTTTCGAGCCACACAAGTTTCCCGAGCACGAAGAGAAGGAGTATCGAGAGAAAGAGAACAGTACTGAGCGTAAGAAGCGATAGGAGAAAGTTCATGTTCTGCTCCTGCTCTTTATTGCAAAGCTAGTTAGCGTTTTAAACTGACTAGTACGCAAATAGGATGGTTGAATGTGGCGTATTTTGCTTAAGCAACCTTGAAAAAGAACTTAGTCTTCCTCAGGCTCTTCACCTTCCCCTTCCTCAGGCTCTGGGCGAAGGAACTCAAGAACGGCGATTTCTTCGGTTATACCGAGGTCATTGCAAATTCTATCCATAATAGCCTGGCCACCGTTCATTGCCTGCTCTGGTTGAATAGCTTCTTTTTGAAAGGCGCCGGCAATATCGAATACCTGCTGCGCGATCTCGAGAGGGATATAGCTGACAATGGTGCCTTTTTCAGACTTAATGAGCTTGAAAGGGTCGGTAAGCTCAGGCTCCTCTAAGTCTGCTGTGCCTTTTCCGTCTAGTAGCGCGGCGAGCTTAGTCTTCTCAAAAGACTCCATCTTCTTGGCGCCTTCGATAAAGGTCATTTCAATATTCGTTTTCGCTCTAAACGCGAGACGCGCGCGCAGGGCGCGGGGCGCATCTTGTATATTATCCAGCGCGACAGTCGACTCGTAGTCTTTTTTCGCCTGAACCTTGGCGTCGTCTACCTTATTTCTTCCAAACATGATCTCTACATTTCCAGTGCTAGCTCGGCTTTTATGTCTTTCACGATACCGCTGAGTATCTGACTAACGCGAGCTTCTTTCACTCCGATAATCTCGCCGATCTCTTTCATATTCATCTCGTCGACGTAGTATAGAGACATTACAAGGCGTTTTCTATCGTCGAGCTGTGAGATCTTCTCAGCGACTAAGATTTTCAGCTCTTCGTCCTCTATCTGCTCAAGCGGATTAAGCTCAGAGCCAACCTGCCGTTCCTCGAAGCTATTATCTTCAGAATCAAGGTCTTCCATGCGGAAACGGTCGGCATGAGTGCGCTGATCCTCGTATTCGGAGATAGTCAGCCCAAGATAGTCAGCAACCTGTTTACTGGATGGTTTGGTGCCTAGGTCGTTCGCAAGCTTGTGTTCTGCTTGGCTGTGAGATTGAGAATTTTTGATGGCGAGGCGCGACATGCTGCTCATGCGGCGCACTTCGTCAAGTATCGCGCCTTTGATACGGGTTTTAGCGAAGTCTTTAAATTCGACGCCAAGATCGGTCTTATACGACTCGGCAGCAGACATGAGGCCGAGGGTGCCGATCTGAACCATGTCGTCGTATTCGATAAACTTCGGCACGCGCGCTTTCAGGTAGCCTGCGATGCGAGACACAAGCGGGAGGTGATCGGTGATGAGCTGGTTAAGCTCGGCACGCGCCGCCTTCTGATACTCGTTTGGTCTGGTCACTTGATTAGCCCTTGTAAGTCTGCGCGTCTTTTTATACTGCCAAGTTATACTGTCAGGACGAGCTGCTAGCTAGTTATTGGAAAAAGCTCACTCGGTTCGAACTCGAACCCAGCTCGATCGCATCGAGTGCCTCGATTAGTTCTTCATAGTCGCGTTCGATGATCGCTGACTGTCCCATCGACACCGCGGGCACGCCGCGCGACCACGCTTGGTTGTAATCAGAGCTAAAGCTAATCGAGCCAATAAATTGGAGCGACTCGCCAAGAAATTTCTGCGCTATTTGATTCATGCTATCGAATAATTTCTGTCCGTTTCGTGAATTGCGCACTTTGTTGGGTACGTAAATTAGCCCGGTAATCTGTTCTTTTTTGGTGAGCATTTTGATCAGCGCATACGCGTCGGCAATCGATGACGGCTCTTCGGTGCCCAAGACTATTTTGTGATCGCAGCCGGCCATAAATGTCATGACGTTCTCGTCGATACCAGCTGACACATCGACGATTAGATAGTCGTAATCGCCTTCGAGTTCGCTGAAGCTCTGAATGATCTGCGTAGCGCTTTGCTTGTTTATCGACAGCACTTCGTCAAGGCCATTGCCACCGCTGACGATATGAATGCCTTTTTCCGTTTCGATGATGATTTCTTTTAACGTTTTGCGACCCTCGAGCACGTCGACCATAGTGCCTTCGACGCGATTCTTGAATGCAATGTGTATATTGGCCAGCCCAAGATCGGCATCGAAAATCAGAACCCTTTTATCGCCGGCACTGAGTACGGTGGCAAGATTGACTGCGAAGGTTGTTTTGCCAACGCCGCCTTTGCCACTGCCTATTCCGATTACTTGAGTCTTATCCTGACGGGTCTTGTCCAGCATCTAGCGGTTACCTGTTTAGTCATTACCTAATAAGTTGCGTCTGTTGATAGCGTTACTAACGTACTAATGCATAGCCGCTGTTCGCCTAACTGCATCTAGCCGCTCCATCGTTGTTCTAGGTTTATCGCTAGGTGATCTAACTGCAATCTCCCGCTCAGGCTCAATAATGGAGCCTAGCACCTTATCGAGCAAGCCCCTTAGCTGCGCGGGGCTAACCACCACCACACTCGCCTCGAGCGAAGGGTCGCGCGAACCGATCGATAGCGCTATCTGGCTCTCGATGAGAACCTGATAGATGCTCCAGCTAAATGACGCCGAATCGAGTCGCGTAATCATCAGCGAGGTCCATGCGTGTGCACGGCTCAGACGCTGCAGATTATTAAGGCAGGCGTCACTTGGGGCAACCAGATGGAATGCTGCCGTGTCGAAGCGAGCCTGCAGAGCACCAATATTTCTCTCATTATAAGTTGATACGTCGACGAGTAATAGCTTAGTCGCGCCGTTGTCTCTGACTAACTCGGCGAGGTCGGCAGCCGACCCAGCGGGCAGTACCTCAACGCCGAGGCGCGCGCCCATTATGGCGGCATTAGTCCAGCTCGAATCCTGATCGCCAGAATAGTTGATGACAATCGCACGGCCTGGCTCAAGTGCGTTTATCTGCAGCGCCATCCGAAAGGCGAGTGAGGTCTTGCCTACACCATAGCCGCCCGCGAGGAAATGCAGCGGCTGCGAAAGGTCTATTTCATGGGTTTCTGGCAGCTTGCTCGCAATAAATTCAGCAGTTTTCTCCTGCAGCGACTCTTCAGCGGCGGTGCCTGCCAGGCCTGCAAGTAGCGTCTGCCTGAAGAGACTAGAGATACCACTCATGTCGAACTGTTCGTTGAGGGTGGCGTAATCAGGGTGGCTTTTGAGGCGACGAATTAGTCGTGCTTCGCGTTTGTCGTTGAGGATCGCCTGATCGAGTTTGTCGAATTTGCTTGAACGACGGGCAGTTGACGACTCGTCTCGCACGATTGCCTTGATAGTCTGTGCCGATGCAGAGGTGAGTTTGGGCGGGTCGAGCACCACGCGACGCTCGCCGGTAACTAGGTCGATTTCGGCTAGCGTAAGAGGTGTGTCATTAACTGCAGATGACAAACGCTGCGCTGGCGTGGTTTCTCTTAGTGCCGTGCGCTGATTCGCCGATTTTTCGTCTTCGTGCGCAATTAGCAGGCGATATTTGCTGCCTTCTTTGATGGTCTTTAGCAGAACAGCATCGTCGCCGAAACGCGTAACAACTTCTTTCATGCCAGTCTTTATCGATTCGACGGTTAGGTATTCTAATTTCATCGTTTTGTCCTACTTAATAATTGACGCTCATAGCGCTCGCGAGCGTTAGGCGGCTTCTTCGTTCTGTTCGAGACCCACGCGCGCGAAGACCTTGATGTTTTGATCTTCGGGAATTTCGGTATAAGCGAGCACCGAAATTTCTGCGAAGCGCTGTTTGAGCAAGCGTGCAAGCCACGGACGAATCGGCGGCGCAACGACAAGCACGGCGGGGAAGCCGTTTTCTTCCGCCTGCAGGCGCTGCTGATTAACTGAGGAAATCAGGCCCTCGACAAGCTTAGGCTCGATGATTAATTCGCCGGCCTGATTACTCTGTTGCAGCGAGCCAATCAGCATCTGTTCGAGCGCTGGATCGAGCGTGATAACACTCAGCTCTTCGCCCGGCGGCACAAGATTCTGCAGCATTAGCCTTCCCAGACGGGGCCGGACCAGTGCTGTGAGCTCGTCAGAATTTTGAGTACGCGAGCTCTCTAAGAGCAGCGTATCGATGATGGTATTCATGTCGCGAATCGGGATCGATTCGAACAAGATGTTTTTCAGAATCTGCATGATTGTCGATACAGAAAGCTTGTCCGGCACGAGATCATCTATGAGTTTGGGCGAGCGCTGTGCGATCTTATCGAGAATTTCACGTGTTTCATCGTGGCCGAGTAGGTCGCTCGCATTGTCGCGCAGGATCGCGTTGATGTGTGTGGCTATCACCGTAGCGCCATCGACGATCGTGTAACCGGCTGTCTTTGCAAAATCCGCTTGGCTAGGGTTAATCCAGTAGGCATCGAGGCCAAACGCGGGCTCTTTCGTTGGAATACCTTCGAGCTGAGTGCGTACATCGCCTGGGTTGATAGCGAGTTCGTTGCCCATTCGAATGGTGCCGCTGCCGCGCACGGCGCCTTTGATCACAATGTTGTAAGTCATTGGGTCTATGTCGAGATTGTCGCGGATACGAATCGCCTGAATAAGAAAACCCAGTTCAGCCGAGAGTTTTTTGCGAACGCCGCGTATGCGCGCAAGTAAAACGCCGCCGTCGCTTTCGTTAACCAAAGGAATCAAGCCATAGCCAATCTCGAGACCAATAGGGTCGACGTGTTCGATGTCTTCCCAGTCGAGGTCGGAATCATCAGGCTTCTCTTCGACTTTCGAGTCAGCTTCCTCAGCCTCGATTGCCCGTTCGGCCGCGCGGTCGTTCGAATAGGCGTAAACGCCAAGGCCGATGCCCGAGGCTAGAAACATAAGATGGGGCATGCCGGGTACGAGACCAATCAGGACGAGAATCGCCGCAGTAATCTTAAGCGCCGCGGGATTGGTGAGCTGGCTGCCAGCCGAGTTGGCCGTCGTTTCAGAGGTGGTGACACGAGTCACGATGATCGCTGTAGACAGTGACAAAAGCAGCGAAGGTACCTGAGCAACTAGGCCGTCGCCGATAGTGAGAAGCACGTAAATTTCTGCCGCCTCGCCAAACTCGAGCCCGTTCTGCGTAACACCGACGAGCAAGCCACCTATTATATTAATTAAGAGAATAAGCACGCCGGCAATCGCATCACCGCGAACAAACTTAGAGGCACCGTCCATCGAACCGAAGAAGTCTGATTCTTGCGAGACTTCTTCGCGGCGTTTGAGGGCTGTTTCCTGATCGATCACGCCGGCGTTGAGGTCGGCATCGATTGCCATCTGCTTGCCGGGCAACGCATCGAGGGTAAAGCGGGCGATAACCTCTGAGGTTCGGCCGGCACCCTTGGTGACTACGATAAAGTTAATAATCATCAGGATAATAAAGATGATGAAACCAACAATATAATTGCCTGCGATAACGAATTCGCCAAACGAGGCGATGACATTACCCGCCGCGTCGGGGCCTTCGTGACCACGCAGGAGCACGACGCGAGTTGAGCCAACGTTGAGGCTCAAGCGCAACATGGTGGCCAAGAGCAGTATTAGCGGAAAGGACGAAAACTCGAGGGGCTTATGCACGTTAATGCAGATCATGACGATGATCAGCCCGGTCATGATATTGAAGGTAAACAGAATATCGAGCGCAATTGAAGGCAGCGGTACAACGAGCATGCCCATGATCGCAAGGATAACCAGGGGAATACCCAGGTTCTTCGCTTCACCGGCAAAGAGTGATTGTCGTAAACCTGACACTAGGGTCGCGCTCATAATTACTTCTTCTTAATCAATAAGTTGCTCGATTATTGGGGCGATTTATCGCTCTCCATTTGGCCTTCTCAGCCTCGGTTTTTGGCGGCTGCCTAAGGGTATTGCAAAGCCTGTGCCAATTAATTGTGACAGTGATAATTGAGCCTTTCGTAAGAGACGCACTCGACAGAGGCCTGCCGCGTGCCCTGTGCGCACCTGCTATAAGCACTATCCCGAATAAATTAAGAGACACGAGCGAGTAAAGCGCGGCGAACAAGTGTCGATTGGCTCTTCGTAGAGGCGCCACGAAAGAATCTAATGAGGAGCAGGAAATGAAGTTGTCGCAGAGCTATTTAATGGGCCGAATCGGGTTATTAGCCCTCATAGTCGCCGTGTTTGCTGGCTGTTCGAGCAGTGGGCGGGTCGGCGTGGCAGGCATTAATGCAGGCTTCTCCCTAGATGGTCCTGTGGTCAATTCGTCGGGAGGCTTGGGCTATCTTGCGAGCGATCGCATCGAGGCGACAGGCTACGCGGTTATCCAGAGTCAGGCTGGAGAACCCGCACAGCAGCGTCTTATGGCCATTAAGGCAGCGCGTTTCGATGCTTACCGCCAGCTTACTGAGATCGTTTTTGGCGTTTACATCGATTCATCGACCACGATTGCCGACCTCACGATTGCCAGCGACGATTTTCGCTCACGCATCGAGGGCGTCATCTACGGCGCCGAGCTGGTGAAAATAGAGCCGGTTTCGGGCGACACTTACGCCGTCACGCTGGCGCTACCTAATTCAACTATCAGTGACCTACGTGCGCTCTATCTCGATCAACTCGCGCTGGGAGCAGGGTAGGCTAATGCGAGCCAACTCAATGCATTCGGCACATTTCACTCTCCGCGCAGCAGCGGCGGGTCGGGTGCTGCTGTCGGCAATTCTCGCTGCAGCGAGTCTATCGGGCTTTTTCCATGCCCAAGAGGCCCATGCCCAAGAGGCCCGAAATGCGGCGAGTCAGCTCGAGACAATTAAGGCCGAAGTGCTCAACGCGGCGGTGGCCGACGGCGTCTCTGTTGTCTCTTCTGCTTATATCAATGATGCCGGCCAGCTCGTTGAGTCTTCTTTTTATCGCACAGGCGGCGGTATTCGTGGCATTCGCATGCAAGCATTGCTGCAAGACGACGAGGCGAGTGTTCACGCGGGTTACATAGAGACAAGCGCGCTTAATCCAACTCTGAGCTGCGATCAGCTCCCGCCTCCGCGCTATGCACACGCGTTGACGATGTCTTTCGCTCTGCTCGACCAGGTAAAAGAGCAAGCAAAACGGCATGTACGCGAGCTCGACGAGACGGCAGCCCTCATTCAGACAACGGTCAGTACCGAAATTAACAAGAGTAGCCAGTGGTCGCTTTTGTCGGTCCGCGAGTCCGATACGCATACTGAGGAACCGATTTCTCTCTATACACGCTTCACCGATGGGAGCTTTATCGACCCACGGAATAGCAAGACAGCGCTGCGCGTAACAGTGATCGATTTCTCACCGCAGGAGCTTAATCCAGCACAAACCCTGCGTGCAGGTACTCGTGGCCTTAGGCGTTTGGGGTCGCAGCTAGGGGCCGAGTTTGGCTTAGGCGTCGATCGCAGCGTACTGGCAGGATCGCAACTTCGCGAAGGGATGCTCGATGTCCGCATTATCTTGAGTCTCGTTGAGACCGATGGCGGCGAAACCGAACTTGCGCGGCAGCGCATGACGGTCAAGCTTGCAGTACGCGACGGCCAGATTGCGAATGCCGACAAAGCACAAGCGCAGATCGCAGCAGCAACCGATGCACTCCTCGTTAAGGGTGAAACGCGTTTCAGTTGCCAGCCCGAATCGCTTGTCGTGTACAGCCAAGACGAATTTTCGGACTCAACACCCACTCTCAATCAAGGTGCGAGTGTCGGTGTTCGTCGCGGCGATAGGTTTTTGCTCAGTACGCGTAAATTTACCGACGCCGAGCAGCTCCTCGATTCCGAGATGCTCGAGTCTCTGGCGATCGCCGAGGTTGTGCGCGTAAATCTATACAATGCCGAGCTTCGAATACTCGAAGGGCCCAGCACTCGCGGACTCCATAAGAGCGCACTGCCATTTTAAGGCTAGATCTTAAAGGCTAGGTCTAAAAGGTTAAAGCCATGCGGTAAGCGTTAACCAGCTGAACGCGAAGAGCGACCAACACGAGTAAGATGAAAGTAAGAAGAGAATAAGAGGACAATAAGAGGACACTAAGATGACAGTAAAGATTCGACTAGGCGCTCTCGCGCTGCTCGTGTTGTTAGCCGGTCAGGCGGCAGCGGCCGAGACAGCGTCTCGCACCGAGATCGACCGCGCGCTCAGGGTCTTGCTTGCAGACTACGATGTGCAAGATCACCTCGACATTCGCTATGCCGAAGAAGTCGCGACCGGCTTCTACGAGGTTCGCACAGGCGACACGCTCGACGGCATCATTAATCGTGCCATTCAGGGCAGCTCGATCCGCAAAGAAATGCTGCGAAATGCATTCATTAAGGCGAATCCGCGAGCATTCCCTTCGGGTAATCCTAATCGGATGCTCGCCGGTGTGAAACTTCGTATACCCACCGCCGACGATGTTATGCGCTTGGTGTTTACGGTCGATCCGGCGGAACTCGAAATCGAGCGCAGGGCACGCGAAAGCTGGGTGCATTTTCCCTAGCGAGTGACGTTAACAAGGACTGCCCGTGAATGGCCCTGAGAATATCAGCCAATTTCTTAGAGTTCCGATAGCCGATCAACCGGCTCTCGGAATTTTGCGCTTAAACAGCGCCGAGGTGCGCGAGTACGCGCTTAACCCCGGGCAGACTGTGCGCGGAATCGTTGCAGACGATGGGCGTTCGGTGACGCTGTTCTTTCCTAATCAGCCGCGGCGGTTTCGCGGCGACTATCAAGACCTAAAGAATCAATCGCTCGACTTTAGCGTGGCACGCAGCGCCTATGGCGTAACGATAAAGCCGATCGAGGAGCGCATGACGCTAACCACGGCGGCGCTTGCGCGCGCAGCAGCACTGCAGCAGGCGCAGACCCCCAAACAGCCTGTTAACCTTCAGGCGCTGGCAGCACTTGCGTCGAATCCCGAACTCACCGACGTGCCGGTTCTTGCGAGCGCTGCAGGCAATACTGGGTTCGTCGATCTCATTCGTAAACTCGTCCCCGACTCCCCGCGCGGGTTAATCCCACAGCTTATTGCCTCATCGAGCACACTCGATGCAGGTAAGATCCGCCAGTTTATGTTGGCGAATGGCTTTATTCCGCCCAGCGTAGGCAAGGCCGAATTCGGTGATCCGCGTGAGCTCGATATTCGGCGCCTGTTGCAGCGCCTGCTTGATCGCCTCATCGGCGTCGACCCGAATGCGTTCGCCGATGAAATCGCCGCGCTAGACTCGGTAATCGACTATCTCGACATCGCCAAAATCGAATTTCTGCTTCGCCAAGAGCAGCGCGACCTGGCCATGCGCTTCATGCTGTTATTTACCGATCGCCCACCCGCCGAGGTGACTATCGAGCGTAAGGAGCAGCAGCGCGATGGCAAACAGCGCAACATATGGTCGGTCGAGGTGAAGCTGAGTTTTAGCGAAGAAGACAATGTGTGGGGCAGGGTAGAGCTGCTCGCCCCACGATTGCTGGCGGTTACCGTCTGGCTATCGAACCAAGAACAGGCGCGACTCGCGAGTCAGCATGTGCGTGAACTGCGGAGCAATCTCGAAGAGTTCGGTCTCGATGTCGCGCGCTGCCAGGTTATCCACGGAGCCAAACCCGAACGGGAGAAACCCGACACATTAAAAAGCGTAGGTAATCTGGAGCTGCGCGCATGACGCCCTTAAGCGAAAAACGTCGCAAAGCTGCTGCGCTAGAGTACAGCGGTAAGGGCGCGCCTAAAGTGGTGGCAAAGGCGCAAGACGACTACGCCGACGTGTTGGTAGAAGCTGCAAGAGCATCAAATATTCCCGTGCTCTACGATGCGCGGCTGCTGGATTATTTAGACGGAGTAGAGGTTGGACAGGAAGTGCCGGAGATGTTGTTCGAATCGGTTGCGGTGATATTGTCCTGGGCTTACTGGCTACGCGATAAAACGCCCGAGGACGCCCACCGCGATTAGCGGCGGCCTTTACCGAGGTGTTCGTAAGTATTGGGCCGCGAATCACCGCCTGCCTTTAGTGTCTGTAAGGCCTCGCGGATAGAGGAGAGTTTTTGCCTAACGAGAATTTCGTTGCGCTGCTGCATGTCGCGGCAATGCTGAAGCCGAGTAGACAGTTCATCGCTCTGCAAGATTGTCTCGGCATCTACATCGATAGTCTCGGGATCTTCGCTGTTGGCGAGAAACCCTAGAAGCTCGTTTTTACGCTGCTGAAGAGCATCGAACTGTTCGAAATCCTTTTCTTTGAGCAGCAGAAATTCGCGCTCCAGGATTTCCTCGAGCGCGCCGATTTTGAAAAGTGCCTCATTTAGGTTGGGCATAGTGTCTCGCGGGTGCTTCTGCTTGAGCCGCTACGTTACAGGAGTTTCTCTAGCGGAACAAAGCTCTCTGCGATCTTCTTGTTATCGAGCGGGTAATTACCCTGTTCGAGCGCTGTTTTGATCTCTTGCACTTTGGCGGCGTCGAAATCAGCTTCAACAAGGGCGTTTTTTAGCGCTGGCGTTAGTTCTACAGTGCTTGGCTCGATTTTCGCGGGAGCTGGTGCCGGCTCGGCTACGCTCTCGGCGTCGACACGTGCCTTAGTAGTCGCCTCGGCTGTACGTGCCGCGGCTTTGAGGGCGTTGGCTGCGTTAGCTGCGTTATTTGAAATTGCGTCTGTCATGAGTTTGCTTCCTTTGATCTGCACTATTGCTAAGATCTATCGTTCTCTAGGGGGCCAATCGACAGCTGTTGCCCCGACTTTAATCCTTATTTACATTATTTTGTGAGGCAGCAATAGATCAGGCGCTTTAATCGCGGCGTGCCTCACCTACCCCAGTGACGGTCGCCATGACAATTTCGCCCGACTCGGGATTGCTCAGCTCTACCTTGTCGCCGATATAGCCGTCGTTGCGTGCCTGCATCTCGACAGTCAGAACGATGGAGCCACGTGCGACAGTCAGCTGAACGCTCTCGCCGGTGCTCACGTGTGGCTGCATACGCACATCCGAGTAGCGGATGACATCGCCTGGCGTAAGTCTGCGCTTTGTCGTCGCTCGCATAAGCTGGCGCTGATCGAGCACTGCATCTTGAGGCAGGCGCTCAAAAAGCTCCTGCACCTCGAAATTAGACGCATCGAACATCGAGCCCTGCTCTAATACGGTGGTTGCGACCAACGCACTGCTGGCAAATTGAAGGTCGCTAAGTGTAAGCGTTGTTCCCTCGCGCAGGTCGCGCCTCGCGACCGAGGCGCCTATCTGGTCACCGGTAAGTCGCTGTTGTACGCTCGCCTGCGCAAAATCGACAGACGCTCTGCGATACGCCCCTTGTCTAAGTGGTTCGCCGCGACGAATCGTCGTCGTGGTGACAT
>ENA-OWPI01002693-OWPI01002693.1-marine-metagenome-genome-assembly--contig:-NODE-2693-length-16167-cov-11.480982_pt1 | contig 16167 bp, 10 predicted proteins | sample MGYA00238138_ERZ651775 | MGnify/ENA primary metagenome ERZ651775 (study PRJEB26906, sample SAMN06265043) | marine metagenome | isolation source: Helgoland LTER site | place: Germany:Helgoland, sampling...
TCCTTCGCTGCTCATTTTTTACGCGTCGTTATAAAACTCTCTACTCTACTGTCTTTTTCTATCTCTATCTCTCTTATGTTCGCGCGTGATGCGCCGCGTTTGTGATCTTATTAGTACTCTACTAGTATTTATTACGTTGTTGTTGTTGTGCGCAAAAGTCCAAAACGGCCGCACTTTTGTGCTGATGATGGAAAAAACAAACACGTAAAGACGAAGAAGAAAAAGAACACCGCTGCTGTTTTTGTCGCCTCTCGCGAGAAGGTCATGTCTGGAATGAGGACGCGAGGGCAGAAAAGGCGGATTGGTCAGAGGGATGTGTGGGATTTGATCGTGAATAACGACGATATTTGTTTCAAACACATTCTTCCGAGATTGAATGGGACCGATATCAAATTCTTGTATGGAGTGAATAGTGAAACGAGAAAGTTGATTAAGAGATCGGCTCGCAAGGAGGAGTTGAAATGGAAGTGTTATATTGAACAGATGTCGTCGATATCGACTTTGGAGTTTGCATGGGAGAATCGATCGTTTTGGCCGAGTTGGTGGGGCGAAGGCGAAACTTCTTTCTGCTGGAGAGTTGCTAAAACGAATAAACTCGAGTTGCTCAAGTGGGCGCGAGAGGAGAAAAAGTGTAAGTGGGATGAATGGACGATTAATGTGGCCGCAAGACAAGGTAATCTGGAAATGGTAAAGTATTGCGTTGCAAATGAGTGTCCTGTCGATGCGTATGCGTGTACATCTGCTGCCAGAAACGGTCATCTCGAGTGCCTCAAATGCTTACGCGAAGAAGCGAAAGCGCCTTGGAATTCTGATACTGCCGAATGGGCGGCTGAAAGTGGTCATCTCCACATACTCGAATATTTTGTTGAGCGTAAGTATGATCAATATAACGAATGGGCGTGTTGGTATGCTGCCAGGAACGGCTATTTAGACTGTTTGAAGTACTTGCACGAAACCGCCAAAGCGCCTTGGGACGAGAACGCCGTTCGAGAAGCGCACAAGAAAAACCACCCCGAGTGTTTACAATACCTCCTCGACAACGACTGTCCATTACCAGGAGACTGGTCATATGAAGGTGGAGTACTACACACTACCGATTCCGACGACGACTATTATGATGTTACCGACGAAGATGACGATTCATACACGCACACGTGGTAACGAACGGCGAGCGAAAAAAAAACTTGTAATACTACTTGAATTCAAAAGAGACACACATTTGAAATAACACACACCACCGTTGTTGTTCGCGTATATATATCGTAACAAAACGCGGCGCCAAGCAGCAAAAAAAGAGTGATGCTTTTGGCGAGAATTGAACTCGCGATCTCCCGCTTACTAAGCGGGCGCCTTAACCACTTGGCCACAAAAGCGAATTTGCGCTCTCAAAGCCAAAAATAAGAAATAAATACATCGTCAAACCTTAAATACAAAGGTCTGTTTTAGACCACACGCGAGCGCGTTTTGGACGCCTCGATGCCATCGAAGAGTGAGAACACGTGGCAAAGTTTCATTCCGTGCCTTTTTTCTCGCTCTTTCGTGGCGTTCTCTGATCGTATTCGCGCATTCATCATTGCGCATAAAATGGCCACATTTTTATCCAACGTGTTTCCTTCTTCACAAATGAACGCGCAAGAAGAAGACGCAAAGTCACCACCATCGCGCGGAGGACCAGAAAAAGAGGACAAGGCCAATACGAATAATCACTACGAAACCTTACTCGTCTCCACGTTCGCTTCGGACGAGGAGATTCGCAGAGCGTATTTAAAGTTAGCCTTAAGATGCCACCCCGATAAATTCGGACGACGGCGCCGACAACAACAAGAAGAAGAAGAAGAAGAAGAAGACGCGAACAAAGAACGGTTTCAACAAATCTCCGAAGCGTACGGAGTGCTCTCAAACCCAGAGTTACGACGACGATACGACGACGAAGGCCACGCGGGGTTTTTCTCAGCAGCATCAGCAGATTCGTCTTCGGAGAAAGAGTACGAGCACTATTTGAGAAGGTTTCGAGAGCTCGTCGTGTTGACGCCGCAAGGCTTAGATTTAGAGTTTTGAAGAAGATCGAACGTTTACGAGGACGATGAGTTCAAACGAAGTGCCAATTCACGAGCTGAACTCGAAACTCCGGACGATTGATACCAACGCGAAGAAACTGAAAACGGAATACGACGCCGTCGCGAAGAGGAGAGGGAGAGAGATGTTGACCGAGTACTCGAACGCGTATTTGAGGATGGAAAATACGAACAATTACAGCGGCGTTGCATCGACGTCGTCATCGTCGCCGTTCTCTTTATTAGTATTCCCCACGGAGGAGGAAAACAAAGCGTACTCGCGAGCGGCGGCGCTGAAACGCGAAACCGCCGTCCTCGCCTGGCGCGCGAAGCTCGAACGCGATTTGAGACCAAAAATAGAGCGCGTGCGAGAAAAATTCGCGGATTTGCTCGAGGAATTACACGCGACCGTCCCAAATATGCTCCCAAAAAACGCCTGCTTCTCCGAAAACTTCTTGCAGGTTCAAACGAATTTTCTCGAGCGACACGTCGCCGAACTCGACCGCAAGCTCTCCTCGCTCGAATTCGTTCTCGAAAAGACGAATTTTACCGCCTTGGCGGAAAACGGTCGACGACGAACTCATACTACTAATAACGAGAACAACAGTAAAAACGACTGCAGAAACGTCCTGCTGGTTGCCATAGCCGCCTGGTTTCTCGAACCAAAGTTGCCTTAAAATATATATAATACAAATACTTTAGAAGACAACAGAGATACTAAAAGCACGTCTCCCCAAAAACGCAGATAGAATCGCATAAAGTCGTTCATCATAACAAAGACACAACCCCAACACGACCACCTTTCCTCAAAAATGTGGTCGACAAAGACGTCTCCATCTCCTTTATTCGTCTCGAAGAGGCGGGTCACTGCAGTCAAGGAAAAAGTGTCGAGTCAGCAAAATCTCAAAAATCCCAAAAAATCTTCAAAAAGAAGAGAACAAAAGAGATAACAGAAGGACGCCACACGCCATTTCACGCGCGCTTGTGCTCGTTCTTTAGCACACATAAAGCACAAAACGACGAATAAAGCAAATCCTTTGAAACGCGAAAAGAGCGATATATATATACTCGTTCGGGAGCGTTTACGTTTTATATCTCTTCTGAAACGCGAGCGCGCGCGCATTCGTAGAAGATTTCATTTTAAACGATTAGATACGAAAATTTGTTCTCCCCGGGAAAGGAATATCCTCAGGAATATCTAAAAGTAACGTCGAGAAGACCAAGGATGACGGCGTGGAAACCGTCTCTCTCGCGCGACGACGACGCGAAAAAGAAGAAGGCGTTTAAAAGAGAGGAGGACGCTTACTTCAACTCGAAAAGAGGAGGCAACAAGAGAGACTTTGTGGTGAAAGACGACGCGCAATACTTCGAAGATTTGCTCTTCGGAGAAGAATGCACGGAGGAGGAGGAGGAGGAAAAACCGCCGCCGGTGCCGCCGAAGCGAAGGGAACATCATCATCGAGACGAAAGGTTTAAGTCCAGGAGGAGCCAGACGACGACGCCGGAATTACCACACGAAGAAGAACAAGAAAAACAAAAACAAAAACAGGAATTTGAAAACGAAGAGTACGAAGAGATGAAAGACGTGAACGCGATACGACGCCTGACGAGGCCGGAAACCGAGGTGGAACGCGAGGTGTTGGAAATCGCGAGGACGAGTTTTCAGAGGATATCTTCTATAAACAACAACAAAAACAAAAAAAAGGATGCTGCCTCCGCGCAGAACATCAACAACAACGAAAAGACAATAGCAACACCGACTCTCCACCAAATAACTCGAAGAGAATCGGAAGACGAGGAACGAGAGCGAGAAAAATGCTTCAGATTGAAACAAACGATTGAAGAAATGTTCGCGAAAACAGGGCGGGAAGATCGAGAAGTGCGCGTGGCGACGAGCAGCAAGTTTCGAGGCGCGTGCGCGTTGAGGAATTTAGTGCACTCGTACGTCTGGATAGACCCGGAGTACGCGCGCGTGGGCGAGAGAGCGTACAACGAAGAAGAGATGATGACGATGCAAGGACGACAACACGCGGTTGGGTCGGCGAGTTCGTATTCGTCCCGGATGTCTTCGTCGTCGTCGTCGTTACCGCCGAACGAGCTCAATTTGCAAAGAATCATCGTCGAGGCAGATTTACGGTCGCACTTTGTCATCGCCAACGCCACGCCGCGGTACCAACGTTTGTTGGACGAGTTACCGAGCGAATTCGTCGGCACTTTCTCGAGGCTTTTGGAAATCATCGACTTCATGGCGGTCAAGTTGAACTCGAGTTTTGCGGCGAGGAAGATGGACACGCCGCCGTGGAGACGCGCGAAATCCATCGCCAGTAAATGGTCCATGCCGATCGAAGAGCAACTCATCAACAATAACGGAAGCAGCAGCGCGAGCGGATCGCCGATGAACCACCACGCGACGACGACCGCGAGCGGGTCGTCGACCATGTATCAACATCAACAACAAAATATCTCGCCGCAGCACAAACACACATCAACGTAGGTGCTGAATAAAAGAAAGATAAACTAAAAATAGTAGCAACCACCGTGTATCACCATCATGAACAACGAAATCATCGTATTCTGTTAGCATCGACAACACACAAAATATCTCGCAAAACCCCAATGCACGACACAAAAAGACACCCGCATGATTAAGAACAAAAACGCGGAAGAAGAGTCGAAGAAACCGCCACCGCCGGACCCGTCCGTGTTTCGTGGCCAACGTGGCACCGATTGTCAGTGCTCCTCCGTCGTCGAATGTGGAGAGAACGATCGGTTTTTGCTGTTGACCGCAGACGGCGACGGACGAGTGAAACTTTGGAACGGGGAAACGAAAAGGAACGTGTGGACGGTCGGTGATGACGACGACGATGACGACGACGACGAGAACACCACGCGCGACCCCAAAAGGAAAGTTTCCTCGTCGATTTTAGCGATCGAAATTGTCGAAGACTGTAAAGAGTCAGACAGATGTACGTTTCTCACGCACGAAAGAGACGGCACGGTTTGCTTGTGGGTTTCCTCACCTGAAGAGAACGAAGAGAAAGACGAAGATATTTTCCCGCCGAAACGGTGGCGACGGAAACCGATGCTGAAACAAGTGTTAGAAACAGAGAGCGAGTGTCACACGTTTTGTCCAATGTCGAACGTGATAACAACGGTGTCGTCGTTAGAAGAGGAAAAGAAACGCGGAGTAGTAGTAGCTCGACCGGCGAGCGAACGAGGCGCCGTGGAGCTCGTATCGGTCGATTTGGAAGGAGGAAGGATGACGTCGAAACCGATACTGTTGGAGAAGAGGGAAAAGGTGACGACGGGAGAAGGGAGCGAAGAAGGAGAAGAGGAAGAGGAAGAGGACAACGAAAAGTACGGGAGCGTGTCTGCGTTGAAGTTTCTCTCCAGACGAACTTTAATGATTGGATACGAAAGCGGACACGTGACTGTCGTGAGAACAGACGAGGGAGACTTCCTCGACGCCGGCTCATCGAACTCAAATGTTGATCTACCAAACAACACCGAACGATGTTTTAAAGATATGGTCACGTGCATAGACAGTTACGTACAGAGGAAGAACGATGAAGAAGATGAGAACATAGATTGCAAGGATAGAATGCACGTAGTCGCCATCGGGTGCGCGGACGGCTCCGTCACCCTCTATATGGGAATCGAACTCTTCAGGTCTGTGATCGCGAACTTTTCACTTCTGTCTGTCTCAGAAGGTGTCTACGAAGAAATTTTCGCTCTAAAAAAAGACTCCACGAAAGGTCCGTATCACTCCCCGGACGAATCCACCCAAGGCGTCGCCTCTCTCTCCTTCCGCGCCGACCGCAAACTCCTCGCCGTCGGGTACTGGGACGGGAAAACCCGCATCTTCTCCCACCGAAAATGCTGGGACTCCGGACCCGCACACCGTATAGGGCCCATTCTCGCGTGTTTAAAAACGGAAAAGTTGGTCCGAACCGACCGACTCCCCGGCGTCGCTTCGGTCCAGTTTCGCAAAAAAGGCGGAAAAGAGTTACTCGTGTGCACTCGACGAGACGGGTGCTGTCGCGTGTGGCCGATATTTCCTCCGAGCGGCGGGTGAGTAATCGGGGAAAACGGAGATAGAAGAGAGAGCGCATCCAAAGTGCTCTTGGTCTCTCTCTCTTTGAAAATGTAGAGCTAAAGCGTAGTACGAGCAGCAGCGCGAGATGGTCTCGACGGTCTCTCTCTTTGAAAATTTTATCAGTGTCAGACCAAATGGAATCTCTCTCAAACATTTCGTCATTATTACGCGCAAAACACACACTTACACACATCACTTCTTCTCTCTGCCACTTCGTTAGTATACCTATATAATACTAGAGTAGTAATTGTTGGTGTTTTTCAAAATGTCGTCGCTCGAAGAAGAAGAACGGGGAAACCGAATCCCGTTCGAACCGGACGACCCTCGGTACGAATTCACCGCCGAAGAGGAAGAAAACGCGTTGAAAGCGTACGAAAAACGGTACCAAAAAGAACGCACGTGGGAAGATTTAACGGAAGATGCCGAGGGAAACTTACGCTCGTCCTCGCTGGAAAAGGACCGATCTGAGCGACGGCGGTTTCTGGCGAACGAAAAGAGGAAGAAAATCGAGAAAGAAGCGTCGCAGTCCAGAGTTGCCAAAGGGATGATTCGGTACTGTTACGTGATTCTCGATTTGAGCGACGCGATACACGTGGAAGACATGCGACCGAATCGAAGCGCAGTCCTATTACCGCTGATGATTAAATTCGTTCGAGAGTTTTTCAATCAAAACCCCTTGTCGCAGTTAGGTTTGATCGCGTGTAAAGATGGGAAAGCGGAACGGATTACCGAACTGTCCGGATCTCCGGAGACGCACGTGAAGGCGATTAAGAAGGCGTTTGCGAGCGACGGCGTCGGGGGGAGTTTTTCGTTACAAAACGGGTTAGAGCAAGCGATGGAAGGATTGAGAGACGTGCCACCGTTTGGTGCGAGGGAGATTATAGCGATTATTTCGAGTTTGAGCACGTGCGATCCGGGGAATATCAACGATTCGGTGAGGAAAGTGAAGAAGATGAAAGCGAGGACGAACGTTATTTGCGTGGCGGCGGAGACGAGGGTGTTTAAAAAGTTAAGCGAGGAGACAAAAGGGAAGTTTAGCGTGAGTTTGGACCAGTCGCATTTGACGAGATTGATTATGGAGTGCGCGCCTCCGCCGGCGTTGTTGTTGGAAACCGCGAAACCGGCGTTGGTGGAGATGGGATTTCCGAGACGAGAGCCGAGGAAGTTTGGCCTAGGCGCCGGAGACGAGGACGATCGAGACGTGTTGACTATTGGACCTAGGAACGGAGAGTATCGGTGTCCGAGATGTGAGGCGAGAGCGGAGGAGCTACCGAGTCAGTGCGGGACGTGTCAGTTATCGTTGGTATCTTCGCCGCACTTGGCGAGAAGTTACCACCATTTGTTCCCGGTGATGCCGTTTGTGGAAGTGAAAGTAGACGGCGATTCAAAAAACGAGGAGGAAGAGGAGAAGAAGAGAAAAAAAAACAGCGGTAAAGATGATGATGATGATGGACAATTTCTCAGAGAGTGCTTTGGATGTTGTGTCGTGGTGGATGCGTCGACTGGGATGTTGAGTAAGTGTCTCAAATGCGAGAAAGAATTTTGCTTCGCGTGCGATGTATACATTCACGACCGGTTGCATAACTGCGTCGGATGTTTAACGACGGCTTTAGATAAAGAGTAGTAGTATTGGTAGTAGTAGTAGTAGTAGTAGTGTAGCAGTAGTAGTGATATTCGTAGTAGTTCGGGAGTAGGTACATAAATACAGTGTGCACGCGTCACGGCTAAGTATTACCACCGTCGAGTTCTTCGTCCGTTGTCGGGAAGACAAACTCGCTAAAGCTTAATAATTCGCCCACTTCTTCTTCTTTGACGACGACGACGACGTTTGCTACATTTTTCGCGTCATCGACTACGGGCTCCTCTGATTTGCTTTTACCGCGCGCTCCAACCCCAGTACTAAAGTCGCCGCTCGCATTGTTCACGTTCATCCTCTCTAAATCTCGTAAAATCCTCCTCTCGTCCTCAATCTCCATCTCTCTCATTTTCCGTTTTTCTTCCTCTTTCCTCCGTTTCTTCTCTTCGATTTGCATTTTCAACGCGCTTTCGTATTCAGCGTTCGCTTTCTCCCGCGCGTACAATTCTCTTCGTCCGTACGCAGCCGTTACGTCGACTTTACCGCCGCGACCGCCGTTCGTCGACGACGCGGCGGACGAAGACATCATCCGAATCCTTTCCATTCGTCTCTCGTCCTCTTTCTCGTTTCGCTTGCGTTCTCGGTTCTGTTCGATTTGAAGCAGCAAGTCTCTCTGATATTGTTTCGATTTGTCCATCTTCTTCTTCTCTGATTCATTCGCATCGAAATGTTCTTCTTCTTTTTCTTCTCCAATCGCTCGACGATGATTCTCCGAAAGTGGACTGTAAAGCGCCGCCAAAGTCTCCGCCTCCATCACTTGCGCCGCGTGCGACTTGTTGTTCTGCAAAAGCACATCGCGCGCGTCGTACATTTTTGAAATTCCACGTCTTCCGTGTCTTCCATTTCCTCCTCCTCTCGATGACGACGACGCGCCCGGAGGAGCAGCAGTACTACTACCCATCATCTCGTCCTTCTCCTCTTTCAACCCGACGCAGGCGACGATGCTCGTTTGCCGCATAATGCGTGCGTGTGTGTGTTCTTTTTAGCGTGGTGTTTATTCTGATGCGCTGCACTCTATTTTTAAAACACTTGTGTCAGAGGAGGAAAGAAAGAGACGTATTGAGGGGAAAAATGTTGACGTCGCGCGAAGTCATCATACATCTCATCTACATTAAAACTAAAACTATAACCTACAATCTGGGCGCGTTCCCGATGTTCCCGGCCGCGGGCAACCTCTCGACGCTGTACTTATGATTCTGAAGATACATGATTGGCACGCCCGGGATTTTCCGTAACCTTCGTTTCAAATCCGTATCGCACGTGGCCACGACGTAACATCTGTGTTTCCTGCACCTGTCCACGATGCAGTCGTCCGCGTACGTCCCTCGGTGCATGCACGGTAATTTTACGAACCTCGGGTCTTTCGCCACTCTCAGCGCGACGCGATATTTCGTCCCGAGTTTCTCCAACTCCCCAATCACGCAATCCGTCACGTGTGGGACGCAATTCGCGTATAAACAATCCATCATCCCTTTCACTAAATCGATTTTATTCTTGATGGAGAAATTGATAAAGTTTGTGTCCACTAAAACCGAGTACGGTGGTTTAATCGACGCGTTGTGTTCGTTGAACATGTGCGAAGAGACCGCTTCGATGCGTTTGATTTTCATCTCGTTTTCCTTCGATTTGAATTGGTTTTTACTCCTGTGACTCTCTTGTCCACCACTGTTCATTCGCGTTTGCTGCTTGGCGTCTTTTGGGTTCAAAAGGCGTTTGGTCAGCGCGAACTTTTTCGTCTTGCGGACGTTTTTGCCCATCGTTTACGCGCGCTTTCTTTCTCTTTTTGTGTGAGGAATGTGGCGGCTGCTGAATTGGAAAAAACGAACGAAGTTTCCTCACTCGTGTTCTTTTGCACTCCTCCTTTAGGCGCACACGCGACTTTTACTAAAAGCTTACCAAAAGCAGGGAAAAGAGAAAAAGGTGATGAAAGTTTTTTTAGACGTGGCGGCGGACCAAACGCCGCTGGGTCGAATCACCGTCGTCCTCAGAGACGACGTCTGTCCGAAGACGTGCGAGAATTTCCGACGGCTGTGCGTCGATCATCATCTTCGAGGAGGAGGTGAAACGACGACGAATAACAACAATAACTACAACGCAGAATTCAAAGGTGGGTTTAAGAACTCCACGTTTCACCGAATAATACCGAATTTCATGTGCCAAGGCGGCGATTTTACCAACAACGACGGAACCGGTGGGAAATCGATTTACGGGAAGACGTTTCCGGACGAAAACTTCATCTTGAAGCATTCCGGACCGGGCGTCGTCTCCATGGCGAACTCGGGGCCGAACACGAACGGGAGCCAATTTTTTCTCTGCACTTCGAAAACGCAATGGTTGGACGGGAAACACGTGGTTTTTGGACAAGTGACGAAGTCTGGGATGGAAGTGGTGAGGAAGATGGAAACGTTCGGCTCGAAATCGGGAAAGACGTCGAAAGTCATACGCGTGATGGAATGCGGCGAAATCGACGAACAGTTGGAGAAGGACGAAGATATGGGAGACGACGACGCGGTGAAGACGAAGAAGCGGGTGGATTTAGCCGAGGCGAAGAAGATGGAAGATCAGTTTCGGGAGGAGAGGGAGAACGACGAGAGAGCCAAGGCGGCGCGGAGGATGATGAGCGAGATGAAGAACGAAGAGAATACGAATCGGGAGAACCACGACGACGGTTTTGATCAACTCGAAGTGACGTTGAGCGCGGCGCCGGATTTAGATAAAATGACCGCGAAGCAAAGGAAATTGTACGAGTTACGGCAACGGATGAACCTCGGGAGGACGTTGAATCACAGCGCGGTTTTAGACGAGAAGAAACGAGAGGATAATCCAGACGAGTACGCCGAGCAAGCGAGACGGAAACAAATAGAACAAGTGAAGCATAGACGCGAAGAGGAAGCGAAATTAAAAGGCGTGGACCCGGGGAAGTATCTGTTGACGCAGACCGCGGAACAAGTCGAACGGATAAAGAAGAAGCCGAAATTTGAGGACAAAAATCCGCACAATCGATTCGCTCAAGAAAAACAAGCCATTCGGTACGAACGAAACGTGAACGATATTAAAGTATCCGAGGAAGAGTACGAAAAAAAGAAACTTCAATCGGCTGAGTTTTATCGAGACGCGGATTCGTTGTTATACGGTACCGATAAGGCGAGCAAAGAAGGCATCGAAAAGTTGCAAAAGTTTATGAAGGAAAGAGACGAGAAGAGAAGGAAACGGGTCGTGGCGGAGAAGATTAAAGATTCCAAAGGGGATGGGATTAACGATGGGAACTCCAAGTTTAACGCGAAATTGGATCGACACTACGGGAAGTACACGAAGGAGATTAAAGCGAATCTTGAAAGAGGGACGGCATTGCCGGACCATTAATTTCACGATGATGATCAAGAAGAAGGTTTGTGCTTCGCGTTCGTTTTTTTTCTTTCTTCTCTCGTCTTTTTGTTTTTTGTGCATGCGTACCAGCTTAAAGCCCTTAGGCCACGGGTCGCGAGTTAAACCGTTATGCAAAATCGAACTCAGACGAATAGTAACAGAGCGGCGGAGCCTTTAGTTATGGGCGCGCTGTCTAACTGTCCGTCGACATTTTTTTTCTTCTTTTTGTTTTTGTTCTTCTTGGTTTATTATCGATTCTGACCATTCTCGCTCTAAAAACTTTACATTTATTAAAATACACAGAGAAGAGAATATGCATCATTCGTAGTAGTCATCATTCATTGCAGTAAAAATAGACGAGCGTCCCAGTACATGTATTATATGAGTAGTGCTTTCTAATTCATTTAGGCCCATATCCACCACCCCCGGGCGTTTCGATTCTCAAAACATCGCCCGCGTCGACGTTGATGGACACTTTCCCGCCGATGACTTCAAAGTCTTCACTCCCTTTCCTCTTGAGTAGATTTCTTCCTTTCGCACCGTCGTGACCACCACCCAACCCTCGCGGATTCCTCTCGCGTCGTTCACTCAACACGTTCGCCACGAGCGGTTTGAGAAACGTAAACTCTCTGACTAATCCATCGCCGCCTTTGTTCTTACCTTCGCCGCCAGAACCTTGCCTCAACGCGAACGTATTTACGAGCACAGGGTATCGACGTTCGAGGATTTCCACGTCCGTGATGCGCGTGTTGGTCATGTGCGTTTGCGTACCGCTCGCACCGACAAAGTCTGGACCCGCACCGGCACCACCACCGATGGTTTCGTAATAGCCAAACGTTTCGTCTCCAAAGGTGAAGTTATTCATGCATCCTTGCGAATTCGCCGCCGCTTCGAAAGCTTCGAAAATGACATCGGTGACTCGTTGCGAAGTTAAGACGTTGCCACCGACGACAGCGGCAGTCGATGACGGGGACAAGAAGCACCCGTCTGGGATTCGAACGTCGACTGGCGCTAAACAGCCTTGATTCAGTGGGATCGGTTCATCTACGATACATCGCAAGGCATAGATCACCGCAGCAACGGTAACCGCCGGTGGAGCGTTCCAGTTTCCCACAACTTCTGGAGCAGTTCCCGCGAAATCAAAAATGGCCGAGCCGTCTTTGGCGTTCAGCGTCAGTGAAAGTTTAATTTCAGAACCGTCGTCCATGAAATCAGACGCCTCAACCGTCACCGTCTCGCTTCGAGTATCGTTTCTTTTCGCAAGAATCTTACTCGCAAACGCTTTTAATGTTTCACGGACGGCTAGTTCGGCGTTCATTTGCACGAAACGCATGTACTCTCTCGTTTCCTTTGTCCCAGAATCCCGCATTAACTCGCGAATCAATTGAATCCCTCGCGCGTTGGCTGCAACTTGCGCGCGCAAATCGTTCAAATTGTCCTCAATCTTTCTCGATTTGCCTTCTTTCAATATCTTCACCAAACCTTCCTCGTCGTACACGCCTTTCTTTAATATCTTGAAAGATTCAATTGCCACGCCTTCTTCACTCAACTTTGTTGAAAACGGCGGCATAGAACCCGGCGTAGCCCCGCCAACATCCGCGTGATGCCCTCGCGACGCGACGAGAAACTCCAACTTGTTTCCTTTGAAGAACACGGGGGTGACAACGGTAATGTCCGGTAAATGCGAACCACCCGAGCAAGGGTGGTTGGTGACAAGCACGTCGCCGTCTTGTAAATCGCCTTTCAAATGTTTCAGCTGCCAAGAAACAGTTGAGGACATTGCGCCCAAATGAACGGGCACGTGCGGCGCGTTGGCGACCAACCCTCCGCTCGGCGAGAAAATCGCACACGAAAAATCCAAACGCTCTTTGATGTTGGTAGATACCGCCGTGCGTTGTAAAGTGCGTCCCATTTGCTCTGCGATACCCATGAATCGATTGTTGTATAACGAAACGAGCACAGGATCGGCGATTTTTTTCGAGAACGCAACTTCGTCGAAGTCGTCGTCGTCCTCATCAACCCCTAATTCAAAAGAAGCTTTTTTGCTCGAAGAGGAAGATTTTGATGATGACATTCCATCGACGGTAATCTCGAGATCGCCCGCACGTGTGACCAACGCGACGCACTCGGGTTCGATGACGCACGTGGATGTGCCGTTCATAATTATAGCCGGTCCAACGATTTCATCTCGCGGGAATAGATCGAGCAATTCGTACACCGGCGTTTCGGTCCATCCGTTCTCGCCTTCAAAGTACGTCTTTGTTTGCGATTTCTCTCGCTGCTCTAAGCTTCTGGTGCTGCTATTCCTTTGCATTTCTTGACGTGTTTCTTCTCCTTCAGAAACTAATAAATTCACTTCGGATTTCGCAACGCCTCTCACGCGAACGTCATCGACGATTGCTTCGCGATTTTCCATCACGAATCCGTACTCCGCGCGAAAGCGGTCTCGAAATTCATCCATGAACGAACGCGAAGGGTTGGATTTTTTCGATGGCTCTTTAATCATCATCGGAGCGTCCGTGCCTTCAAAGCGCATGTTCAAATATAGTTCGGTTTCGATGACTTTTCTGGTAAACCCTTCTTCTTCGACTAATTCTCGCGTGACGACTTCGCGAAGCTCGTCGGCAGTCTTTTCGAATAACTTTTCGTTCTCTTTGGAATACGCCGCGAAGCACGCGGTTTGTTTTTCTCGAACGACATCGGCTAAACCCATACCAAAAGCGCTCAATATTCCTGAGTATTTGTGAACTTTGACAGATCGAATGCCTAACGCTTTCGCCACCGCGCATGCGTGTTGTGGACCAGCACCACCAAAGGCGGATAAAATATGCTTAGACGTTTCAAACCCCTTCGATTCGGTAATTTCTCGAATCGGGCGGCACATGGCCTCGTTCGCGACGCGAAGGAAACCTAATGCGACCTCTTCGGTCGATAAATCTATGTGACTGCTGCTGCTATTACTATTGCTATTTTCTATTTCGCGCTCGCGAAACCAAGCGTTGATTTCATCTCGCAACTGTTCAAATTTTGCCACCGACGCCGCTCGATCGAGCGGCTCATTCTCATCCGGACCGAAAATTTTTGGAAAGTATTCCGGTAGCACTCGTCCCAAAACGACATTCGCATCTGTGACTGCTAACTCGCCGCCTTTTCTATAACATGCCGGTCCAGGTTCACTGCCAACACTTTCCGGACCAACTTGGAACCCTCCGGCGAAGAATTTCAGTTTACTCCCTCCGCCCGCGGCTACGGTGGAAATGTCAAGTTGCGGACACTGCACGACGACACCTGCGGTGACGGTTTCGGTAACGTGCTCGTACCCTTGTTTCGGATCGTATCGTGAAACGTCCGTGGACGTACCACCCATATCAAACCCAATTACGGATTCTATTTTTTCGTCATCTTCTTCGTTCGGATTACTACAACTACTACTTTCCTCCGTCGCCGTGCGAGCGTACCCGACAACTCCTCCCGCTGGTCCGCTCAGAATCGCTTTATACCCACAAAATCTATCCGCAGACGTCATACCTCCGTCGCTTTGCATGAACAACACCGGAACATCTCGCATTAACCCGTCATCAAACCCTTCCACAAACGTCTTCACGTACTCTTTGATCTTTGGCGTCAAGTAGGCATCCACGGCAGCGGTGTGTCCTCTCGGCACCGCCCTCGCCATCGGCGTCAACGCGGACGACAACGAAATTTGCTCGAAACCAAGTTCCTCGGCTAATTCACCAATCATAATTTCGTGTTCTGGATACGCGTACGAGTGCATCAAAACTACCGCCACGGAGGTGAACCCATCCTTTTTCGCCTCCAAAAGCGATTGCCGTAAACTCTCCACGTTTAATTTTTCCACGATTTCAATCTCCTCGTTTGTTTTCACTCTAGCCATATCAACCACCTCGTTCCCTTTTCTATAATAGAATTCTCCATCTCCACTCATCGTCGAACATCGAACCGGTCTCACCCTTTCCTCCGCCTCGATGCCTCTTTCGGCTAAACTCGCCGGCCGCCTCGCGTCCAACTTGAAGATCTCCGGTCTCGCTTGGTTCCCAACCGTGAGCAAATCTTTGAATCCTCGCGTGACGACGACGACAACTTTCGCTCCTTTCCTTTCCAGCAACGCGTTCGTCCCAACCGTCGTCCCCATCCGTACCGATTTAATCCTCGCGGTTGGCGTTTTCACCTCTCTCGGAATGCTTTCCTTCGTGATGATTTCCAACGCGCGTCGAATACCTTCCCGGGGTGCGGATTGATAATTCTTCGGGTCTTCCGATAAAAGTTTAATAGCCATCTTCTTCTTCGTTCCAGACTCTATGTATTCGCAGTAGACGTCCGTAAACGTCCCGCCTCGGTCGATGCAAAACGTCACGTCTCTCATTGTCATCGCGTTCTTGTTATCCGCTTCAAGTTGTGCTCCGTTTTGTGCGCACGAACACGGCTTCATCGATGATGCTCTCTTCGACGCATTTTGTCGCGCTTTGGTCGTTACACATCTGTGAAGATGGTGCTTCCATCTGAACGTCGTTGGAGCGCACGATTTGTGCGCCGCGGAGGACGTTTTCATCTCTCTCTCTTTCGTTTTGTTGCGGATGAAAGAATGAAGAGCGAGAGAGTTTGGAAAAGCAATTTAGGTGATTTTGAGTCGAATGTATCTTCTGCGCTTTACCGCGTCTGCGTGTCTCTCTCTTTGGTATCTTTTATTACAAGATTTACGATGATGATGATGATGATGACTACGTTTCGTGTAGTACTCCATGCTCGTATCGCCAACCGCGTGGTAGAGGGCAGTTGTTGTCGAGGAGGTATTGTAAACACTCGGGGTGGTTGTTCTTGTGCGCTTCTCGTACGGCGTCCTCGTCCCAAGACGCTTTGGCGGTTTCGTGTAAGTACTTCAAACAGTCTAAGTGGCCGTTCTCGGCCGCACGCTCACATGCCAAATTGTAATATTTATTATATTTACGCTCAACAAGGTATTCGAGTATGTGAAGATGACCATTTTGAGCCGCCCT
>ENA-OWPI01002701-OWPI01002701.1-marine-metagenome-genome-assembly--contig:-NODE-2701-length-16127-cov-7.990903_pt1 | contig 16127 bp, 11 predicted proteins | sample MGYA00238138_ERZ651775 | MGnify/ENA primary metagenome ERZ651775 (study PRJEB26906, sample SAMN06265043) | marine metagenome | isolation source: Helgoland LTER site | place: Germany:Helgoland, sampling...
TACAATTCGGATTTTACTTTTCAATAAAAATATCTTTAATAATTAAATTATCATGCTTAGTTCATAAGTATTCTATAGATTTTAAGATTCGATTGCATTGAATGGATGAAGATTTCTTAATTTTGCGGGAGACAATTCATTATGGCAGACGAAAGATATAATTTAAGAGGAGTTTCCGCAGGAAAAGAAGATGTTCACAACGCAATTAAGAACGTTGATAAGGGGCTTTTTCCACAAGCATTTTGTAAAATAGTCCCTGACCATTTAAGCAATGATGAGGAGTATTGCATCGTAATGCATGCTGATGGTGCCGGGACAAAATCTTCATTGGCTTACATGTATTGGAAAGAAACAGGAGATATTTCTGTTTGGAAAGGAATTGCTCAAGATGCGTTAATCATGAATATTGATGATTTGTTATGTGTGGGTATCACAGATAACATTCTTCTTTCTTCAACAATTGGAAGAAATAAAAATAACATCCCTGGAGAAGTATTATCCGCTATCATTAATGGAACGGAAGAGCTTTTGGCAGATTTAAGAGATAAAGGAATCGGTATCAACTCCACAGGAGGAGAAACAGCTGACGTTGGAGATTTAGTTCGAACTATTATTGTTGATTCAACGGTTGTGGCAAGAATGAAACGTTCAGATGTAATTTCAAATCATAATATTCAAGATGGTGATGTAATTGTTGGTTTATCATCTTTTGGGCAGGCAACTTACGAAACAGAATATAACGGAGGAATGGGGTCGAATGGATTGACTTCTGCTCGTCATGATGTTTTTGGAAAAGAATTAGCAACTAAATTCCCGGAGAGTTTTGACCCATCTGTCCCTAGTGATTTAGTTTATTCTGGATCTAAGAAATTAACAGATGCTACAGATTCTTCATTGAACGCTGGTAAATTGGTGCTTTCTCCAACGAGAACATATGCTCCGGTAATCAAAACAATTCTAGATTCATACAGAAAAGAGATTCACGGAATGGTTCATTGTTCAGGTGGTGCTCAGACAAAAGTGTTACACTTCGTAAATAATGTTCACGTGATTAAAGATAATTTATTTCCAATTCCACCTTTGTTTAAATTGATTCAAGAAGAATCTAAAACGGACTGGAAGGAAATGTATAAAGTGTTCAATATGGGACACAGAATGGAAATTTATGTTCCTCAAGAAGTAGCAGAAGAAATTATTTCGATTTCAAAATCATTTAATATTGATGCTCAAATTGTTGGTCGGGTTGAAAAACACGATGGCAAAAAGCTTACAATTAATTCACCTTACGGAGAGTTTATTTATTAAGCCAAATCATTTGGATGAAAGCAGTTTTATCCATAAGCTAGAAGAGAATGAACGATTTATTACAGAAATTAGAAGCCATATACATCCGCTTTATTGAGGTGGGTACTTTAATTGTTGATCCTGACATTATCACTGATATGAAGCGATATGTTAAGTTAACGAAAGAATACAAAGACCTTGAAGAATTAGTGGTTGTATACAAGGAATATAAGGCATTAATTGAAAATTTAGAGAGTTCAAGAGAAATGCTAAAGGAAGAAACAGATCCTGAAATGCGGGAGATGGCCAAAATGGAAATCGACGAGATTGAAACACGTAGACCAATATTGGAGGATGATATCAAAATGATGTTGATTCCAAAGGATCCAGAAGATGAGAAGAATGCCATTATGGAACTGCGCGCTGGAACAGGTGGTGATGAAGCTTGTATTTTCGTTGAAGATATTTTCAGAATGTATACGATGTTCTTCAAAGAAAGAGGTTGGAAATATGAAGTAATCAATTCTAACGAAGGAACAGTTAAGGGATATAGAGAAATTTCAATGAATATTGATGCACCTGCAGCTTATGGAGTTTTGAAATTTGAATCAGGGGTTCACCGGGTACAACGCGTTCCAGAGACAGAGTCACAAGGACGAGTTCATACATCGGCAATTACAGTCGCTGTATTACCGGAAGCAGAAGAAGTTGATTTTGAATTGAAAATGTCTGACGTTCGCCGTGATACTTATCGTGCCTCTGGTGCAGGTGGTCAGCACGTTAATAAAACAGAATCTGCCATTCGTTTAACACATATTCCAACTGGAGTTGTTTCAGAATGTCAAGATGGACGTTCTCAGCACAAAAATTTTGATAAAGCAATTTCTATCCTAAGGTCGAGATTATATCAAATTGAATTGGATAAACTTCAAAATGAAAGAGCAGAGCATAGAAAATCACTTGTTTCTACTGGAGATAGGTCGGCCAAAATTAGAACGTACAATTATCCGCAAGGAAGAATTACAGATCATAGAATCGGAAAAACATTGTATAATTTATCGCACTTCATGAATGGTGATATTCAAGAAATGATTGATTCCTTGAAAATGGCGGAGAATGCTGAAAAGCTTAAGAATTCTGACGAAAACGTTTAATCTTATTGATAAATAGGTAAATCAATGACAAGAAAAGAGTTAATAGTGCAAATCAGATTAAAGAAATCATTTCTATGTGTTGGTTTAGATACGGATTTGGCAAAAATTCCAAAGCACTTGTTAGATTCAGAAGACCCAATTTTTGAATTCAATAAAGCTATTATTGATGCGACAAAAGACTTTGCAGTTGCCTACAAGCCAAATGTAGCATTTTATGAATGCCATGGGCCAAAAGGATGGGAATCACTGAAGAAAACACTTGATTATATTCCAGATAATATTTTTACAATTGCAGATGCTAAACGTGGAGATATAGGAAATACATCGCGGTATTATGCTAACACTTTTTTTGATTATTTAAATGCAGATTCTGTAACAATTGCGCCCTATATGGGAGAAGATAGTGTGAGTCCGTTTTTTGAACATGAAAATAAATGGGTCATTTTATTAGCATTAACATCTAATAAGGGAGCATTAGATTTCCAATTCATGACCGATTCGAAAAATGAGGAACTCTATAAAAAAGTCCTTCGAAAATCACAAGACTGGGGAACGGATGAAAATATGATGTATGTAGTTGGCGCAACACGCGCAGAAGGAATAGGAGAAGTCAGAAAGATCGTTCCTAATCATTTCTTTCTGGTGCCTGGTGTTGGAGCACAAGGAGGTTCTCTTGAAGATGTTGCAAACTTTGGGTGGAACGATGATTGCGGACTTTTAATCAATTCATCGCGAGGAATAATATATGCGTCTAAGGAACTAAATTTTGCAGAGAAAGCGAGAGAAGCAGCTGAAGAATTACAGCTAAAAATGGCTGATATTTTAAAGCAAAAGGGATTTTGATGAGTAAATATTATTTTTTAGCCTTCTTGCTCCTTAGAATTTCAATATTCATCAAATAAGTTTACTTTTACTCTTCAATAAAAGAAGTATAAAGTCAATGTGGCAATCAATTGCAAATATCATTTTACGTAACCGACTGTTAATTATTGGTCTAATGACCTTAATGACAGTGTTTTTTGGTTACAATGCAGTCACTGGGTTAAAATTAGACAATAAGTACGGTATTCTTCTCCCGAAAAACGCAAAGGCCAAGATCGACTATGATCGCTTTAAATTAATGTTTGGAGAAGATGGTGGGACTTTGGTCATTGCGATTCAAACCGATTCATTGTATACTGAAGAAAGATTCTTGAAATGGAAAGAACTTGGAGACTCAATACTGCAATACGATGGTGTTACCTCTGTTCTTTCCGAAGCAACATTGTTCGGGATTGCAAAGAATAGTGAGGAGCAAAAATTTGAAGCACATCGGGTTTTTTCAGATACGCGTTATAATGATAAAACCATTGACTCGATTAAGCGAGAAATAAAAAATAATCCTATTTACGAGGGACTCTTGTTCAATTCTGGGCAGAATGTTTCTTTGATGATGATTAACGTAGATGAAAGCTTTATCACTGATCAAAAGAAGTCAGGAGTTATTTTGGAAATTGAAGCCGTTGCAGAATCCTATACTAGTTATTTTGGCGCACCAAAGTATGCAGGTTTACCGCATCTTCGTATTGTTATAGGAAAACAAATATTAAAAGAAATGTATTTGTTTATTGGACTACTGGTGCTGATTACTTCCCTATTAATTTTTCTATTCTTCCGTTCATTTAGAGTTGTATTTATTTCTGTTTTGGTTGTTGGAATATCTGTTATATGGTCAATGGGTTCTATTGCTGTTTTGAATTTCAATATTACAATTGTAATGGCTTTGATTCCTCCGCTAATGATCGTAATTGGGATTCCAAATTGTATCTTTTTAATAACGAAATTTCATCAAGAAATATTACTGCATGGAAATAAAGTGAAAGCTCTTACGAGGGTGATTAAGAAAATAGGAACAGCAACGTTTTTAACCAACCTTACAACAGCACTCGGTTTTTTAACTTTTATTTCTACGAATTCACCAAAATTAATGGAGTTTGGAATTTGCGCAGCGCTCAACATTATCTTGGTTTTCGTAATCTCAATTTCAATATTACCAATTTTCTTGTCGTATTCAAGCTCTCCAAAGCGCAAACATTTAAAACATCTGGAAAGAAAATTATCGGTTGGATTATTGAATAATTTAATCAACATTACAAAAAATTATCGGCCAGCAGTTTATGTTGTTACAATCTCGGTAATTGTGCTGAGTATTGTTGGGATGTTACAGATAAATGCCACAGGAAATTTGACTGGCGACTTACCTAAAGATCATCAGATTTCTAAAGACTTTAATTTCATTCAAGATAATTTCGGAGGATCTGTTCCCTTTGAAATATTAGTAGAATACAAAGAAAAAAGTCGTCTGTCTAAAGCTTCAACTTTACGGAAAATTGAAGCAATTCAAAGTTTATATAAGGAGGACACCTTATTCGCGCGATTCATCTCATACATTGATTTTCTTAAGGCTGCAAATATGGCCTACAATGACAATGATTCTTCTCAATTTATTCTCGTGACGAATAAAAGAAAGCTTGCTGCAATTAAAAAATACGTTGACAACTCCATAGAGCTGAATTCAGGCAACTCAGGAATTGCGTTAAATGAACTTGTCGACACGAATAATATGGTGATGAGAATCCGTTCTCAAATGAAAGATATCGGTTCCTATGAAGTGGATGATAAAGCAACTATTATGCGAGTTCAGATTGACTCAATTTTAAATCCAAATAGAACAGAAATTGAAGGCTATTTCTTTCAATACTCGAATGAGGGTGATATACAATACATTGATTCTATTCTAGCAAATAGCACCGCAATCTATAATGCATTAACAAGCACTATAGCAAAGGACGATGAAGATCTACAATTTGCTTTTGATTCAGATCCAGCGTTGATAAAAACGTATTATAAAAAGGCAGATTTTAAAGAGAATTTAAGAACAGCTATAGACAATGAATATTTTGGATTAACCATAACAGGAACATCGATTGTTGCATCAAACGGAACGCAGTACATGGTTATCAATTTGTTTACGAGTCTGTTGTTTGCAATTATTGCTATAGCTATCCTAATGGCGATTCTATTTCGTTCGATGAGAATGGTTTTAGTATCACTTATTCCTAATTTTATTCCATTATTGTTTACCGGTGGAATTATGGGTTGGTTCGGAATACCATTAAAACCATCTACATTATTAGTCTTTAGTATCGCTTTTGGAATCTCTGTTGATGATACGATTCATTATTTAGCTAAATACAGACAGGAATTAAAATCTCAGCAATGGGATTTGAAAGAATGTGTTGTCATGGCAATTCGTGAAGCTGGCTTGGGAATGTTCTATACGTCAATCGTTTTATTCTGTGGTTTTTCAATGTTTGCGTTTTCTGAATTTGGAGGGACAAAAGCACTTGGAATGTTAGTTTCACTGACTTTACTGGTTGCGATGATTACAAACCTTGTTATCTTGCCGTCATTGTTATTGTCACTAGAGAGAAGGTTAACAACGAAATCTTTTGAAGAACCTTATTTTGACACGTACGCTGAAGAATCTGATTTAGATTGGGGTAATTTGGAAATTAAATCCTTGCCAGAGAAAGATTTTACTGAAGACGATGTAAAACAACTTTAATATAGAATTATGAAAGGAATTATTCTAGCTGGAAGATCGGGTAAAAGACTGCATTCATTGACCTTAGCACCTTTATCACTTGAAGAATATGAGATTGAAAATGTCAACGCAGAGTATTTGACAAAGAGTCATTATGGCGAGTATTTATTAAATATTACCACCTACTAATGTTCGACTTAGATAAGTACACTTCTTTTATTGAAGCGCAGATCAAAGATATTCAAACGCCAAAAAAACCGGCGAATCTATACGACCCATTTCGTTATTTATTGAACATTGGAGGTAAGAGAATACGCCCAATATTGACCTTACTTGGTGCTGAGCTTTTTGGTTTAGAAAAGGAAAAAGTAATTGGACAAGCTCTATCTGTTGAAATATTTCATAATTTCACATTGGTACACGATGACATTATGGATGAGGCTCCTTTGCGGAGAAACAGTAAAACTGTGCACGAGAAATGGAATCAAAACGTTGCAATATTATCTGGCGATGTGATGCTGATTAAAGCTTACCAACAACTATGTAGGATAGAACCAGAAAGGCTTTCAGAAGCACTCTTATTGTTCAACAATACAGCTATAGAGGTGTGCGAAGGTCAACAGTTAGATATGGACTTCGAAACTAGAGACAATGTCACAATAGACGAATATATTGAGATGATTCGACTAAAAACGTCTGTTCTTTTAGGAAGTGCATTACAATTAGGTTCTATCGTAGCTCAAGCAGATAAAGTTGATCAAGAAAACCTCTTCGCTTTCGGACAGAATATCGGAATTGCTTTTCAAATACAAGACGATATCTTAGATTTATACGCAGATCCAGAAAAATTTGGAAAGCAAGTTGGCGGAGACGTGATCTCAAACAAGAAAACTATCTTACATCTCACAGCCGAAGCAAATGCTACCATTGAGCAGAATGAAGTATTGAAGCAATTGCAAAAAGAGACAAATATTGAGTTCAAAATAAAGCGTACACGTGAATTGTTCGATCAGTTAGATGTAAAAAAGACATGCAAAGATAAAATGGATGCTTATTCTAAAAAAGCTATGACCAGCCTTGATGCAATTAATGTAAATGAAGATCAAAAAGAGAATTTGATTCAACTGGCCGCATATTTGATGCTAAGAGAGGTTTAGAACCGATTATTCTCCATTTATTTTAATGGTTTTTCCGCAGAGATTATAAATTATTTCCAGTTGCAACATGGTATGCGTATTGGGACTTGTTATAGCTCGCAACAGCTTTTAAATAATCTAATCTTGATTTAATATAAAGTTCTTGTGCCTGCAATATTTCAAACGGACGAACTGTGCCCAATTGTTGTCTTTGGATGCTTTGTTTTAGTGCTTCTCCCGCCAATTGACTTCCTTCCATTGCAATTTCGGTTTGTTCTCTTGCCATTCTAATCTGCACTCTTGTTCGAATAATTTCTTCGTTGATCCTAGATTTTACTTGCTCCAATTGAATTCCTTGCAACGCAATCTTAGAATTATATTGTTTTAAGCTTCCTTTGAAGACGAGCCGTCCAAGTGGTATTTTCCATGTCAAAGCTCCGTTTACAGCACTTGTAGGGTCTAGAGGTGAAAAAATACCGCCAAAATAAGAACTGTATGCACCAACACTTAGTGCAGGCAATAACAATCCAGTTGTTGTCGTTTTTTTCTCTACATTCAATGATTGTAAATTAAGCTCCATCCCTTTTAATTCTGGGTGAAGATTGTAAGTCAAATCAAAATTATTCTCAACCAATCCTACTAAATCGATTGGAGCCATTACGGTTTCCGTCCCGATTAATTTTGTGTCCGGTTTAATGTGTAATAGATTTACCAAAGCTGCACAGTAGTTATTAAATTCAACTCGAGCATTTAGCATTTCGACTTTTAGATGTAAATAGTTACTCTTTGCTAAGAGTAATTCAGATTCAAAACGGAGTCCTGCTTTAACTTGAATTTCGATTTGGCCAGCTATTGTATCCGCCTGAGCCGCTAATTGTTCATAGGCGGTATAGTATAGTTGTGATGCTAAAAAATCATAATATGTATTTATGATCTCTAACAAAACGGTATTCTTTTCTTCTTGTGTTTTATAAGCAGTCGCTTTTACTTTTAATGCCGCCGCATTCGCTTTAAAAACTCCATCACCAAAATTCCAAGTGGCATTTAGTCCAACGCCACCCCAAAAATTTTGGCGATTAATATCAGTGAAGAATTTTCCATCGCTATTCATGGCTGTTCCCGAAAGTTGGTGCATACTAATACCTGCATAGAGATTCGGTAACCACCATTCTTTGGCTTTAGAAAGGTTAGCACTTGCGAATGTTTGCCGTTCTTTATATTCTTTTATCGTAAGGTTATTAGCTCCTCCTAATTCCAGAACTGTTTCTAAGTTTATTGGTTGAGTGTTGTCCTGAGCTTTTAAAAGGTGAGAAAGTCCTAAAAACAGAATAAACAACAGCAAAATATTAATAGATTGTTTCATAATTATTCGCTTTTAATGACAGGTTTAACAATCTGTCCAGGTTGAACCAAGCCTTTGCCTTGTATTATAACCAATGAATTTTCTGTTATTTCTGGATTCAATACTTCAAAGTAATCTTTGTTTGATAATCCTTTTCGCAATGGTACTCGCTCTACCTTGTCTTGATTAACTATCAAAACAAAGGGTTGATTTTGATAAATCCATTGCGCAGTGACGGGTAAAGATAGAACACCTTTGCGATTACCGATCTGCATATTGGCCTTCGCATACATACCAGGTTTTATAAATCCGTTTGGATTTTTAATGTCAACTTCTACTTGCATGGTCTTGGACGCCGGGTCTAATGCACCAGCTGTTCTGCTTACCACGGCTTGAAATGATTCACCAGTCAATTCGGGAAAGGTAACAGTTACTGCCATACCTTTATCTATAGCTGCGATATCCGATTCTGGAAGTGGAATAGTTAATCGTATTGGATTAAACTCTTGTATTTCAACTATACCTTGTGGATTATCTTCAGTTAATCCACTTTGCACCAATGCTCCATGGTCAACCATTCTTTTTGTTATTCTCCCGGTAAAAGGCGCTCTGATTTGCAAAAAATTAATTCGATTCTTTAGGACGTTGACAATGGCCTTCGCGGAGAGATATTCTGCCTCAGCATTTTCTACCAGTTGTAAAGGTGTTAGTGCAGGAGTTTTTTCATGAATCGATTTTAAACGTTCAAAGTTTGTTTTTCTAGCTTCTAATTGAGCTTTCTTTTCATTATAGCGTCCAATAATTTCAGGATTTTCAAGTTCAGCAATTATTTCTCCCTTGCGAATAAGATCTCCAATATCTTTGTTGATTTTCTTTATATATCCGCTTACCATTGCATAAACAATGATTTTTTGATTCGGTTTTGCTGTACCACTAATCAACACTTCTGCTATGAATGATCGTTGTTTTGGCTTTATCACTTCAACGGATTGCATCTTCTTTTTATCTGATGCAATGTTAGTTTTTGAATTGGTCGTGCCTTGTTCTTCCGCTCCACAAGAAGACAGAAATAAGGTAATTACCAACAAACCAAGAACTAAATAATTTTGTTGTATTGTTTTCATTTTTAATTAATTTTTGATTTCGCAATGAGTAAATAAAGAATAGGAATAAAATAAAGGGTCAATAATGTCGACATAAATGTTCCTCCAATTACAGCTATAGCCAATGGTACGTTTGCTTCTGTTCCAGCACTAGTTGTTAATGCTGTTGGTAATAATCCGAAAATAGTAGTACTTGCAGTCATTAGAATCGGACGAAATCGATCAGTTGCTCCACTAATTATGGCTTCGCGTTTCGCTTTACCTTCTTTTATCAGTAGATTAATTCTATCGATTAAAATATTACCATATGAAACAGCAATTCCGATCATCATAATAATACCCATGAGTGATTGGATATTTAAATTAGTACCTGTCATCCACATAAGCAAAGCGACTCCAATAATTCCAAGTGGAAATGTCATGATAATAATAAGGGGTTGTCTGAAAGAGCGAAATAGGGGCATAATTATAAGGAAGGCAAGGACAATTGCTAATCCCATACCCAAGCCTAAATCTCCAAAAGAGCTTTTCATTGTCGCTATTTCACCTTGAAAGGTGACTTTATATCCTTTTGGAAAATCCATTGCGTCAATTCTCTTTTGAATTTCATCAGAAACAGCTCCGATGTCTGTGCCCTCTACACTACTATAAATATTGAATGCACGCTGTAGCTTATAGTGGTTAATTTCAACTGGATTCGAAGATTCAGTAACTTTAGAAAAATTTCTGAATGGAACAGGTTTGTCATGAGTACTACTACTCACATTTACATTTTCAAGGACATGTTCGTTATTAATCAAATGTTCTGGGTAAGTAACCCCAACATAATAGTGATTTCCATTGTGTTCGTCTATCCAAAATGCCTTATCAAATGTTGCCGACGAGTTCAGTGCTGATACGATATTTTTAATAGCATCAACAGGTTCTACACCTAATTCAGCTGCTTTTATTCGGTCAATATCAACATCTTTCGTTGGCTGATCAATTCGCTGTAATATTCTAACATCTCTTGTGGTTGAAATTGCCGCAATCGTATCCCTTAATCGTTCAGAAATTTGTCGTAACATTTTCAAATCATTACCTACAATTTGCACGTCAATTGGTGCAGGTTTACCATCATTTAGAGCCGCTGTAATTAATCCACCGGTATTAAAACTAATCTCAACACCTGGAAAATCATCGGTTAATTTCTCCCTTAAGTTTGCCGCATACTCAAAAGTACTTTTGGCATGATCTCCCTTCAGTTGAACTCCTATAAAGGCATCTTGAGTTCCAGAATTAGAGGTATATGCTGCGGGTAAATCATAAACAACGCCAATATTTGAAATAATTTGTTCTAAATCGTTTCCTAATTCATCTCTAACAATTTCCTCCATTGCAATAATGGCTTTTTCAGTTGTTTTCAAGGGTGTACCAGATTCCATCCGTACCTGAATTTCCATTTGTCCTACATCAGATTGCGGGAATAACTCATAGCCCAACTGATTTTTCATGACAAATAAAGAAAAAACAAATAGTACAGCGACTGTAATCATTACACTCCATTTATATTTTAAAGCAGAGAGAAGACTTTTCCTGTATCGGTTTTTTAATTTGTCTATAAAACGCTGAAAAAAACCAAGCGATGATTTTTTAGTTGTCCTATTTGCCTTTGGCAGCTTATTGCGAAATAAAAGAGCCGCAGCAAGTGGAACCAATGTTAATGAAAAGATGTACGACCCAGCCATTGAACCAGCAACGGTAATAGCCAAAGGGGAGAACAAGAATTTAGCCATGCCAGTTAGAAAGATTACTGGAAAAAACACGACCATAATAACCAGAGTAGACGCCAAAACAGGAGTAGCAACTTCTATCGCGGCATCCATTGACCCTTGCCAAGCAGATTTGCCCATTTTTAAATGACGGTCAATGTTTTCTAATACAACAATCGAGTTATCGACCAGCAAACCCAGAACTAAGGCTATACCACCGAGTGTTATACTATTAATTGCTTGACCTGTCAATGATAGAACAATGAACGCAAAAAGAACAGATAGGGGTAAACTTATTGTTACAATTAATGCAGACCTAAAGCTCCCCAAGAAAAGTACTAATACAATAATAACAAGTATGAGCCCACCTAAACCTGCATAGGTCAATCCTGAAATTGCATTTCTAACATAGGAGCTCTGATCAAATATCACGTTCAAATTAACATCATCGGGCATCCGCTCTTTCAATTCAGGCAAGGCTTGTTTCACTCCCTCAACAGATGCAATAGTGTTGGCTCCAGGCCGTTTAAAAATAGGAAGATAGACTTGTTCTTTCCCATCAACTCGTGCGATGTTTGTTTGAATAACACTGGCATCCGACGCATAACCAAGATCTTTAATGTAAATTGGTTTATCATTCTTGTATGTAACAACAATATCATTAAAGTCATCAACATCAATGATCATTCCTTTGGCATCAATGGCATAATTAATCTTGCCTATTTCTGCAATACCTGATGGAATCATTGTCGTATTCTTTTTAATTGCATCGTTCACTTGAGTTTGCGAAATACCCAGAGCTTCAAGCTTTGAAGGATCAACATAGATATGTATCCTTCTTTTTGAACCTCCATAGGCTGCTGGAGCAACAATTCCTGGAACACTGCTGAGCATTTGACGCAAATTATAATATGCGAGGTCATACAATTCCTTTCCGCTTTTCACATCGCTACTCACTGTTAGCAGCATCAATGGTTTACTCGCCGTTGGGTCAAAAGGTTGAACCATGGGAGGCAATGTGCCCGGCGGTTGATAGTACATGTCACTCATAGCATATGCCGAAGTATTTGCCATTGCTTCTGCTGGATCGACATCTTCACCATAATAATTGGTAACGATACTCACGCCCATTAAACTTTTAGAAAGCTGTTTTTCTATGCCCGGAGATTGTCCTGTCCAGCGTTCCATTCTACTCGTAATATCTTTTTCAACAACTTCAGCAGGCATACCAGGATATAGAGTAAGTATCTGCATTGCTGATTTTTTGAATTGAGGCAGTATGTCGACAGCCATTCGAGGAATCAGAACTCCACCTAACACCATTACTAAAACGGCCATCACAAGAACTAAATATGGGTTTTTAAAGGATGCTTTTATCATTGTTTTTTCTGTTTAAGTAAACTAATTCAGTCCTAATAAATTCGTCTTAAAGTCTCCGTGCAAGAAAACATGTTTTTCTTCTTCCATTTTATCTTTTGTGGCAGGAGGAGCATGACCATGCTGAGCATAAAGGTTTGCTCGAGACCAGGTTATGTTAATGGTAGCGCAATTTCAAAAACGGTATTTTTTCCTAAGTTGCTTTTGACAGTTATAGCTCCATTGTGCTCATTCAATATCATTTTAACATAATAAAGCCCGAGTCCAAACCCCTTGACATTATGTAGGTTACCAGTTGGAACGCGATAAAACTTATCAAATAGATGCTTCAAATTTTCTTTTTTAATACCAATTCCATTGTCTTCAATGCTGATAAGAAAGTGTTTTGGCGTTCTTTCTGTTGATATCGAAATAATGGGTTCAACGTTACAATATTTTACAGCGTTATCAATTAAATTGTAGATTACATTCGTAATATGAACGGAATCTAAATTCAATACTGAATTCTTAGACGTTAAATTAAGCTGTATTGTACTTTTTTTATCAGAATTATTGAATTCTATGTTTTCTTTTACCTCTTTTAAAAGTTCGTGAAGATCAAAAGCTTCTTTTTTAAGCGAAATTTCATGTTTATCTAATTTTGCAATATTAAGGACTCGTTCTACCTGATTTTCTAAACGCTTATTTTCTTTAAAAATTAAACTAGCGTATTTTTTTATTGTTTCAATATTCATGTCCTGATTCGATCTGATTATCATTTCTGAAGAAAGCCCAATGGAAGAAATGGGAGTTTTTAGCTCATGCGTCATATTATTAATGAAATCTGTTTTTACTTCGGAAAGCCTTTTTTGCTTGAATATTACAGTCAATGAGAAACCAAAGAAAAGCAATACTACTATCACAATAGTAAATAAATAGAGGTACGGAGAAAACGACGTTGTTCTGATACCATTCTTCTGTGAGTTGAATACTTCAGGGAAAAACACTGTAAAATAATGACCGTCACTTTTCCATTTCAACTGATCGGTGGTCTTAGTGTTAATTGTTTCAGACTGTGTAAAACCATTCGATTCTGGAGTATATTTTATGAGTTTTCCAAATACAATAGAATCTGTAAAGCAGTCATAAATTCCAAATTGAAAATCATAATTTACATTTTGATTGTAAAACTCTCGTTTAAGGAGATTTTCTAGGTAAAATGGAAGAAGCTCTTCATTGATGTCAACAGTAAAATAGTCGGTTTCGAGTTGTTTTACTGCTCCATATAAATCAGAACTATCTGCTTTTTGGGAAGAAATATCATCTAAGACGTTTCGCAAGGCCAAATGAACATTTTCTTCAAACTGTATATGATTCAGACTATCTTCTCTTTCTTGAATTGTAATTGAGACTTGTTGAAGTGCCGTAGTGTTTCGAATCCAAAATATTTGAACTATTAGGATGCTTAACACGGATAAAATTCCAAGAATTATTACGGCATTAATTGTTCTTCTGTTCATACTTTAAATTTAAGAAAAGATTGCCGTTTACAAGTTGATTGCGAGTAGATAAATAGAAAATACATTTAACCATTCTCCTAAATTTATTAAACATTCACCTCTATAATAGTTATAAACGGTCTTTATCTTCTTAAGAATGGGGATGATTTTAGCGACACATTAAAGATGTAAATTCATTGTCTAATTATCAAATAGCGAAACATCAAATTTTCGAGAAACTGGAATTTCAGCATTTGTATGCAGCATTTCAATTTTGTAAGATTGTGAACGTCCTGAAACTTCTTTAACATAAGTTGGATTGATTAAAAAAGATTTATGAACTCTACTAAATTGGATTGCATTTGATTCTAACATCGACTCCACACTTTTTAGAGATAATCTATCCATTGATTTTTTTAGCGTTTCTTTTTCATCGATATAATAAGTTACAACATAATTATCATTGGATTCAAAATAAAGAATATCCTTTGAATCTACTTTAAAAATTGTTTTCCCTTTTGCATTCGTAAGTTCAAAATAGGAGATCTCCGGATTCGATTGATTAAATGAGATAACCGATTGAGGGGATTGTTTAATCTTCTTAAAAAACAGAAAAATCAATACGATTAAAGTTGGTAAAATACTGGCTACAAAAAAAGTACTGATAAATAGAATAAAGTTATTTAATTCTATAGCATTAAAACACCAAACAATTGCCCCTGAGATAATTATTGGAAATGAAAATGAAAGACAAAACATGACCGAACTATTTTTTGTGTTCTCCATTTTTTTTGCGAGATAGAAGAATACAAAACTCAAGATAAATGTTATTGAAAAAAGTAGCAACAAATCAATAATAGTGTATTTTGTTTCAATAACAACGAATGGATTTATTATGATAGCAACAAGCACTATATATAGGCCAATCAAAAATGAATATAACAATGATATTTTACGAATCAACTTCATTCTTTCTTCAATCGATTTAATCCAAATACTATAATCCCAACAATTAACAGTATTGAGACGATTAAAAAGGCTGTAATTTTTGATGAATAATTACTGATTTGTTTGTTCATTATGGAGTTCTTTTTTGCTAAATCTCTTTCTTCTTGCACCAATTCAATTTCAAGATTCTTTTTAGTCAACTCATTTTGAAAAATCATATCCTCCAGTTGATTTTTGACTTTTATGTCATTTAACTCTTGAGTTAAATGAGTATAAAAGGAATAGTATATTGCGCATTCTTTCCATTTCTGTTCAATTCGCAAAATGTCTATTATTAACTCATAAATTTCTGGTAAATGAATTCTGAATTCATTATTAATGGACATGGCCTCTGCTTTTTTATAATGTCTTAGCGCCCCGCTGCTATTTCCTTGAAGTTTTTTCAATTTCCCATAATTCATATTGAATTGAATTGTTTCTTCTAAAAGATCGGATGTTAAAAGAGAGTTGATTTCTTCTAAAGTATATTCTGCATCTGAGAATCGTTTGCTTTTGATATAGACTTGTGAAATACCTAAAAGAGCATAGATAATTCCATCAACATTTTTTTCTTTTTTCTCTATTAAAAGTGAATTATTAAAGTAAGTAAGGGCTAGATTCAAACTATCAAGCTCATTAAAAACTTCTCCAATGTTATAAAATCGTATGGATTTTTGCAAAGGATTAGTCAACGAGTCCTCAATTTCGAGGCTCAGATGATAGTAATAATTGGCTTTGCTGAAGTTTTGTTGGAGTTGATAAATTTGGCCAATATTATTATAACACGCTGATAGTCTAGCTTGATCTTTAATTGACTCCGAAATATTTAGTGCTTTTAAATAGAGATTTAAAGCTGTAACGTAGTAACCTTTTTCTTTGTTAACTATTCCTAGTATTGTGAAAGCATTAATCTTATATAATTGAGCTTG
>ENA-OWPI01002706-OWPI01002706.1-marine-metagenome-genome-assembly--contig:-NODE-2706-length-16101-cov-3.251123_pt1 | contig 16101 bp, 12 predicted proteins | sample MGYA00238138_ERZ651775 | MGnify/ENA primary metagenome ERZ651775 (study PRJEB26906, sample SAMN06265043) | marine metagenome | isolation source: Helgoland LTER site | place: Germany:Helgoland, sampling...
CATAAGGCTTAGAAAAAAAGCTATCTTCCTTTGTTTTTTTGCTCTCAATTCTGCTATGCCTTGGCGTTGCGACAGAGCGACTACCCCGAATTGGTTCACTGACTTCAAGCTTTTTATTAATCAATTTCTCAATAGCATGCACCGACTCTCTGTCCTCAGGAGTACAAAATGATATCGCTTCTCCTTTTTGCCCGGCCCGCCCAGTTCGGCCAATGCGATGAACATAATCCTCAGAGTTGTGCGGCAAGTCATAATTAACCACGTGCGGCAACTGTTCAATATCCAAACCCCTAGCGGCAATGTCGGTCGCAACTAAAACTTTTGTTTTCCCTACTTTAAAATTGTCTAAAGCTGCTGTTCGCTCAATTTGGGAGCGATCACTATGGATCGCCTCCGAATTAATGTCTTTATTTTGTAATTGTCGCGTTAAACGGTTCGCACCCATTTTTGTATTACAAAATACTAACGCTTGAGAGACTTTGCCCTCCTGGAGCAAGCTGACGAGTTGTTTAGATTTATCACGCTCCGTCACATGCATCACGGTGTGCTGAATTGTTTCTGTGACTGTGTTTCGAGGGGCAACCTCAACTTTTACCGGACTTCTCAACCAATCTCCCGCCAAGCGTCGAATGTCTTCGGAGTACGTGGCAGAAAATAATAGCGTCTGTCTAGTCGACGGAATTAAATCAACAATTCGCTTAATATCAGGTAGGAACCCCATATCGAGCATTCTGTCCGCCTCGTCCAATACCAAAAATTCTACCGACGAGAATCGCACGTTATTTGTTCCTACGTGGTCAAGTAATCGACCCGGAGTTGCTACGAGGATCTCTACCCCCGAGCGCAGCATGGCTACCTGTGGATTCATGGGGACTCCGCCATAAACACACCCCACTCTAAGAGCGAGGTGCTTGCCATAGCGTCGTGCGCTCTCGTCAACTTGCGCCGCCAATTCGCGCGTTGGAGTCAATATGAGTGCGCGAACTGGATGCTTCGCTGGCGAGGTGCTTGAATTAGCGTGCCTAAGAAGTCGATGAAGCATCGGCAGTGTAAAGCTGGCAGTCTTACCTGTTCCGGTCTGAGCAGCCGCCATGACATCTCTGCCCTCTAAAACATTAGGAATCGCCTCCTCTTGGATCAGAGTAGGCTGCGTGTACCCCTCTTCCTCAACAGCCTTTAGAATTACGTCGTCAAGACCTAGATCAGTAAATTTCATTCATACCATTCGGTTAGGTTGCATTATTAGATTGAAGAAGGCGCCCGTATTCAATCCTTTCTTCGGACAGTCGGCCTGCGCTTTGGTTCGTATTGTAACTCTTTCAGAGAGGTAGGCCGAAATACTGTGTTTGATGCCCTGGAAGCCTAGGCACCCTGGAACGGATGCTTGTGCGAGCATTTCTCATTACAAGCACCGACGCTATGTTCAATATAAAGGTGTCGATCGATGGCTTTGGTGATGTAGCACGCATCGTAGCTATCATTGAAAACCCGTCACTAAGATTGATAAGGCTTAAAAGTTTTTATGCACTTTTTATGCATACAATTCATTTACAACTGTTAAACTACGGACTTCGATACCAACAAGTATTGATTTAGTGGTGTTGGCACTGCGCCCTGGTAGCTCAGGGGATAGAGCAACCCCCTCCTAAGGGGTAGGTCGGACGTTCGATTCGTCTCCGGGGCGCCATAATTTATACGCTGTTGATCCCGTCATATAGATTACCGATGCAGTAAATACTCCAATTGAAATATCCCAGCCCCACTCTGATCAGGACGCTCAGACATGAAGGGCACCCTCCCAAGACATGGGACGTCAAGACAGCCTTTCAAAGACTCCACATTTTCATCGACAAAGCCAAAATTAGGATCCACCTCATTAGCGACCCAGCCAGCCAGTTTAAGACCTCTGCTTAAAATTGCCTCTCGCGTCAAAACTGCGTGATTCACACACCCAAGACGTAGACCGACTACCAGAATTACCGGACAATTTAAATCAACCGCTAGATCTGCGGTAGTCCAATCAGCGCTTAGCGGTATATTAAATCCACCCACTCCTTCAATGAATGCATATTGCGCAGTATCCATTGCCGCATTCAGCTGCTCTAGTACAACCTCTCTATCAATCACTTTACCCTCAAGCTCCGCGGCAATTTTTGGTGCGCATGGCGTACGAAATTGGTGACTGCATATCAGCTGAGTGTCAATAGCAGGCTGACAAACTTGACTCAAACGCAAGACATCCTCATTGATCCATGTGTCACCCACAAAATCCTGCCCGGCAGCCACTGGCTTCAGCCCAACACAACTGAATCCAGCCTTGACCACTGCAGACACCAAACCTACTGTTACCGTAGTTTTTCCAATCTCCGTGTCAGTGCCCGTCACAAAATACTTCATGGCTTAACGCATTTTTTTAAAAAGCATTTGTAATCCCTCAATGAGCCGATCAATATCTTCAATGGTGTGGTCTGCTGATAAGGTTAATCGGATACGCGATGAGCCAACTGGAACTGTCGGTGGGCGAATCCCTGGAACACGAAAACCTAAATCATGTAAACCCGATGACAAGTCAATAGCGCGTTGCGTATCTCCCACAATAACACCTTGAATTGGAGATGAGGACTTTGTGATACTTACACCAAACTTCGATTGTTCTGAGACCAAAATCGACAAACTCCGTCTAAGGTGCCCCTCAAGCAATCTCAATTGCGCCCTTCTGCGCTTACCCTCAGGTCCATGCATCAATTTGAGCGATGTCAATAACGCGTATGAAATTGCTGGGAGCGCTGCTGTTGTATATATGTAGCTCCGCGCGGTCTGAAAGATAAAGTCAATAATGGTTTGATGAGCGATGACAAAGGCGCCCGACAATCCCGCAGATTTACCCAAGGTTCCGATAAGGATTATGCGATCGGATAATCTAGATGAAGTCTCAATACTTCCTAACCCAATCTCTCCGAGGATACCGTATCCATGGGCATCGTCGACTACAATCCATGCATCATATTTAACCGCCAAATCAGATAGTACACTCAGATCAGCTTGATCACCATCCATACTAAATACGCCATCGGTGACGATTAACCGCATATCCGAATTGCTTTTTTGGAGCAATGCTTCTAAGACCTCGTAGTCACGGTGGCTATAAATACTTACCTGAGCCTTACTTAGCCTTATGCCGTCAATCAAGGAAGCATGATTGAGCTCATCCGAGTAAATCTCACAACCGCTATCCCCCAAAACAGTCATCACTGCCAAATTGGCCATATAGCCGGTAGAAAAAGTAAGACACCTGTTCTCAGGAATGAATTGCGAGAATAATTCAGCGAGCATGTCCTCTAATTGCTCGTGAGGTGCCATGTGCCCACTTATCAAATGCGATGCCCCTGAACCTCCTCCCCAGAGATCAATACCCTCACGCAGGGACTCGAGAACATCTGGATGACTCGCGAAACCTAAATAATCATTGGAGCAAAACAAAGTGTGATTATCCGATATGGCCTGATCACTGCTGGCAATCAACTGATGCGTGCCTGTTGGCGACTGCGCAATCCATTTTTGTCTTAGCAAATTGGCTTGCGCTAGACCGTTCATTCTATGCTGCAATTTCTTGATAAGCATCAATCCAAAACTTTATCCAGGCAGAAAGAGATCGCATCCGCTAAAAAATATGCGATGTCTTGCGTCAGCACATAGGGCGGCATCAGGTAAACCGTATTCCCAATCGGCCGAGTCAAAATTTCTTGAGTACGTCCTTGAAGATGAAATCGTTCCGCGAAATTCTCTCCTGCATTTTTTACGTCAAATGCTAGGATCATGCCACTCTGCCTGATCGCTGAAATCCGAGAATCTGATTCAAAACGACCAAATGCTTGTGACAAATATTTAGATTGTTGATTAATAATATCCGTAAGGCCTTCATCGAAATAATCAAGTACAACATTAGCTGCAGCACAAGCTAACGGATTACCTGTGTAAGAATGAGAATGCAAGAAACCCCTCGTAAAATCGTCACTCAAAAATGACTCAAAAATCTCATCTGAACTCAGCACAACCGATAACGGTAAGTTACCGCCGCTAATCCCCTTAGATAACAAAACTGCATCAGGCCAATCCGTCTGACTTACCTGCTCCCACGCAAAAAAAGTACCTGTCCTTCCACATCCAACCGCAATCTCATCTGCAATCAGATACACATCGTATTGCCGCGTTAGTTCCCTAACCCGGCGAAGATAATCAGACGAGTGCATCGACATACCCCCACCACACTGAACGCGCGGCTCAATGATCAATGCGCAGAGTTGGTGCCCCTGTTTTTCGAGTAAGTCCGCTAACGCTTTTAGTGCCGAATCCTCATTATCTAATCGTGTGTCTGGAGAATCTATGATGAACGTATCGTTTAATAACGGCCTGTAGGAATCTTGAAATAATGGGACGTCGGTAACTGATAAAGCACCAATTGTCTCGCCATGGTAACTGTTCCGCAGGCATGCAAACCGCGTTCGAGCAGTCTGCCCCTGAATCGCTTTGGCATGAAAACACTGCTTGAGCGCAATCTCCACCGCACTCGACCCATCGGATGCAAAAAAAACATGACCTAAGTGCTTCCCAGTCCGCAACGACAGACGTTCCGCAAGCTTAACTGCTGGTTCATGTGTGCATCCTCCTAACATCACATGCGACAGCTCGTTAGCTTGATTAACGATAGCCTCTGTAATTCTGCGATTTGTGTGGCCTAAAATGTTGACCCACCACGAGCTTACTGAATCAAAATAGCGACGTCCTGATTCATCAATTAACCACCCATCGTGACCTGATCGAATTGCGAGCGGCGGACACGACTGAAGTCGCGCCATTTGACTGCATGGGTGCCAAATGGCGCTAAGACTTCTTTCCGATAACGAGGAGACTGAATTGCTCAAGGAGTTTTTTAACCAATATTAGGTTCTTTGTATATTGAACGAACATTGTATATCGAACAAAACATTTCTGAATTGATTAACGCCACCCTTAAATCCATTTTTTTCGTTTGAAAATAAATATGATCGTCGCCACAAGACTCAAGGCGAAGCACCAAAATGCGAGGTATCCAAAGCGCCATCCAAATTCTGGAATATATTTAAAATTCATCCCATAAACTGCCGCTAAAAAGTTTAATGGTAAAAAGACCATACTAATTACTACCAATCGATTAATAACTAAATTAGTTTTATAACTGGTCATACCCATATAGAGATTGAGCGTCTCTGACAAAATTGCCCGCTCCGTGGTGACATCACCGGAAAGCCTGTCGAGTGGTATCGCTTGTCGCTCCAAATATGGCTGTGCCGACTCGGAAATGAATCTCGAACGGCGACTCGACAAACCATCTACTGACTCCCTAGCTGCCGCAACAGCATTTCTAAACTCCAATAAAGCCGCAGAAAGTATCGAAAAATCATGAAAAATTTCCTTATCTTTTGCGCTGCGAATCAATCGAGTCTGCATCAATTCCACGTTGTCAGCCAATTCTCCGAGAGTTTGTCGGTAATCTAGAATTAAAGCATCAACCAACTCAAACAATAAAAATCCACCAGACTGGGCATGCTGGTAAAAATCATCTTCATATGAAGCGCACACATCCTCTATCACGTTTGATCGACCATCAGACAATGTAAAGATAAAATTCTCGCCAATGATTAAGTGAATCGGCTTAAGCGTCAAATCATGACCTAATGCGGAAGCTTCTAACAATGTACAGTGAATCGCACCTCGACCAAACCGCAACACTCCATGGCCTTGATTGTTCACAATGCGATCAATAGTATCTGCGTCTACGCCAACCTCTTTCAGAACGGAGTAGCCCGACTTATTGAGAGGCAAGTGTCCCCAGCAAAACAAGTCTTCCTTGATGCTCATAACTACGTCTGATAGGGGCACGTCATTGATTTTTTTTGAGCTAAAATTAAAAGTTATCGCTCTTCCTAAATCGAACTTTGACATCATGTGACATTTCCCTCCGTATCAGCCTCAGTAAATTACATTTATCTTAACTTCACTGACTCAGTTATAGTAATCCAGCAACTCATTAATATAACCTGTTAAGTCTATAGCCGTGAAAGCGTTTCCAAAACCAACAATCATCAGCATGCTCACCCTAGTTTTTCTGACATGGCATGCCTCGTGCGTTATTGCAGACGATAAACAAGGCGGGCTATCAACGATAAGTCACGTGGGGTTTCTTGAAGAAAAAGCAAAATCGGGAGACATAAAAACACAGTTGCGACTTGGCACCATGTACCGGGACGGCCAAGGTGTTCCACGAAATAGTCAAAAATCTTTTTACTGGTTTCTACAAGCTGCCAACAAAGGTAATGTACCCGCTCAACTAAGAGTGGCAAAAATGCTCGAACGAGGAGTCGGAACTAACGAGAACAAAGCCGCGGCGTTTATATGGTTTAGCAAAGCAGCGAAGTCCGGTAATAATGACGCGCTAACTAACGTCGGAAAAATGCATCAATTCGGTATCGGCACACAAATCGATTTGCAAAAAGCTTTCCGCTCCTATCTACGTGCGGCTGAGCAAAATCAATCAGAAGCGCAGTTTCATGTCGCTCAAATGCTTTACAAAGGATTAGGAATAAATAAAGACATGGGTAACGCAATAATATGGTTCGAAAAGTCTGCCAACCAAGGTAATGTCGATGCAAAAAATCTCTTAGGCACCTTTTATCTTAAAGGTATCGGCGTCCCCAAGAGCACTGATCGAGGATTAGAACTGATTATTTCTGCTGCAACCGAGGGCCATCCCGCAGCATTTCATAACCTCGGCCTAGTCTATCAGCTTGGATTAGGCGTTCCAAGGAACGACATATACGCCTACCTTTGGTTTGCGGTCGCCACTAAATCTGGGCATCAAAGTGCAAAGAGATTTAGAGAGGGTGCGGCTTTATCAATGACCCCCGATGCGATTAACACCGCTAGAGCGCTCGCTTCCGCCTGTGAGCGAAAAAATTTCAAAATGTGTATCTCGTTTTAAAACATTGAAACGTTCGCTTCAATTCATATCAGATTCACAGCTCACTAAACTGATACAAATCATCTACATTTCAAGATCTTCCAGCTCAGCGGAAATTCGCAGCCACTCCTCCTCGGCATCATTAACCTCCCTCGAAACGACCGCTTGATCATGCAAGTAACCGAGCAACTCCTCTTTTGCCTCTTCCTCATATAAATGAGTTTCAGCCAACATATTCTCAATGCGTTCTTTCTCCACTTGAAGACGACTAAGCCGCTTCTCAATTACCCGTAACTCCGCCAAGATCGGTTTCTTTAACGCGGACTGACGATTGCGCGTATCAGCCTCTTCGCGCCGTCGCTCTTTTCGTGAACCAAGTGGTTTGGATGCGCCAGAATCAGACCCAACCGATTTTGCCAAGAGTTGACTTGAATAGTCCTCCAAGTCACTGTCAAACTCTGTTAGCTTACCTTCATGAATCAAGTACAGCTGGTCACAAACAGTTGAAAGTAATGATCGATCATGCGACACGAGAACCATTGAACCTTCAAAGGTTTGCAACGCCCGAGTTAATGCGTACCGCATATCCATATCGAGATGATTAGTTGGCTCGTCGAGTAACAAAACATTCGGCTTCTGCCAGATTATGAGAGCCAAAGCCAATCGAGACCTTTCACCACCCGAAAACAACCCTACTTCCCGAAAAACATCATCACCATTAAATCCAAAACCACCCAAATAATTTCTTAGCTCTTGTTCCTTCGTATATCCATCTATTCTCACAAGATGCTGAAGTGGATGCTCTTGTTCCCTTAGCTGATCGAGGGAGTTTTGTTCAAAATACCCAATCGCCAAATCTTTACTTTTAGATACCTCTCCACTGATCGGACTAATTTGACCTGCTAAAAAACGAATGAGAGTAGATTTTCCTGCGCCATTTTTTCCGAGCAATCCGATCCGTGCCCCTGACCTTAATTCAAAACGTACATTTTCCAAAATTGGTTTAAGATCGTAACCAATTGAAACATCCGTGGCGACCATGGCTGGATCTGGTCTAGCTGCTGGCTCCTTAAATTCAAAACGAAAGGCTGTTTGGACGTGTGCGGGAGCGATCATCTCTAGCTTAGCTAATTGTTTCATCCTGCTTTGTGCTTGGCGGGCTTTTGTGGCTTTAGCACGAAAACGCTCAACGAACCGCTTCATATGCTCGACTTCTCGCTGCTGCTTCACGTAAGTCGCCTTCTCTTGAGCAAGATGAGATGCTCGCTGCACCTCGAACGCGGAATAATTTCCTTTATAAGTCTTGAGGGATCCCCCTTCAATACAACATATCGACTCAACAACATTATCTAAAAATGATCGGTCATGAGAAATCAACAGTAGAGTACCAGGGAAGTACTTCAACCACGACTCGAGCCAAATAACGGCGTCTAAATCTAAGTGATTCGTAGGCTCATCCAACAAGAGCAAATCTGACCGACACATCAAAGCCCGTGCTAAGTTGAGACGCATTCTCCAACCACCGGAGAAATAATCAACCGGATTTGTTACTTCACTGGAGCTAAAACCTAAGCCATTCAATAGTTGATTTGCTCGCGCGTCAGCGCCATATCCATTAATCGCATTTAAACGCTCATGTAAAATACCAATCTGGTCAGGGTCGTTATTATTCTCGGCATGCTCAAGTTTCAACTGCACATCGCGGAGCTCAGCGTCACCATCGATGACATAATCAATCGCGCGTCTGCTACCTGCCGGCAACTCTTGCGCAACGTGGGACATAACAAGTCCCGGTTGCAGACCTAGGCTACCAGAATCAGCTTGCATGTCGCCTAGCAGTAATGCAAATAAACTACTTTTCCCAGAGCCGTTACTTCCAGTTATTCCAATCTTGTTGCCCGCATAAAATGTAAAACGAGCATTTTTAAATAGAACCTTGTCCCCGCGCCTAAGCGCTATACCATCAGCGGTAATCATGGATTAACGACAGGCTCGCATCCTATTGGGTTGATACGTCATCGAGTCATCCGTCAATGATGGTGATGTTGGGCACTATCCACCGCGGCTTTAACCGTAATTGGCACTGTCATTTTTCCTGCCCGCTCAAAATCTAACGTAACGGTATAGGTCTCACCCACCTGAAAAGACTTATTAAGATCAAAAAGCATTATATGAGAACCTCCCGGCTCCAAACGCACCAATTCATCAGGAGCTATCGCAATCCCAGAATCAAGTCGTCTCATCTTCATAACATTATCGACCATCAACATCTCATGAATTTCGCTGATTTGTGCAAGTTCAGTGGAAACACTTATCAAACGGTCGGGCACTTTGCGAGGATTATGTATGGAAAGATAAACAGCAGTCGCGTCTACTCCTGGTAGGGGCTCTTTCACCCAACCATTCATGACGTGCATACCATCTTCATGATGCCCAGCAAATGCCAAGAAAGACCATACGCAAAATGCAACACCCAGATAACGATACATCGACAACCTCCAAAAATTTTTATTCATTCGAACAACTATTAACTCACTGAACTATAAAAACACACGCTCCACAAACCAACCAAGCCCTAATATCCCCACGGATGCCGAGATCATTAAGGATATGCTTCTTTGTCTTGCTTCACCTTGTTCTGAACTGTCTAAATATGGTAACAACATTATCAAACGCCAAAATATGACCGCAGCCAAAACTATCAAGAGCTGCCCGATTTCAACACCTACGTTGAAAGATGCCAGCGCCCAAACTAATCCCTCTTGCGGTAAACCAAATTCTCTTAGTACGGAAGCAAAGCCAAACCCATGGACTAATCCGAAAACAAATGTCACCCAATAGCGTCTCGCGATATCTTTTACAAAAAAATTCTCGACTGAAACATAGACGATACTGAGGGCAATTAACGGCTCGATAATCTGAGAAGGAATCGAAAAAACATTCAATACCGCCAAAGTAAGCGTAATCGAATGGGCGATTGTAAAAGCTGTCACTACTTTAAATAATGGCCAAAAACTACGACCCAAAACGATAACAGCTAATAAAAATGCAATGTGGTCAAACCCAATTGCTATATGCTCAACGCCCGAGATAATGAACTTGTTAATAAGATCCCACAGGGAATTATCAACGCCCTCAAACGACACAAATTGATCCTCTGAACTCAAGAGCTTAACGAAATTCTGATCGCCTTCGATACTAACCACATGCCTTGATTGTGCATCGATTTCCTGGAAAAGACGCACTTGATAACGACTTGGCCGCGTATCTGCATCACAAACCCACTGCATGCCAAGAATGAGGTGCTCGCCATCGAAACGAAACCGCGTCAATGGTGTTGAATCCGCAATTTTTGTTGCGCAGAACAGTTGATTATTGGTCGCTACGTATTCAAAAATCTCCTCTGATAGATCTTCAATCGCTCTCTCATCAAGTTGAGAGTCGGCCGTGAAAAGATTCCCGTCAAGAGCAACCTCTAAATCTTTAACATTGAGCTCGATCTCAGCGCTGACAGTTACACCGTCAAGTTTTAATAGGCTGCTAGATAATTTCGTCTGGTGCGCCGCACTGTACCCACAACTGACGACCAAAAAACATGCCATCCAATAACGCATATCCCTCAATCTGTGCATCATATACTCCCAGCTACTCTAAAAAAATTAATACATGACGTCTAACAAAAAACGTTTACGTTAATTAATTTTATCGCAAGAAATAAACCTCAGTTTTCTATGGAAACATCTCAATAATTAAGCAGCTCTTTTAGAAGGTGACCACTTCTTTTTCTTATCGCGACGGAAAGGTACGACGTCTCCTCTAGATCCTGCATTCGATGTACGTTTTCGCGGAGACCTTTTCGGTTTGCTACCGCTTTTTGAACCTGGATTTAACAAGCGCTCAATTGCGTTCCACTTTGCTCTATCACCGGGGGTAATGAAACTCAATGCTGATCCAGTTGCACCGGCTCTAGCCGTACGACCTATGCGATGCACGTAGTCCTCAGCACACTGCGGCAGGTCATAGTTAATAACATGCTCAATATGAGGGATATCTAAACCACGTGCCGCTACGTCGGTAGCAACTAAAATTCGATACTTTTTGTTTCTGAATGACGCGATAACGCGGTCTCGCTTGTTCTGCTTCAAGTCACCATGAATCGCATCAGCACTATGCCCTTCTTTCGACAACCGTTTGGCCATTTTTTCTGTGCCATGTTTCGTTTTAACGAAAACGATAATAGAACCATCTCGATCGTTGAGACTATCTAATAACGACGTGTATTTCGCACCATCACTCACACGCATCGTATCTTGTTTAATGTTCGGCGCTGGCGCTGAAGATTTACTAACCGAAATTCGGACGGGATCCTTTAAGTATCGCTCAGCAATACGGGCAATGTTAGGTGAAACAGTGGCTGAGAACAATAAAGTCTGCCTCTTCGGCGCTAGGAAACCCATTACTTTTTCAATTTGAACAGTGAAACCAGCATCGAGCATACGATCCGTTTCATCTAAAACCAAGAAATCTGCTTGCTTTAACTTTAATATCCCTCGATCTAAATGATCGTTAATTCGCCCTGGAGTCCCGACAATAATACGCGGTCGGTCCCTTATTTGACGAATCTGCTTTGACATTGAGTCGCCACCAATCAACAACGCAGTTTTTATATTTCTTGACTTCCCTAACATCAGCCTGAGCTGGCTCAATACTTGTGTCGCAAGCTCCCGCGTAGGTGTCATCACGAGCGCCAACCCTTGCGGATTGGCTAGCAGTCTCGCAATAAGCGGGATTCCAAATGCTGCCGTCTTACCAGTTCCAGTTTGCGCAGAGCCAAGAATATCCTTACCCTCCAACGCCGGTGGAATAGCCTCAACTTGAATCGGCGTTGGTTGACTGAATTTCATCGCATTGAGTGTTTCCAATACTTGCTGTGGTAGTTCCATTTCTTGAAAATTTTTCATATTGTTTTCCTAATTTTGGACGCAGTTGCTGGCGCGCTATTGCGCTTTCCGTTCACGGCCCTATTCATGTATGTAATGTGCATGCGCTTTCCATTGCACTTCTTAGTCAAAATGCAAGACGCGCTTATGATAAGGTCCTCTCGCCCAGAATTTGTCGCTGCATATTTATGATTTTGAGATGCCCACCTTGGGGGTATTTTCGTGAATTGCCAGTTGTCCTAGCAGACGCAACGAACCCTATCTCATCGACGGCATGACGCCATCGAGTGTTATGTACTTCCATAGTTATTTCTCTTTCCCGCCAACTTCAAATAGAGAGTTACTATCCGATGACAACCACACCATGTGGATCGCCGGTTTACTCTTATTCAAACACTTGGGATCTAGCAATAAGCACGATCTTGGAGGAACCCACAATTTACGTGGGACCACGAACTTTTTCTTTACATTCGTGATTTTTGGTCAAGAGCAACAGAAACTCGGTGCCGAACTCTACCACCCTGATAGATGCACCGCAAGGGATTAGAAAGGGTGGATTGACGAATGAGAGTCCCACGCAGCCCATTTCGGTGGCCATCAAAATATTCATACCTGGAGTCAACAACGAGGCGCCATAAGATAGGTGGAGACAAGTTATACAGATTTAAGGGGTGTCGCGTTAATGACACACACTAGGTTGACGCTAGATAAGAGTGTTGGAGTCTTATCCCCGTAATGAATCAAGCAATATGGATATCCGTTTGCAGTATGGATATGTTGTAACGTATCGTTATTTATGTTACAACATCACATATCGATAGTATCGATGCAGACAATATAATCGGGAGACACACTTTAATGACTAATACTAATTTTCGCTGCCTCGTTGCCGCACTCAGTTTCTTAGCTGTAACCTCAGGTCACGCGCAGGAAGATGTAAGCGATCTTCGTGAAGCGTTGAACGAACTTAGAGGTGAATACGAACAAAGAATTTCTGATTTAGAGAAAAAATTAGAAGAAGCAATTCAATCGAGCGCAAAACCCACCGACTCCAACGCCGTTGTTGAAGCTGGAGGCCGGGCTATCAGAGGAAATACTTTTAATCCATCCATTGGAATCGTTTTGAATGGACAATTCAAAGAGTTTTCCGAGCGAACAGCACCAGAAATGACTGGATTTGCGGTTGGTGAAGAGGGAGAAAGAGGAACGGGTGGACTAGGCCTTGATCACACCGAGATTAATTTTTCAGCAAGCGTGGATGATAAGTTTTATGGGGGCTTAACATACGCTCTCGTCGAAGAAGGCGGCGCGATCGTAACTGAAGTCGAAGAGGCGTACGTTGAGACGCTACCGGGCGCAGGAGCTCCTGCTAAATTCAAGTTCGGTAAAGCGCTTTGGACACTAGGTTACCTAAACGAACAACACGCGCACACCGATGACTTCGTTGACAGGCCGCTCCCCTACAAAGTGTACTTAAACGGGAGTTTTAACGATGACGGAATTCAAATCAGTAAAATTCTACCCACGGAGCTTTACAATGAAATTGGTCTTGGTTTGTTTAGAGGAAGTGATTTCCCATTTGGAACCCCAGATGGGCAAGGTATCGGAGCAAACTCTCTATTTTGGCGGGTAGGTGGCGACATTGGTATGAACGGCACTTGGAGATTTGGCGCTTACCGAGTTGACGGTGAAACCGGAGGAAGGGTCACTGAGGAAGGCACAATTACCTTTATCGGTGATACCGACCTAAAAGCATATGATATTCGTTATACATACGCGCCAACAGGAAACGAAAATAGTCAAGAATTTACGTTGACAGCTGAGCACTTCACTCGCAACGAAAATGGAACCTATGGGGCTACAGGGGACGAGGCCTTTGCGACGGCGGCCTACGATGCGCAAACCAGCGGTTACTATGTAGCCGCCACATACAAATGGATTCCTCAGGCTCGGGTTGGTATGAGATACAGCAAAATGAAGAATGTGGACTTGACGGGCGCGCTGAACGACACAGCTGTTGATGGCCAAGGGTTTAACCCATCACAAAAGACAGTCATGCTTGACTGGACTAATAGCGAGTACAGTCGAATTCGTCTTCAACTCGGCCAAGAAGAACGATCAGCAGGTAATAACGATGATCAAATCATTCTTCAGTACATCATGAGTTTTGGTGCGCACGGGGCACACAAATACTGACACTCAAATCACAAGAAAAAAAACGCGGTTCACCGCGTTTTTTTATGTTTGAAGTAATGATCTAATTAAGCAACATCAATCAAGAACGCCTTTTGTGCAGATTGCTGCTATCTACGCATGGAACACACACCTCAATCCAAACCCTTACTCGCTCGAAGATAACTGACAAAAGAAGGTAATGCAGCAACAATGAACGAAGCCGCAAAAACCATAAAAATCATGTAGGCACTGTTGGATGTGAAAATACTGATGTTGATATGCAAACCAAATGTTTCAATAAGATAATCGCGCGAAAGCAATAAGCAACCCATTAAAAGTAGCAACCCAAGAATTACACCAAGAAACGTGATTAAAAACGCTTCTAGTTGAATTAGAAAAAATAAAAAGCGTGGGGGTGCGCCAATGACACGCAACAAATGAATTTCCTTACGACGCTCGCGAATAGACGCCAAAAGCATCGCACTAACGCCAAGACAAGCGGCTAAAAATACCAAAACGGAAACCAATAATAGCGTTTTCTCTAGAACACCCATCATTTGCCAAAGTTCCGAAAGCGCTACACCAGGCAAAATTGCAAGTAATGGTTCACCCTTGTAATTATTAATCCCCCTTTGAACACGAAAAGTCGCCATTTTCTCTTTCAAGCCCAACATAAAAGCAGTGATACTCTCAGGTTGTAACTCGACACCATCAAAATCATCAATGGAAGTTGATGAGTTCGGCTGCTTGACTCCATGCTGCCAATCCATGTGTATTGCCTCAATGCCCGCTAGGCTGACATGTAGCGTTTGATCAACTGGAGTGCCGGTAGGACTTAATATCCCAACCACGTCGAACGGCCGATCCTCATGCAAACTAAAGCTAGTTGATGCCATACCGTGGGCAAGGACTAATCGATCCCCCATTCGGTAATTCAACTTTCTAGCAACCTCCGCCCCCAACACAACGTCAAATAAATCTTTAAAAGCCCTTCCTTCCTTAAATTCAAGTAACCGCTTATCCCCATAACTGAAATACCTAAAATAATCAGCTGAGGTTCCTAACACACGATAACCTTTGTGCGAGTCTCCGAGGGAAATGGGGATCGCCCAATCAACTTTGCGACTCGACGCGATTTTCTTATAGGTGTCCCATCGAATATTATTAGTAGGATTGCCCACTCGAAATACCGAATACAGCAGCAAATTAACGCTTCCAGTTCTCGCACCAACGATCAGATCCACACCGGACACCGTGTTGGAAAAATTCTCTTTCGTCTGGTGCCTAATATGCTCCACCCCCAGCAAAACAAAAATACTGACTGACATAGCTAGAAGCGAGACTAATACTGAGCCTCTCCTGTCCAATAAGCTTTTAATAGCAAGACGAATAAACACTTAAGATCGTCTCCCAGCTAAATTAATCTCATTCAGAGAAACGACTCTATTAAAGTGGTTAGACAAAGACATGTCATGGCTGACAAGTAACAAAGTCATTTTGTGCTCGTCTACGATATTCATAAGCAAAGTCATGAAAGCATCCCGGTTGACGTGGTCAAGGGATGAAGTTGGCTCGTCAGCGATTAAAAGTTGAGGTTTATTAATGAGCGCTCGGGCAATCGCTATTCGCTGCTGTTGACCAATACTTAGATTGTTGGCGGGCTCACCCCATTCAGCTGGCGCTATGTTCAAATTAGCCAATAAACTCTTTATTTCCTGATCGATCGTATCGCTGCGATCACGATGACCGAAACCGCCGGCGAGTCTTATATTATCGATTGCACTCAAATAAGAGATCAAATTGAACTGCTGAAATACAAATCCGATATTTTGAGCTCTAAATTCATCTCTTTGATTGGTTGACATTTCAGTTAAGGATTGACCAAGTACAGTCAAGATTCCTGTTGTTTTTATCAAGCCGCTCAAAGCGGATAAAAGGGTTGATTTACCGCAACCACTGCTCCCGACGATGTTAATCCTCACGGCAATC
>ENA-OWPI01002709-OWPI01002709.1-marine-metagenome-genome-assembly--contig:-NODE-2709-length-16091-cov-3.105845_pt1 | contig 16091 bp, 14 predicted proteins | sample MGYA00238138_ERZ651775 | MGnify/ENA primary metagenome ERZ651775 (study PRJEB26906, sample SAMN06265043) | marine metagenome | isolation source: Helgoland LTER site | place: Germany:Helgoland, sampling...
TTTACTCCTGAACAATTGCAAGACACATCTAACTACCCTGAAGATAATTATGTGGATATAATAAATAATGCCATAGGGCAGGAATTGGGCTTAGTTCTTCAAAAAAAACATCAACTTGATGAAGTTAAGCAATGCACACCCGAGCTATTTGCAAACTACCTGAATGACCTACAAAGCTATTTAAGTTGGTCTATGGGAATAGAATTGGAGCCCTTCCATTCAAACGATGAGGTTGTGGTCAGGTTTGCCCATAAATTGAACCATGTATTAAAAAAGCGCTTTTAATCTTTTTCTTGGAGCCTCCAACAAGATTGGCCATTATCAAACGTGATATCATAGCGCTTTAGTAATTCACCTTCCCCATAAATCTTCCATTTCTTTATGTCTACCAGCAATGTACTATCTACTTGAGTATTGCTTAAGATAGTGTAACTAAAATCAGAGCGTAGTAAGGCTACGTTTACTAATTTGGCATTTGATAAGTTTGCTGTTTTAAATACAGCATTGTTAAGTTCACACCCAGTTAAGTCTGCATCATTAAGGATAGCTGAATGAAGCCTAGCTTCATTAAGCAGTGCTTCTCTTAAATCTGTTCTATTGAGCTTAGCATTTCTTAAAACTGCCTTTTCCAAATTTGCCATAAAAAGGATTGAGCCAGATAAATCTGACCAATCCAAATTTGCTTTTTTCAAAAGCGAATGGCTAAGGTTCATATTTTGCATTTGAGCTTTAGCGAAATTGGCACCATACAGATTGGACTTTGACAAATTGGTTCCGTTTAACACAGCTCCTTCTAGATTCGCTTCCTTTAGATTAATGCCTTGAAGATTATAAGCAGACAAGTTAACATTTCTTAACACAGCTCCAGCAAATGATACTTGCCTTTTGATTTGGGTAAACGATGAAGAATCCATATTCATATGAATTAAACTTAGCAAGAGATAGCCTTTTACAGGGCTCACTTTTTTAACAATTCCAGTATCTGAAGAGATGAATTGGTAAGACCCAATTGTGTTGCTAAAAGCAGCAATTCTGCCAATAGTAGAACTGCTTAACGTGTTGTTTTTTGAACTTTTTAGCTCATTTCCCACAGTATCAAGTAGCGAATTCATAATTGCAAGAAATTCTACTTGTTGACTGCTAGAAATTGAACTTGCATATGGAATTTGTTTATTAAAATTGCTGATGAAGGTATTTTACCTTAAATTACTGAATAGTAGTATTATTAAAATTGTCATAATTATAAGTTTTTAATATTTCATAATTTCCTGACCAATTTTCAACCTTGAATTTTTCGATAAACTCGGATTGGAACTTAGTATACTTTGTAAGGTAACATTATTTTTTCGTGCGATGCCCCATAAGGTATCTCCTTTGACAATTTTATAAACAGTGAGACCAGTGGGTCGAAGGTCAAAAGAATCAGAGGTTCCGCTACCTTCTCCTATGATCGATGGTAAGGGTGCCGGATCAATGCCCAGGTTTTCGCCGGGGACAAATAATTCGCCTGCAACCGGTCTTGTTGGTTCACTCAATCCAGAGGGTGGTTTTAGAACCTCTGCCGGAACGGATGGCTTCGACAACCCTTGATTAAAAGAACCAATCTCTTCTTTTGGATCGACCTTCTTCTCAGTGGTACTGGCCGGATCTTTTTGGCTGCCCGTTTGGCAACCTGGTTGAAACATAACAAGCAGGATAACCCCCACATGTAGTGATAAAACAATTCCAAATATTTTTGTGAGTTTCATAGTATTTATTTCTTACTGGTATACGAAATTAAGCGAGTCTTTCAGGGGTAGTCATAGATGATATATTCTTCAAATCCAAAACAAACTTTTTAAATGAATTTCCTCGATGCTCGTAGTTTTTAAAGTCATCAAAACTTGCGAATCCGGGACTCAATAAAATATTTGTTTTTTCGGTTACGGTAAAAAATGCTTTTCTTACCGCCTCTTCAAGAGAGTTGCATAACACACTTGAAAATCCTGCTTCTGAAAAAAGTTGGGCAAGGGCTTGTCTACTTTCTCCGATTAGGAAGGCATGTTGGACGAGTGGCCTAATTTTACTGGCAAACTCATGGAGAATCCCCCCCTTGCTTCGTCCTCCCCCAATCCAAAATAAATTCCCTTTGAAATTTTTACATGCAGCTAATGCCGAAGAAAAGTTGGTCGCTTTTGAATCATTCCAAAAAGTTGCTTTTCCCACACTTCCAATTTTTTGTAAGCGATGCGGTTCTGGGGTGTAAGTTTCTATCGCGTTACGAAACAATAGGTCATCAATTCCTTCTTTCCTCGCAAAGGAATAGGCCAATGCCATATTTTCCCGTTGCGGATAGGTAGAGAGGAAGTGTTCAGAATCAAAATTAATGTTATCTACTTCTGAACGATCCACCACCTCGCAATGCACCGGTAGTTTATAGTGAATCTTTTTTGCAAAATCATTTACTGTTCGGCCCACCATTACCAATCCATTCGCTGTTAATTCGAGCAATTTTGCTTTTGCGTAAAAGTAGTTCTCCCTCGTTTTATGATAATCGATGTGATCCTCATCAAAATTAGTCCATAAAGTTGCCTCAGGCTTTGTAAACTCGAAATCCGCAGACTGAAACGAACTTGCTTCCAAGAACACCGTGGTCCCCTCCTCTATGCCATCCGCAACTAACTGACTTAAGGGTACCCCTACATTACCCGCACATACTGCAGTTCTTCCAACTGCATTCCACAAATGAGTAAGAAATGTTGCTAATGTTGTCTTTCCATTAGTGCCCGTAATCGCGATTATTTTTGCTTTTGTATAACGAGAAGCAAAATCAGTTTCAGTAATTACTTTTTTATTACAATCCTGAGCAATTTTTCTCCATTTGTGATCTTTCTTAAACCCTGGACTGCAGATCACGATTGAGCATTTACGCGCCTCCTCATCAGTGAAGGCACGCCCTTGCTCATCGTATATCCTGTGATCCCATCCTAATTGCTTCAATAAGGCAGATGCCCCATTTCCGCTGATACCCGCGCCAAGAATTGCGACATAGTTTTGTCGCAGTTCATCCCCATTTCCCCAAACATAATTCATCTTATCGCAATTTCAGGGTTGCCAAACCGATTAGTGCAAAAAGTAAAGATAGAATCCAAAATCGAATAACAACCTTGGTTTCCTTCCATCCTTTTAATTCGAAATGATGATGAATGGGAGACATTAGAAAAATTCTTTTCCCCCGACTTTTGAAAGATGCTACCTGCAAGATTACTGAACCTGCTTCCATTACGAAAATACCGCCCACAATGATTAGAGTAAATGGCTGGTGTATCATTAACGCGATAATTCCGACTAATCCACCGATTGCCAATGAACCGGTGTCTCCCATAAAGATCTCTGCCGGGTGTGCATTGTACCATAAAAAGGCAAGGCTTCCCCCCAGTAGAGAAGCACATACCACAGTTAACTCTCCTGTTCCCGGAACCCAACTGATACGAAGGTACTCTGAAATTACAAAATTTCCAGATGCATAGGACATAATGCCATAAGTGAGTGCCACTGTCACAGTACATCCTATTGCCAATCCGTCCAAGCCATCTGTTAAGTTGATTGCATTGCTTGATCCGGTTAAGGTAAATAAAAAAAGTGTAAATACTAAGACAATTGGCATGCTTGTAATTACAATATCTTTGTAAAATGGCAGCCACAGTTCCAACATTTTTGCCGAACTCCCCATTGCTTTCCCCTGCACACCGCTCAGAATTTCTCCCAGTGGGCCGAGTAATAAGATAAGTGCCACGGCAGTGGCGAAGAGTTGTCCAAGCAGTTTGTACCTTCCGGGTAAACCCTTGCTGTTCTTTTTTGAAATCTTGAGGTAATCGTCTGCAAAACCTACTCCCGTTAGTATAATGTAAATCACCATTGCAGTGACCACATAAATATTGGGTTCTGCCCACAAGAGTGTTGAGAAGAGTACGGATCCAAAAATTAAGAGTCCACCCATTGTTGGTGTTTTTGCTTTCGCCTCGTGGAGTGCTGCTAACTTTCCCACTTCGTCCTTTCCCCTGAATGCCTGTCTTGCCCCAAAACTCCTTAATGTTTTTATCAACTTTGGCCCTAAAACGAATCCAAATAGCAAAGCAGTTATTCCCGCTAGAATTGCACGGATTGAAATAAATTGGAATAATCGAAGGGGGCCAAACCAATCCTCGCCGAATTGTAAGTAACTCAGCATTGCTCATCTGTTCCATTCTCATTTTCTTCCACTGCCCAGGCAGGAAGAAGTTTTTCTAACTGATAAGAACGACTGCCCTTAAATAGAATCGCTCCGTCGAAATCCTCCACTAATGAAATCGCATCATTTATTTCTGGAAGGACAATAATTTGACTTTCACTGTACCCATTTTCCAATAAAGCGGGAGCCATCCAAGTTGCTTTCTCTCCAATCAAGATTACGAGATCGGTTGGATCAAGTTCAATACACTGCCCAACGGAATGATGTAAATTCTTTCCCTCTTTACCTAACTCCTCCATTCCAGCCAAAACATATAATTTGGGTGAATCCGAAAATTGATTTTTGAAAAACTCAATCGAATCCATCATCGATGCCGGATTTGCATTGTAACAATCCACTAGATAGGATCGCCCTCGACCTTGAAAGCATCTTCCTCTCAAGGTCGAAGGACGAAAGCGGGGTAGGCGTTCAGAAATTTCTTGGACTGAAACACCCAGCTCAAGTGCAGCTAGTACTGCAAGTGCAGCATTCTTCCCCATTCCCTTAGATAAATAAGGTAATGATAAAGAAAAAGAGGGGGACCCGTGTCGCCAAAGCCTTAGCAACGACGAGTCCCCGTTCTTGTTTGTTTCAGTCCAAATGGAGTAAAATGCTTCAATCGGACTGGGTTCAGAGGTTGGTTCTCCCTCGCGGAGGACCACTACCCCTTCACCAGTATTGTAAAGTGTAGAAAACTTTTCGTATTCCAGACATTCTTGTGGAAATATCACTTTTCGCACATTATCGGGTCGGGAAAATAATTCTGCTTTCTCGGATGCGATATTCTCAACCGATCCCAAACCCTCTAAGTGAGAAGGTGCAACAATTGTGACTAGTACAATATTCGGCGAAATTGTTTCTGCGAGCATTGACATCTCGCCCGGTTGATTAATTCCAGCCTCCACCACAGCAAATTTGTGTTTTTTATTATCGCAACGCAAAAGAGTTAATGGAACGCCTAAGTGATTGTTTAAATTACCTTCCGTACACAATGCATTCCCTTCTCCGAGCAACAAACCCAATATGTCCTTGGTCGATGTTTTTCCACAACTCCCAGTGATTCCGACCACTTCACCTTCAAATTCCAAGCGGTGCTGGTGGGCAATCTGATGAAATGCACGTAGTGAGTCTTTGACCAATAGTTGGGGTAATGGAATATCCAGTTTTACATTTTCTACAATGCCAGCACAGGCACCATTCTCGGCTGCAGATCTTAAAAAATCATGCCCGTTACGATCTGCTTTTATTGCGACAAAGAGATCTCCAGAATTTAAATTCCGGCTATCAATTGAAAATCCAGAGATATTCCCCTTCGGAGTATCCTTCCATGTCCCGCAGGACCATTTCTCTAACTTATCTGGATCGAAGATCGGCATTAGTCAGTTAATTGCTTTGCACTTAATAATTCTCCCGCGACAGTCCTGTCATCAAAAGGAATCGCAGTATATTGTACTTCCTGAAAAGTTTCATGTCCTTTACCGGCTATTAAAACGCAATCCTCATTTCCTGCCGAATCAAGTGCCATACTGATTGCTCTTCTTCGGTCATCCACAAAATATACTTTCGAACTTTTTGAAATACCCTTCCTCATGTCATTAAAAATATTTCCCTGAGATTCGGTCCTCGGATTATCAGAAGTTGCCCATACCCGATCAGCACCAGCACATGCAACCTTTGTCATTTCTAATCGTTTTCCTTTATCACGGTCTCCCCCACATCCAAAGACCAGGTGCAATTTTCCATTTGTACACTCCCTGAGCATACTCAGTGCGTTTCGTAATGCGTCTGGTGTATGGGCATAATCAACCACTACTTTATATCCCTGCCCACGATCCACCATTTCCATTCGGCCATCCACTCCAGAAAAACTACTTATCTTATGAATTGCGTTCGAAACTGGCATTCCTAAAGCATGGACAATAGAAAATGCGGCTAGAATATTCATTACATTATACCTTCCCAATAATGGACTTGAAACTACAGTTGATCCAAATGGCCCATCCAAAATAAATTCTGAACCTACTGAAGATAAGGATATATTTCTTGCACGAAATGTACTTCTCTCATGTTCTCCAAATGATAAAATATGCACATAAGGAGGAAGTTCATCCATCAATCGTCTTCCATATGGACAATCTGCATTAATTACCGCAACTTTGGGCAATCGTCCATTTTCCCCATTAAAAATTTTTCTTTTTTCCCGGAAATAATTTTCCATATTTCCATGATAATCAAGATGATCTCTTGTCAGGTTCAAAAAGACTGCGACCTCCATATCAAGTCCCGCCACTCGATTTTGGTGAATACCATGGGAACTTACCTCCATTACTGCTTCTGAACAACCAGCAGCAAGCATACTTTTTAATAATGGATAGATATCAGACGCTTCGGGCGTGGTTTTAAAAGAAGGAACATCACGGTCGCCAAGATGGTATTTTACCGTACCAATTAAACCGACTGGTCGGCCTGGTCGTTCTAAAAAATGTCGAGCTAATGCAGTAACCGTTGTTTTGCCATTGGTTCCAGTTACCCCGATAATATTTAAAGACTTATCAGGTGATCCATTATGTTTTTTTGCAAATTTTGCTAAGGCAAGTCGAGGGTCTTTGGTGTGAATTGCAGTTACGCCCAAGGGCAAATCTTCATTTTTTTGATTTGAAATTATTGTCTTTGCACCTCGACTGATGGCTTCCTCTAAATAATTATTACCGTCAGTCCTTTGACCTGGTATCGCAAAAAAAGCAGATCCCGGGGTTACTCGACGACTATCCGTAATTAAATCTGTTACCACAGTGTTTAACGGTCCATTAGACACCACCATATCACTGTCTGATAAATCCTTCAGCATGCTTGGCTTTGCGAGTCTGTTACGAACATCAACCAATGATTCACTATTTTGTTTTTTGCTTTTCATGATAAAAAAATTATTCCCTAATATGCCTGTCGAACATTTCTATTGTTTACTGCTACTTTGATATCTTTTTTCTTTGGTTCTATGCCAAGATAGCTAATTATTTTTCTGGCAACATTTTGAAATGCGGGTGCGGCAACCGTTCCACCATACCCCAACATACCTCTTTTCATCTTTGCCTCATCCACCACCACAGTAATTACAATTCTTGGCTTTTCTGCTGGAAAAAATCCTACAAATGAACCCACATGGTGACTTCTCGAATATTTTCCATTAATTAGCTTTTGAGTTGTACCTGTTTTCCCGGCCACATCAAAACCATCCACTCGTGCTTTCCGTGCCGTTCCCTCATTGGAAACAACGCTCACTAACATTTCTGTTAATGATTTTGCCACACCTGGTTGAATCACCCTTCGTACTGGTTTTGAATTAAATGGAGTCACCGTTTTTCCTTGTTCATCAAATACTCGAGAAATAAATTTCGGCTTCATTAAAACTCCGCCATTTGCAATTGTTGACATTGAAGAATGTACCTGCATTGCGGTCGCACTAACAGCATGCCCCATGGGTAGTCGGGTAATTGTTAACCCATCCCAATTTTTGGGATGATGTAATATTCCCTTCCTTTCCCCTCCGATTCCAAACCCCGTTTTTTCACCAAAGCCAAATGCTCGACAATATTCGTATAATCGCTGAGATCCTAATTTTATCCCTAATTGAGCAGCTCCCCTATTGCTTGATTTCTGCACTACTTTTTTCACGCTAATTTTCCCCAGTGGGTGATGATCCCCAGGGAGTCTTAATTTTTTTGCTCCCTTCTGAACTGTTGAAACTGAACAATCAATTATATCATCAGCATCTACTAATCCGTCATTCATACAACCACTCACTGCTACAATCTTAAAAGTCGAACCAGGCTCATATAAATCTGATAAAGCTCGATTTCGTTGAAATGCTAAATCTGATTTATTATAAAAATTCGGATCAAAATCTGGTACATTTGCAAGTGCAAGTATATTCCCCGATCGAGGTTCACTCACAATCATACTGGCACTTAATGGATTATAATCCTCGACGATCCTGGCTAATTCTTTTTCCACCATATCTTGAATCATCCAATCAATTGTTAATTCAACATTCAGACCATTTGTAGGGGAAACTTCTAAAATTCGATGCTGAGGCATTTCCCTTCTTTTACCGTCTTTCTCGCTCTCCTTCCATCCATCCTGCCCTTTTAAGTAGTAATTTGCAAATCTCTCAACTCCCATGGTGGCCAGCCCTTCTTTGTTCAGATATCCTAATATATGACTCCCTAGGCGGTTACCTGGATACAGACGGGAATGCTTGAAATTTCCATATACGCCATCCAATTTTAAAGTTTTTATCTTACGGTAGGTTTCTTCATCCACCTCTTCCTTTAATTTAACCCAACGCACTTTTTTAATTTCTCCCTTAAATTGAGTTCCTTTGGTTATCTTTTTTGCGACCGCGTCTTCAATTTTATCGAGCGGGATTTCGAGTAATTTTGAAAGCTCTTCAAATTTCCCATAATCCTCCTCTTTAATTGAATACGGATCCATTCCTACATTTACTACCGAACGGGTAGTCGCTAAAAGATTCCCCTTTCGATCTACAATATCTCCTCGCCTTGCCTTTAAGGTAACAAAATTCTTACGGGCACCCTGTGCAAAACCGACAAATTCATTTGCTTTGAATACTTGGAGGTAAACAAGTCTGCCCCCCAACGAGCAAAAAGTTATAGAGACAGCAAAGAAAACGAGGTAAAAACGAAAAGGAGAAATAAAAACGCTCTTCATTACCGCGTTCCGGCAAATTCTCCCTGAACCTTGTAGAGTCTAGGTCTACCATCACCTACCCGGTCCACCAAATCCGACCCTGAAATATGAAAAGTATTTCTTGCCACAGGCATCGATAATCGACCTTCCACCATAACAGCCAATGAAGAAGGCCGGAGCGACTTCGACTTCTGCCCTCTTAATTGATTTACCTCTCGCCCCACAATCTCCATTTGCCCCTCCAGTTGACCGCAATTCTTTGCCACTGCAGAAATCTCCATCCTCAACCAGACAATCGAAAGTGCACCTCCTCCAAAAAACAACAATAAGGCAGAACCGAGAACAAAAATATATCGACTGAAGTTTTTTGTCTTACTATTCACTACAGATTAGGTTGCTCTATTTTCTTCAATACACGCATTCTAGCGGATCTACTGCGCGGGTTAGCCTCTACTTCTTCCTTGGATGGAATAATGATCTTGGTATTCAACATCTCTGCACATACCTTTCGATCATCCAATACACTCCTATCCCATCTGTGAACGGGGCGACCCGCCATTTTCCTCATGAACCTCTTGACCATCCTATCCTCCAATGAATGGAAGGAAATTACCGCAAGAACTCCACCGGGCTTGAGCGAGCGGAATGCCTTAGGCAATGTCACTGCCAATGCCTCCATCTCACCGTTAATGGCAATCCTAATTCCTTGAAAAGTCTTGGTTGCGGGATGAATTCGCTGCCTAATCCTGAGACCACCCACCGCATTGGAAACTAACTCTGCAGCACTCATTGTTCTTTGCAGCACCCCAGTACCTCTAGCATCAAGTATGGCATTAACTACGCGACTCCAGCGGCGCTCCTCGCCATACTCTCGAACCGCACGCACCAAGCTTTCACGGGATGCAGTTTCTAAAAATTCTGCTGCACTTTGACCCTCTCTTGGATCCAGGCGCATATCAATAGGTGCATCCAATCTAAAAGAAAAACCTTTTAGCGGCTCCATTAATTGGAAAGAAGAAATCCCTAAGTCCATCAGCACGCCGTCAAAATCTTCTGGCGATGATACTTCGTCCATCTTCTGGAAGCTTAAGTCGTGAAAAGTAAAACGATCCCCAAACTGACTGGATGTTTTTTCGGAACGAACCAGAGCATCGGGATCACAGTCAAAGGAAACGAGCTCCGCCTCCTCACTTGCTCCTAAAATCGCATCTGAGTGACCGCCACCGCCGTAAGTCAAATCTGCAAACCTGCCCCCATTCTCAGGCTTAAGAAAGCCCAAACTCTCCTCCAATAAAACTGGAACATGCTTTACCATAGAAGGAGCACACACAAATTCAACAGCACCACAATACATCAGAAAAATCCAATCCTCCCTCTTGACTCTTTAATTTTCTAGCTGCGAGAAAATCACCTGAGTGACCCGAAAAAGAAACGCGAGGGAACCGGGGCAGTTCAACACATCCTCCCTTTGTGCAAGCAACCACCCTAAAAGTTGCCCGCAGAATGTGTTCTAGAATCATAACCCCAACTCCCTCATCGCATCAAAAATATTTCTTTCATCCGCTGCCTCACGTTTGCCGTACCGGTCCTCAGACCAAATCGCAAAAGCGGAAAAGTTACCTACAAGAACAGCTTTACCAGATATTCCCGCATGTTCTAAAAGCTTGTCATTTAAATTAATCCGACCCTGCTTATCGCATCCAAAAGAATGCGCCTTGGAGAACAACTCCATTAATAAAGATTGAGCCCTCGCATCGCTAAGACTTGCAGCCGACACCTTCTCCTCTAGGCGAGAAACCATCTTAGGAGGATAAACGGTCACATACCCACCGGGATTCGGCAGAGCGAGATAGGTATTATCCCCCCCCGATATTCTCCATTTTGAAGGAATAGTAACCCGGCCTTTGGAATCAAGTGCATGCACAAATTCACCGACAAAATAAGTTGTATTATCTTCTGCCATTTCCAATCCAATATTTATCCACTAAATTCCATTCCTACCCATTTCTTGCCATTTTAACCCACCATGGTCAAGTTTTTTTTATATTTTTATTCTTTTATCTAAAACTCAAGGGTTCTATTTTCTTTCAATTATCCCTTCACAAGTCCATTATTAGGAGACTCTTAATGAAGAAAAAAGGAAAAATCAGAGCAGATGAATTGGTATTAAAAAATGGCCTCTGCGAAAGCCGAACCCAGGCCCAAGCCTGTATACTTGCCGGGCAAATCAAACTGGGAACCGAAAAAATTGACAAAGCAAGTAAGATGCTGAGTCAAGATAGTGAATTGACTTTAGTTCGTCCCCCACCCTTTGTTGGACGCGGAGGATTGAAGCTTGAAAGTTTTTTTAAAAAATTCCCTATCCCCATTAAGGGAAGCGACATTCTTGACCTTGGCGCATCGACTGGTGGGTTTAGCGATTATTTATTACAGCAGGGAGCAAAAACTGCGACCTGCGTCGATGTTGGGCACGGTCAACTCCATTACAAATTAAGAATGGACGAAAGGGTCACTAATTTAGAGAAGACTAACTTGCGTAATTTATCGGCAGACCGGTTAACTTTTTACCCATTTCCAATAGTGGTAATGGACTTATCCTTTATTTCGCTTTCAAAAGTACTAGTCCGGGCATGGAGTTTTTTGGATACTGGAGGCCACTTGATTGCTTTAATCAAACCCCAATTTGAATGCAAAAAAAAGGAAGCTGATCTTGGACGGGGTATAATTAAAGATGAATTAATCCACAAAAGAGTGCTCCAGGATATGATTGACTTTGCAAATCAAAACCTAGCGAACTCAGAACTTTTTGCCCAAACCGAATCCAGTCCGAAGGGAGCAGATGGTAATTTGGAGTTTTTCCTCGGATGGAAAAAGAAGGATTAATTACTTGGTTTCTCTCCTAGAGTGCTCCCTGAAGTAAGTTTTCTAAAATAAGATCGCGTGCACTCTCTGCACGGGCTCTTTCAATCTCGGATACCCGAGTTGTCACATCTGCTTTTTCCACCTCTGTCGCCTTTAAAGAATAGACGTCAGAAAGCTTCACAAACGTGGCAAGGTCTTCCGTTCTTTCTAACTCTGACCAACCACTCCCTATCTTAAGGTTGGGGCAAGCCTCGGCCAACTGCACAGAAAGCGTACGATTTTCATTCGATTCGTCCTGTTCAATACGAAGATCATCAATTAATTGATCTAAAACTACTTTCCTTGCCACTTGTGTAGCGGTGGCATTTGAGTCCCTCTCCGCTTTAGAAATTTCCCCGCGCTCGGTTTCGAGCTTACCAAGACGAGCTTTCAATCGTTGATTCTGACTCTCGAATGAACTTTGCAGTGCCGATAAACTTTTCGCGTCAATTGAAATATGGCTCCCTCGCTTTAGTAAAGTTTGATTACTTTCATCTTGTAGCAGTCCGTTATAAGTTTGTTCGGTCCAATCGTTGAAAGCATCGTTACGAAGGCTGTTCGAATATTCTCTGTAAAGGTCAGCAAAGGAAGCTTTTTCAAAAGTACCCGCCTCTTCTTTTGTTTTACGGTCGAGAACGAAGACAGCATAGCCATCCCTTACCGTTCGGCTTGATCGGGTAAAGAAGAGTCTTTCATTGAGGGCAAAAACTTCCTGCAGTGGTTCACGATTATTCCTTCTTTCACTCTCCCTTCTTTCAATACCCAGAATAGCAGATTGGACATTCATATCATTTTCCGTAAAAGAAATTTCTCTTGCGACTCCCCCACTCTCGGAAATCAGGGATTTTAACTCATTCGAATTTCTTCTTTGTATGAAATTTGAGTATTTTGAATTAAGCTGATCTCGCAACGAGTTGATTTGATCCAAGAATTGCAAGGACGCCTCGCGGGCAAGTTCTTTTGCATCTCTTTCCGCATCCAATCGATCTTCCTCAATTATTCGTAAGCGAATTTCCTCTCTCACATCTTCAAAGCTCACTTCTTTCTTTTTACTTTGATTCGAATCATTCAAAGCGGAAGAAATAAAATCAAGTGGTTCACCACTGTTGTTGGAATCGTTCTCTCCCTTGGGGCCTTTCTCACCCTCAACAGACAAATCGGGTTCGGGTGCACTGGGTACGGGATCAAATTGATCTCGGTTAAGATCGTAATAGCCACGCAGCCTGGATTCTTCCGGCTCAGGCGGAATCGATAAGAAGTCATTGGTTGGAAAGCGGATCATCGTAGCAAAGGTTCGTGCCGGTTCAGTAAAGATGGGATCATTTTTACTCTCATCATGAAAACTCTTCAGTTGTTCTGTTAACAAGTTGGTAACTGCGATTGCTTCACTGGTCGAAAAAAGCTGCGGAGTCACTCGAGGAAGACTTTTTATTCGAGGGGTAATAATAACTGCTTCTTCTTTCGATTTGGTACATTCAAAATCAAAATCTTTCGAATTGAGTGCTTCAATAAAATTGATGATGGTGGCTTGAAGGTTGGCTCCCAATTGAACCGACATATCAGAAGAATTCTGATCTGCGGATTGATTTACAAATGTGATCTTTTCTGAATTCGTACCGTAGGAAATACTAATCGAGTCATCAACTGAGGGTTGCTTGAAAAATTTGAACCTAAAAAGTGCAGGAGGAGTATCTTCAATTTCTGATAATTTCAATGAGAGTAATTCAGCTTTCCAAGCAAATTGATTACTATACAAATCAATTTCACCCTCTTTATCCAAAGTGAAACCACCATCAGAATATATCCGATCTACTTGATTCGCACGAAAATGAGAGAATAATGTGGACTCTACAAAACTTGTTCTAACTCCTTGGCGAACACCAACAAGCTTCAAGGCACGAGAGCGATTTTCATCCGAAATTAAAGAGGGAACGAGTTCACGAACATAACGATTAAAACCGTCGTTTATCCCAATATGATTTTCAGTATCTGACAAATAAGACCACGACTTTGCCTGACCTTCCATAACTAATTTTGCCCGGATTGCTGCTTGCGAAAAAACGGGATCGTAAATACCGGAACGGGCAATTTCCTGGACCTTAAAATTCTTGGGTAAATTAGGCCACGATTGCATAAAACCAAAAAGTCTTTGCAACGCGGAACGGTCAATTTCTCCTTGGTCTGCCTGGAAGGCAGCCTGTAACTGAGCCTGTAAAGACTCGAAGAACTTTTTATCGGCCTCGAGCATGCTATCTTCAAGAGGCGGAACTACTGCGCCAAAGTCAGAAGCAACCCGATTCTCGATTGATAAAAAACGCATTTCATCCGGGTTATTAAGATCGGAACCATAGAATTCTTTCTTTTCCCGGTTGGGATCAGGCAAGAGATCAAAAATATTATAAGTATATAACGATCCTTTTTTTAAATATTAAGCTAAAAATTAGCTGAGGGCATGTATCTTATTAAAAGATTTAAATGTGCTCTTATTAATTAATTCTGATTAAAATTAAAAAGATATGAAGAGCCTTGCTATCGCAATGTTGCTTGGAGGCACGACCTCCAAGCAACTCAATGATGTCTCCAACGACATTTGGGACGAGTCTACTGAGTCCTATTACAATGTCTGCGCAGATCCGTGGCCAAGATGGGCTGACAGCTCCAACTCTTGGAACACCTTTAAAACCGCATTTCAAAGCGGCTCTGTTTACCAAGACTCTGACTTCAAAGCTGACATGAGCTCCATCTATGCTAATAATGCGAGACCTCAATCAGCATATCAGTTAGACCAGAGAGTCGTTGGATGGAAGAGACCCAAGGACATTTACCCGGGTGAGGAGGTTCACCTCAAAGGCACCCAGGGTTTGTTCGCCCCCACTGGCATTAAGCAAGGTGGCCTCGGTGATTGCTGGTTCTTGGCAGGAGTGACCGCACTTGCTGAGGATCCAGAAAGATTGAACTAGGTCGTTCACTATAACTCTCGTTAGAACTATCCGCAAGCTGGTATCTTCAGATACTTCTTCTGGGTATAAAAGGAATGGGTTGCGATCAACATCGACGACAGACTCCCAATTGGGTACAAGTACTCGAACTCGAAAGATTACTTCTCTACTTTTGCCACAAGCAGATCGACCTACAAAGCTTGGTGGATGCCTTTGCTCGAGAAAGCCTACTCGAAGTTGAACGGCAATTACGAAAGAATCGAGGGAGGTTCAGGATTCGAGAGTTTGAGAATGCTGACCAACAAGCCAACCTTCTTCTTCCAGCACACAAAAATTGTCCACAAGGAAGAAGAATATTTTAACTTGTTCCACAAGATGGCGAGAGATAACTATCCAATGGTGGTTGGCTGCTGCGACACTAATGGTAGAGCAGCCCCAGATGGATTGTAGGACGCGCATGCCTATACCTTGCTTGACGTCGTTGTTCTTTAAGGAACTCGGCTCGCTAAAATGAGAAATCCATGGTCCAGAGAAGGCTACAATGGACCATGGGGCGACTAAGACTCTAGATGGACGCCAGCACTGCTCAAGGAGGCTGGTCACACTAAGGCTAACGACGGCGTGTTTTTCATTCCGTTCAGCAACTTCTTGAAAAAACCTTACTTCGATCGCACCTCCGTGGCAATCTACAAAGATTTCAGTCAAACTTAGACATTTGGAATAAGCCAGACTGTCAAGAAGTTGGAGATCACCGTAACGATTCCGTCGAGACAAGTTGTCTACTTGACTATCGAGACCTTGAACTCAAGATTCAAGAGACTCTGCTCACGTGATATGAACTAGGTTAACACCTACTTCTTCAAGGGCACTCGATACACTGGAAATGCTGGCCTCATCTACGAGATCGGCTTCCTTGGTAATAGACTTTACCACACGACCCTTGGAAAGCCAGACTAGGCCCTGGATGCCGGAACCTACACGATGTGGGTCATGAACTGGGGTATTGGCAATGTGAACCCATTAGACTATCAATTGACTGTCTACGCGGAAGGTACCGACAAAGTTGGCATCTCATATTGAGTGTAGGAGCAATCCAAGCAGCTCTGTGAACAAAATCTTATATCAAACCTGTACACAAATTAAACAATCTAATTAACCAAAAAAAACATTGAAAACAAAAATATTAATCTATCATCGATTTTTGCAAATCTTTTTTCGTTTTTCTTTACTTAGTTATAATTTATGTAATTGAATTCATTTCAATTTCAGGTATCTGGGGTTTTGGGGTTTTGGGG
>ENA-OWPI01002717-OWPI01002717.1-marine-metagenome-genome-assembly--contig:-NODE-2717-length-16048-cov-4.230793_pt1 | contig 16048 bp, 12 predicted proteins | sample MGYA00238138_ERZ651775 | MGnify/ENA primary metagenome ERZ651775 (study PRJEB26906, sample SAMN06265043) | marine metagenome | isolation source: Helgoland LTER site | place: Germany:Helgoland, sampling...
TCTGCGTACCCTGCAATCCCATAGAGAAAACACCCGACGAGGCTCAGAAAGCAAGTGACAGCAAAAACCTCTCTGTAGGGCCGCTTGTCTGCCCACCTTCCGACAGGGATGAAAACAATCATCCTTGTAATAGAAAAGACCGACAAAACAAGACCATAGAACGCATAGCTCGCTCCAAGATCAGAGCAGTAAGAGTAAACAGTCGGCATGAGGCAGCTGTATTCAATATTCATGAAGAATGTGTTGGAATTTATGATGGCAAGTGAGGAACTGGGGATGGAGTTGTCCTTGGGCTTGGTTTTAGACGGAGAAGACGGCGGTGTGCTCGACGTCGATGCCATGGCGCAAAGAAACAAGTCAAGCACTCAAACGGGGTTTGTTTTCATTGACTCAGAGGGTGGTGGCTCGTTCCCGGGGAAGGAGTGAAGTAAGTCAAGTAAGTGGACTCAGGTAGTGGGAGGCGCAGCTCTAAAGGAATACTTTTCTTCTTTCTTTCCTACTGTTGCTTTATCGTATTCCTGTATACGCCGGGAAACGAAACAATGACTGCGTTTGTTGTTTGTGTTGTTGTTGTGTGATGACGGTTCTTTTTTTGTTTGCTTCTGAGACTGGGGGAGTCTCTTCATTTCAATCTATTTATCTGTTCAGCTGCTAGCGAAATCACTACGACCATACTTCTTCGATAAGCTCTACAAGCCCCAAACAAAATTCCCTTTTTTAATAAACCCCCTCTGCCCATGAATAGACCAGGTGAGCTTCATTTGAACAACATATCAAACCGTGAGCAATAAGGAGCACCCAAAGAACTTGTCGCGGGACACGGTACTATTTCTTGCACGATTACTAACACAGTAACACTTTGGGCTGCCCAAACCTCTCTCTCACGACACCCTGGTGAAACCAGGAAATACTAAGGGTCCCACGGAGAAGTCTTCGGCAAAAGTGGCAGTTGTAAAGGTGAAGACAACAGATAAGGCGGCAAAAGTCTCTCACACCGCAACCTCTGCCGCTACACCTGCCGCTCACTCCAAAGGCAAAGCTTCGGGAAAGAGTACCAAACCAGAAAGTGCCAAGAAAGGCAAAGGAACAGATGACAGTAAAGAAAAGCCAAAAGAGAAGCCGAAAAGGGGAACCTCCCACCCCTCGAATAAGCCTCAGATTCCCCCCCTTCAGACACTGTACCTATCGATTTGCTCTTCCATAACACCCCCTATTACCGCCGACAAGACGTTGCTGGAGAGCTTGTCCCACACCCCACACCCTGTCCTGAACATAGTGGGGGACAGCTTCAGTAAGAACGACGTGGTCGGGCTCGTGAAGTTCTTGGGAAGTGCGGAGGTCGCTCATAGAACGGGAGGGATAAGCTTCCGGGATTCAGCAAGGGAGAAAGGCGCGGGAGTTGGGCAGGCTCCCGGAAAGGGGCCGTCCGGTCCTGAAAAAGGTTTCTCTGCAAAAGCACGAGAGAGGAAGGCGAAAAACGGCAAGGGGAGGGTCGAGGTTGAAGCTAAAAAGAAGCCCGGAGGTGGAAGCCTCCCCTTCAGTTGCTCCGCTCGACCGCCCGCAGAGTTAATCAGAGCCCTTGCTCGTCTGCTGATGAGGGGAGAGGGGATCAAAACCCTGCTGATCAGCGGGATCCGTCTGACGAAAAAGGACTGCGAAATTCTCAGCAAAGGCCTCCGATCGTGCAGGAATTCATCATTGCAGTCTCTTAGCCTTCTTAACCTTCCCCTTTCAGATGCTTCCTTCGCCGAACTCGCCCCGGCGCTTAACCAAACAACGGCACAGAGCATCAGAATCGTGGGCTGTGATCTGAGCGACATGTCTGGTCCAAGCATCTCCGGGATTGTGCGAGCTCATGGGGCGAGGAGAGACGAAGCCATCTGGGCGAGAGGCTTGAGAGGCGGCCGAGTTATACCACACAGCGACGATTGCCCTCCGGAGATTCCCGAGATGGGAGTGCTTGTGTTGGACATTTCCTCAAATCGACTCGGAGATCTCACGGCTCAGTACTTGGCAGAGACACTAAAAAATGACAACTGGCTTGTCGGCTTAAACATTGCCGGGAATAATGTCAGCGACGCTGGTGGTGGCTTCTTGTTGAAGGGACTCAAAAGTAACTGCTTTCTGAGGACGATCGTGCTCCAAGGAAATCGCAGTATCAGTGATGAAACGATGGATGGGATAAGCATGCTTTTGGACCAACTTGGCAACACGCCAGCTCCCCAAGCCGCACAGCACGAGCTAGTTTTGAGGGCAACAAAAAATTGGCAGAGGTGGGGAGGAGTAACCATGAAAGAGGTTGCCGGTAGCAGTAGCAGTGGCAGTGTTGGGGCCGGGGGCAAGAATGAAGACAAGGATAAAAACGAGGACAAATCGCCTTACAAGGAAAACTTAGGCGCCACTCATAACACACAAAATCTTCCTACTCCTCCTCCCAAGGGGAAGATACCGCACAATGTTAGCCTTGCTGTTGACCCTCCAGTGCCTCCAAGTTTGAAGGGGAAGGAGGAAGATAAGGAAGGGAAGAAAGAGAGGAAGATTACATACGTTCAGGCTAAGCCAATCGTCCAGAAAAAAGTTAAAACGACGAAGGCATTGAAGAAGACTGAGCCAACGGCAGCAAAGACTTCCACCACCACCAAGAAAACAGCCGCTGCTGTTAAGTCTGCTACCGCTCAACCTGCCTCAAAGAGGGTAACAGCGACAAAGCGGGCCAAAGTACCGACGACAAAGGCAGCAGCTGCAAAGGCGGAGAACGTAGCCAAGGTAAAAAAACCCAGCAAGTCGACAGCAATTTCCGCAACCACCAAAGACACCACCACCACCGCCACCGCCACCGCCACCGCCACCGCCACCGCCACCGCCACCGCCACCGCCACCGCACCCCCGAGAGAGAGAGACACACGCGTTGCAAAACCAAACAAACTTAAGGCAGCAGTTGCAAAGAGGACAATCGAAGTTCGGGTCCCTTCTCCCGATAAGACATCCCCAGCTAAGGTGTCTTTACATTCGTCCAAGATGGCGCCCAAGGCATCAACAAAATTATCGACAAAGGCAACATCAAAGGGGGCGTCGAAAGCGTCACCTTCACCTTCACCTTCACCTTCACCTTCACCAACGAAAACGAAAAAACAGGACGGCAAAGAGAAGGAAACCATGGCTAAGTTGGAAAATATGGTGGACAAGATGCAGTCAGAGATCAATAGGTTGGAAAGCAAGCTTGCAATAGCAACGAAGAGAAAATCGCCGAGCCCGAAGTCGCTCAGCCCAAAGAGACGGCAACAGCCAAAGAAATCACCGACAATTCCTTTAGGGGAAAATTCGGACCCAGAAATAATGAGAGAGATAAGCAGCGCTGTCGCGGCAAGGCTCAAAGAGATCTGGGCTTTGGATCAATGAATGTTGTGCTGGCAACGGAAAACTTAAGGTGGATTACATAAAAAGTGGTATTAAAGAAAAAAATGCGATGCCTTACTGTTTTTGTGATGCTTTGAAAAGCAACAAATATTTATTATTTTTCTGCGTTCTGTTTCAAGGATCTGTTCGGATTCATGCCTCGGTGCTTGAGCTTGTGCTGGACATCTCGCTACTCATGCTGCTCGTACTACTGCTGCTCGCCGTCGAACTTGTATTCGAACTCGTATCCCCAGAGCTCGTACCAGTGCTGTTGTCCGTGCTCCCGAACATCTTCTTCCCCGACCCATCCACCACCTTTGTATTCTTCTTCTTTCCGCAAAGTGGTGGCTGGCACGTCCAAGTAATTCCATATTGTAGGACGTAGATGTAAACTGGAATCAACAGATCCGGTCCACCTTTGCAACCCCCGCCGAACCCGCCAGGCAATGCTTGACATAGCCGAAAGTTCCTGTTAAAGATCCCCTGAAACTTAACCCAAGCCCCAAACAGCGCGATAACGCAAGTCAAATAGCACATTTTCCTTATCCTCTTGAACTGAGGATTCGGTGTCTTTCCCTTCCCCCCGCTGAGCTGCGCGGTGATTTTCGATCCGTATATAAAACAGAGCACGCCAATAACAACACAGTTGATAACTGCCACAGCATACTTCGAGCTAGTGATTCTTCCGTCTAGCGCCCCGGAATAATTAACGGCTTGTCCCGTTCTGTACTCCACCAGACCGCCAACCACCTCCCCAAAGTAGCTGAACCCAATGCAAAAGTTGCACACTAACTGTGCCCACCTGCGACGAGCGAAGCGAGTTGCAATGGTAGGGGCGTTGGTGGCGTTAGAAATGGCGAAGAATTAGGTAGCAGCAACGTTACATTTGGAAGTATCAGGCATGTACATTGATATCCAGTACTCACGCCTTTTCAGCTCGTCGCTTCGCTCCTCGCACACTCTCACCTCGCTCCGGCAGTTATTTTTTGTTCCTCTCATCAAATTGAAGATTTTTTTCGCTTGAGATACATTTATGTAGTGCCTTCCAAGTTGCTGCATGATCTCAACAATTTGGTGCTGGATCGCAGGTGTGGCGAGAGGGAATGTGTGGAGAAGCTGATCAAGTAGTGGGGGTGACATCTGAGAACAAACAGATTTATTCACAGTAGAGGTGGATGATGGGAGGGGCTGCGCATTTCTTCTTTGGCCACCGAGAAGTCCATTTAAGGTTGCGAGTATGTGGTTCTGTATGTCTTGGTCGCCGCGGGAAAAGAGCGAAAATAAGAGAGTCACTGCCTCCTCATTCTTCACCACCGTGATTGTGTCAGCATCTAAAAATGGCTCCCCGCCCATCAACGCAAAGATTGAATCGACCGTTTTGAATGTTAGGATCGGCTCCACGTGGAATATACAAATTCGAATGCTATTAATGATTTCAGTCGGTAACGAAGACGACGTTTTGTGGTTGTTGTTCCCATTTATGGCCGTGAATGTTGCCAAAGTTTGTTGCAGAGATGTGGATTTTTGAGAAGGGGAAAGCTGCATATTCGACTTTATGAGAAGCAAAATCTTCGATAGGGATGACTTGGTAGTGCTATTGATGACATTTTTCAGAAAGAATCGAACGAAGCTGTCGTGCTCGTTTGTGCGTGCCAAAAATCCATGTAAAGAGGAGTTTAATTTCATCAAGGTGTCAGGGGAGAGGGCCTTGTCGGATAGGTAGCGGAGGAGAAGGGAGAATGTGTTGGAGAAAATTTTGTAGAGGAGGGATAGATAGGTCTTCGTTTCGCACATCACATCATTGCAGGCACAGAGAGAGGAGGTTAGGTGGTCAGCGCCAGCGTACTTAAGGAGATCTATGTCGGGGGTGGATTGAAATACAGTGGTGGTGGTGTGGGAGATGAATGATGTCACGTGCGTTAGCATATCGAGGACAGAGACGTAGAGGGGATAGGGAATTATGAGACTGTGAGATTCGTTCCTGGGGAGAAAGACCATATCCAAAAGGCTCAGGGTTTCAGTGATGATTAGGATCCGATTTTCGGTGGTGGGGGTGGTGGAGGATGACATTCGCTCGCCACATTCGTCCACAGTGGGGTCCCCGAAGTGAGCATCGAAGTGCGTTGGCAGTGCGGTTTGTTCGGTGTTGTTGCTGCTATTTTTGCACGTCTGGGAAATGTTACAAGGCAAAAATGCCTTCGTTAGGGATTTTGAAATTTCGGCACTCGAATTAGTCTTGACGATGTGTGTGATGAGGGTAATTACCGACTTCTGCGTGTCATCATAAATTGGGTCCGTCTCTGACAGGCACCCGGACGGCCGCTTACTGATAGAAAAAAGCAGAAGCAGAAGACGGCTCTTAAACTCTTCTGTGATGTGCTTCGTCCAGAGAATGGAAGAGTGTTGCTTCGTCAGGTCAGAGAAAAAAGTCGTTATTAGAGCAAGATTGGTGGGCGAAATTTTGTGGTCGTGGAGAAGAATAATCACTGGAAATAGATGGGCGGTCAGATTAAGATGCGATTTGGTAGCTGTTTCGAAGGCCGAGGTGAATGCAAAGTTTAGAAGATCTAGGCAGGAAAGAAAGAGGTGGCGGGAAGGGGGGGGGGATTCACAGGACAAAAAGGAGGGGGAAAAAATCTTGGTGAACAGACTTGTAGACGAGGCACAGGGCAGAAACATTTTTTTCGTCTTGTTGTCGTGCTCAAGCAGAGAATTTAAATATTTGAGAAGCATCAGCTTGGACGTCGAGGAAGATATTGATGTTAGGAACTTCGTAACGATGAAACTTAGCAGGTGAAACTACGGGATTGATGGGGAGGGGGGGGGTTGGGTGCCAGAACAGTAAAGTAGAGAAAAAAAAGAGAAAGCGTGTGTGTGTTAGGGAGGAGAGAGGGAGGGAAAACACGCGAGCGAAAACCAGCGAGCGAGAATGATGGGGGCCTTGAGAAGACGTATATCTGGTGTGACTACGGCAGCATTCCTCAAAAGAACCGCGAAGTGCAGATGCTGGCCGTCAGTAGCCTCCCTGCCGTGTCATCTTCTCTGCATGCTTTCGTCATCGTGGCTCCTACTACGCCTCATTTGAAGTTCGCACCTTACTATCTTCCGCAATGATATTCGAATTGGTGTCCAAGAAGGAAATCGTCGTTTTCGTGATCAGTTTTAGCAAATCGTTTGACGGTGCGGAGCTAAAGTGGTGAAATACGCCTAATAAAATTTTCTGTGCCTCGGCCATTTTGTTGTAACGCCAGAAATCTACCCAGGAGAAATAACGAGTAACCATCTTCATGGCGATGACTTTCTGGGGAAGCTCGTCTGACTCGAGGATCTGCTTGACAAGTTCGTGAAAAGAACTCGTGTGCAGCTGAAGAGAGGTAGAAGCAGGGTTTAAAACCAGAAAGGAGAGAAGGATGTTGAGAATTTTTTCTCTGAAGGGGGCGGGCGTAGTGACAGACACGAGATTGCTGCTGATGTGAGCAAGTACTTGCGGCAAGTTCTGGGAGACCAGCCGCGATGAAAGTGACAGTGCTTTCTCGTTTGTTGTTGATGGTGGTGATGTTGTTGTTGCGGGGGGTCGTCGGGTGTTGTGGCGGCGGGAGGTTGCGGTCGTCTTTTGTAGAGATTCGTCGCAGATATGACCAACTATAGTTAATATTGTCTCAATAACAGCGATATTGTGGTCAAAATCCATCAAGGCGATATCCAGACTAAGAGTCAAGAAACCCACACCAATAAAAGACGGTATAGTAGATGAGTAGTACAGCCAAGCTTGACGATTCTTTGGGTCCCGGAATATAATCTCTATCGACTGGAGAAGCTGCAGCCGGAAGAGGTCATCTGAGGTCGAGGCATTTGCAGGAGCGGATGCAACGGTGTCGAAGGCGGTGCTAGAATCAGCGTGACCATCGATCGGCCTTGATCTTGATGCTGAAGTATCGGTGCTGACTGTTACTGTTGTTTTACTTGACATAGTCTTTGTGCTCCCGCTTATAATTTGGAGGGATTCCTCAAATGATACAAGGAAGCAAGGGAGAGATAAAACACAATTGTACGGATAAGGACCCGAAGTCGCCACCTCCAAGAACTTTCGCGTAAAGTTGTCGATCGCCTTGCGCTTGGAGCTTAAATATGGAGTTATTATCGGTTGATCATCAAGGCCACATACATCCTCAATTTTTTCCCAGAAGTGACTCAACATCTGCACGTCACCATCTTCACAATTTTTTATATCAATTGTTGTCCACCGCGGGCCAGGAGTGACGGGTGGTGTCAGTGGGACGGTCACGTGATTGTCTGCTGATGACGTAGACGAATCTACCTCATCAAGCGAAAAATCAGGAAGTGATGTTATTGAAGCCTGCTGGTAGGTCAACGCTGGAGAATTTGCAGGCGAATTGGACCGGGAAAAGGAAGACCGCCCAGAAGCATTGAGCAGCGGTTTGTCACTAGAAACAGACGCGGAACGGTAAACACCCTTGTGAGGAGAAGTTGCGGAGAATGAAAGTGGTCTTGATGGCGAAAGCGGAGAAGAAGAAGAAGAAGTGGGAGAAGAAGAAGAATTCGTCGGGGAAGTGGAACGATTCTTGAAGATCTGACTCAAAAATGGCTTCATCGCGACCCCCGAATATTTATTTCATGGATGGATACTGTTAGGGGTGATGAAAATATTTCATCACAATGTGCAACCAAAATCGTCAAATAAGAACTTGAATTTTTTTCGAGGAAGTAATTAATTAATTCTGGATCTGCAAAGAAATTGCGTGATGATAAAAATCACACATGCCGGTCTCATATATCTAACATGCCCTGAGCGATTTTCTAACTCGTTGTCGTCGTTCTGATGTTTCCAGATTAATAGTGAGCCATTTTTTCCATTCAAATTCCATGCCCCGGGAGGGAAAAAAAAATGTTTGTGTCAACTTTCTCTGCCAGCCTCTTTCGAGATTTTGCCTATCGCTGCTAAACTTCGTCTTATCATTAGCCTTGATTATTCGCGAAGCAAAACAAAACAGAATATTTCGCTGCTGTTCTTTTTCTTCATGAGGTTGCTAAATTTATTCAAATTTAGCACCCACTGCAGTCAAAAAAACAACCTCTTTTCGGTGGTCCCAAAATGTGCGCTTGTTAACATGGATAGCGCGCACAAATGCGACGCAAAAAGAGAACTGTATTGTCGTGAACTGTATTGTCGTGAACCTCCTCTCCAATAAAACCACCGCTTTGCTCCCGAAACTCAACCCCTACCCAGACTTCGCCAGAATGCTCCTCTTGTTACTCAGCGAGCTGGCGGAGCAAAAAAACACGCCCTGTATGGCTCGAACACACGACATCCCGCTTCGTAGGCGGACGCTCTTCCAGCTGAGCTAAGGGCGCTTTCAGCGGTGAAATTCAACCGCAAACATGTGTGTCATGATGAAAATCTCTAGCTTTGGTCCTTTCAATCAAATCAGATTCAACAACCAATGCTCCTCAAATCACCATTTTCGAATACCCCCGGATTTTAAATACGCTAATTGCGTCAATATTGAGACCCAATATTGAGACCGATTCACCTTAAGTGAAGTTAATTATTCGAACACTTTCTGTTGAGCTTATATTGTAAATTGAAAAACGAAGAACCTCCACGTACTCATAGCAACTTCATGAGGACAAAAGGGACGAGTATTTATTTATCAAACTACCGTCAGTCCTATTTATCTACTCCACTATTCGTATCGATCGGCAAAATTCTCACATATGTAATCATCCCAGTTTTGTGAGGTTTTCACAGAAGTTCTAGGAATTTCCTTTCTATATATCGACAAAAGACTTCATTGTCCGCTCTCTGTGAAAAGGAAATCTCACAACATTTTGCCATACACTTAAAATTGAAGTGGTTCCGGGTGCGGACAGAATTCTGAGCGAGAGCAGAGGAGAGGATTTTGAAGGCACATGAATTAATTCAAAATTAAACCGTGCTGTATCGTGTTAGTGGAGAGATATCACGAGCATCGGCGTTGTTTATTTGTCAAATTATATTATATTGGCCTAACTGACTCTTTTCCGACACTGGAGGGCCAAGCCTGGTAGGAAAGAAGCACACCAATGAAAAAGGGGGTAAACTCAGCTACAATAAAAACGCGTTTTAGGCCCTGCATTATCAAAATATTCTTCTGCCGTTTCCGGTTCTTCTCCTCTCCTCTCCTCTCCTCTCCTCTCATTTTCTTTTTCTACTTCAGACAATACTTGCTCGCTCTCACAAGCTGTTGCACACTCTCGTCAATGTCATCATTGAGAATTGTGAACTCAAATATCCCACTGGTGATACCATAGGAGATCTGCTCTACAATATACTTTCCGAATTTCTCCTTATCAGCATCGCTGGGCGCCAGTACATTCTCATCCCGTTGCACCCATCTGGAAAGGAATTTATCAATGTCGTTGAGGCTTATCCAAACGCCTACGATCCTTGTCTTCCTGTCGAGGGAATTTCGCATGAGTTCCACCTCCTCCGTGTTTGCCTCCACCACCACAATCTCGTTTCCATCGGCCTCGACCGCTTTTTTAACTTGGGACCAAGAGGAGCATCGAAGGAATTGACTGTCCGTGTTTTCAGACTCGATGTGAGAGAAGAAACCGTCCATGACGGAAGTTTTTCCTGAGCCTGTTGGACCGCTTAAGACAAGGACAGTGCGGGTGAAATCAAGTTGGTCAAAACCACTCTTACCCTTTCCCGTCGTATCCGCATCCGCATCCGCATCCGCATCCGCATCCGCATCCGTATCCGTCTCATCTTGTCCAAACCCGAGCACCAAGCCCCTCCTCAAAACAGGAAGCCTCCAAATTGCAAAGCCTCCCAAAACGCTTGCAAATTGAGCCTTGGTAACGCTGCTTAGAAAATTCGCCTCATCCGCCCCGTTCCCAAGTCCACCTCCAACAAAATTCCCCGAGGAAACAGAAAGCAGCAACAGCAATGGAATGATGAAACGTATCTTGTTAAAGTTCTTCCCCAGCACATCGTTCCAAATACGGTCAATTCCTTCGTTTTTCGGCACTTCTTTGCCAACGAGGTCAACTTCTCTCCCGAGAAGAGACATGTAGACCCCTCCTCCTACAACTCCCTCTGCCACAAGCTTGCCCATTTCGCCGCCTCCGAGCACCCAGACCAATCCGCTTGCACCAAACCCCAAAGCGAAGCCCTCCTTGATAATTCCCCATTTCAAGTCCCTGTAGTTCTCCCCATCGACCTTCACCACGTCGACGTCAACAAGTGGGGACTCGGGACCCTCGTAATCAGCGAGATTGTATCTTCCCCTCACGATGATCTCTCCATTGGCGTCAATTGGGACCTTGTAGGACGAAGTATCCCGAACAAAAGTTGTCGCCACGGGCCGCACCGCCTCCGCGTTCAGAGGAATGAACACGGTCTTCCTGCTCTTCTTCCACGACGCCTCCCTATAATATCCCTCGCGACCGTCCTCAAAACTTGCCACTTCAAGGGGCGTTATTTCCACATTAAAGCTGAAAGGTTTGGGAGATTCCAGGGAGGATTGCGACGAAGACCCAGAAGATCCCGCAAAAAGACCCGCATCGGACTCCCGACTCGCCTCAGACGACTGAGAGTAAAATGGGTAAATTTGGGCGATCCGACCGATTTGTGGGGTGGAAGTTTCTGGCAAGGAGGGGTCTGTAAACGAAACGAGATCACCCGGGCAGGGGCGCAGCGCCTTCTCTCTCAACTTCACATCTCCGCGAGTCCCCCCAGCCTGAACAACCGACAATCGGCCCAAGCCAAGCTCCATAAGGCGGCGCGGAAATTGGCCGGAGATCACAAAAGGGGTGCAAGGGTCAAATAGGAGGGAAGAGAGGACCGCCGAAAGCACAACGCAATAGGATGGAATCATAGAGAACCAACGTATTACGCGAAATTATGCAAATCAAAGGCACATCAAGGAAATGAAAAAAAGGTACAGAAATTCGGGAAGAAACCCTCCCCAGAAGAAAAGCCAAGAAGTCCCTGTACAGTTCTAAAAATTACGTTTTTGTCTTCTCAGCCGAAAACAATCGCAGAATCCGGTTGAGCTGCCTTTTTAGATAAGTCAGATTAACTTTGAATCTTCTCCTCTCGAACATTGTAGTAATTAGTTCTCCCAACTCCTTCTCCTTGCATGTCTGCCTTTGACAAGAAACCGCCGGTTCCTTCTCCGCAGCAGAGGATTGAAGGATTCTCTTCCAGGGGCGGAACGAAGAGCGGGGTGCGTCGACGAAAGGGAGAAGTTAAGGGCATGAACAGCCTGTCTCCAATAGGCCGAAGTCGGAGGCTTGGTTTGGAAGGGTGGGGGGAAAAACCCACGGAAAGGGACGCAAAAGGTGGAGAAAAAACAAGGGATAAGACCAAAACTACCAGTCTGACGACAACTTCGACACCTTCAACCACCTCCACCTCTACCACCGTAATTGACAGCGATTTTTCTACTGAGAGGTCACGAGTTAGGTCTCGCTCGGAGTCATCACTGTTTCGGTCTCTTTACATCCCGTCTTCATTTTCATCTACAGCCACTAGGCAGCAGCTAGAAGAGGAGCGTAAAACTGGGGCATCAAGGGACAAGTTCTGTCGTCACGGGGTGAAGATCGGTCTTTGCATGGAGGTAGAGTGCTGGGAAATTGGCAAGGTGGAAGTTGTCGGATGCGAGAAGAGGGGGATTGGGACCATCACTGGACTGAGAAACTGGGAGTATGCCATCAGTGTTGAATTCAATGGTGTAGAAAGGGGGAGGGACCGGAGGCAGATTTGGCATCGCTACAGTGGCTTCAAGCGCCTCTTCGATATGCTGCGTGAGAAGCATCCCTATCACACAATTTTCACTGAAGACGAGTCTCTCTTCCCACCGCAGAAGTTGATTAAGTGGAGCAAAAGGCTCGCAGAGGAGAGGAAAGTCCGGTTGGACCAATTTTTGAAGAAGGTAGTAGCCGACGATGTGCTTCGGAAGGACAGCACGTTCAAGGAATTCTTGAGTCTGGACGAAGAAAGTAGAGTACTATTCTACGAGGAGAACCAGAACGCTCCCGAAGATGACATTACCTCGGAAAATTTAAAGTAGAAATGGCAAAGCATTTGATACTGAACACATTTTTTGTCCTTTCTCTCTTCTTTCAGTAAAACCTAGTATCAAGAAGTTCTTTCACAGTTAGTTATTTATTCTTCTCATCATTGTTTTCTCATCTTCGTCATTTTTTGTCTTTCCCTTCGCCGCCCCCATCACCCTTCTTTCTCATCTCCCTGGGAATAAATCTCCCCTGGTCATCGAACATATCGATCGTCGGCATCCTATCTCTAACAGCATCTCCGATGATGGGAAGAGATCCGGGCTCTTTCCCCAGCAGCGAACTCCCTGTAATAATCGAGCGAGTGCGAGAGTGTTATGTTAGTGTTTGGGTTAGAGTGTTAGGGGAGATAAGTCCAAGTCCGTTTGTGTCCCCATAACCAATATATATTACACAGTAAATACGCACCGACACAGTACCCAAGCGTAACCAGAAGCGCAACAAAAACACCATCTGTCAGAATCTCCCCGATCCCGGCAGGCATGGCGTCAGGGGCAACGGCTCTGCTGATTCCCAGGAGGAGCCCTGGAAAGATTAGCGCGATGTCGAGGAAGATAGATTGTTGTAGGTTAAAGCGGATAAGTCTATTAATCTTGGGATTGCCCGAAAGGAAAGAGAGCGTGAAGAAAGCAAGGAATCCAGAGAGCGGGACGGATCGGTACAGGATGTAAATCACCGAGACTGCCAGGATCACGGGGTTGTTCTCAACCTGATCAGTCTGGAGCAGGAAGCGACCGTACTGCAACCCGTCCATGAGAGGAAACAGATAAGGAAGTACGGATAGTATTCTGTCATTGATAGTCGCCGGTTTGTCGTTTAGGAACGTGAGTCGAGCCTCCTCCAACTTGGCCTTTTCCTGAGAATTGGGAATAATGTTATGTTAGTTGACGAGAAAAAAATCGAAAAGTCGACGCATATAACCAGCATCGTTCGTCAGTGAGAAGCAAACAAACAAAACTTCTGATATATTCCGAATCGCATCGTGCAAGCGTTATTCCCACTCACCTCCTCTTCCTTAGCTTTTTTCCTGGCCTCAACTGCCTTCTCTTTGTCCTCCCTCACAATTTCATCAAGCTTCATTTTTAGCTGCTGAGGATTCTTGAATTCGCTCCTCTCGAGCGTTCCACTATCATCCTCATCGAATGCATCCAAAACCTGACGGATTTTTTCCTCGCTAATCTCCGTCTTGAGCAGCTTATTCATGCCAATCCTGAGCTCCTCCAGGGAAACACTGCCATCGCCATCAAGGTCAAAGCTATCGAAGGCCTTGGATATCTGCTGGAGCTCCTCCTCCCTCTTAGAGACCTCGAGCTCCGCCGCCTGCGCGCGGAGGGCAGCTGCCGCGGCTAGAAGCTGCTGCACTTCCGGGTCTGTCGTCGTTGGCAAATTGGAGTCAGCGGGTGAAGAAAACAGCAAAGATGGTGCTTTTGAAAACGGACGCGAAAGAGGAGTTGTAAGCGCAGTTGAACGGGATACAGCAGCTACCCTGGGGATTTGTGCAAAATGTAGCCATGGGCGACGTGACAGGGAAGGATTGAAGGGAAGCACCGAAGTACTCAGCAACGACAAAACCAGAAATGCAAGAGATTGCATTACTTAATTGAGCTGTGATGCGCGATATTCTTATTCAAACTGTACAGGGGTGATTTAATAGACGACGAACTTTCAACTTTTTCGAAACTGTAGGTTAAATGTTCTTTGGAGGGCAATAAAATGTAAATTTTGCAAATTTGGTCTCCGCTCTTCTCATCTCCACACCACACGTCCCAAACACTCAGAGACTCCTGACATTCCATTCCTTGATATTTTAGGACCTCGAAACTGCAAAAAAAACCCACCTCAGACAACTCTATGGTTTTTGTGGCACAATGTCTTGCCCTTCTTTCTGTGCTGGCTGGCAGCGCTTCATTTTGCACACACTATCCTCCCCACGGTATACATAGGAGGAGAACGAACCCTCGCTATATTTCCAATTTGCAGTCAGACTTGCCCGCTGACTTCTTATCGAATTCACAGTCTGACTTTCTCGATGAAGAACTTCCAAGAGCAGGGGTAAAAGGGGTGCCGACAGAGGCAGAAACCGAGCGTTGCGTACTCGTTGGCTGCCAAGATAACTCCCTGCAGGCAAAGAAACGAAAGAGGATGAAGAAGGTGGGCATTTTTGGAGGTGGTGGTGGTGGTGGTGGTGGAGAAAATCACCCCGTCAAAGATACCCACTTTGCTGTGCCTGCCCTTGACTTCAACGACAACGACGAATACGAAGCATATGATGACTTGGATGACGTCTACGACGAACTTGACGAACTCGACGAAGGAGATTCAGAGGAAGACGAGCTGTACCCTCCTCGCGAATCTGGCAGTGTTGCTGATTCTGACTTTACTCTGGGGGAGTCACTCGAAGAACTGCGTTCTCTGGCTTTGACTGCTGGTCTGGAGCCGGTCGGCACTCCCGTCACCCAACTCTTGTCTACCATCCGCCCGCGAACGTACATTGGACGCGGCAAGATCGCCGAGATCAAAGAGCTCATTTCATCCTACTCACCCCCTGTGTGCACTGTACTATTTGATGTGAACCTATCCCCTCGTCAGCTCAAATACCTCACCCTTGAGTTTAACAAGGAGACGGTGAGGAGCAACAGCAACATTGACGACGGTTCTGATGCAGTGAAGGTCTCAAGCGAGCAGGGAATCGTGAAGGTGATCGACAGGACTCTTCTGATCCTGGACATTTTCGCCAGCCGTGCCAAGACGCGGGAGGCTGTGCTGCAGGTGGAGCTGGCAATGGAGACGTACCGATCGCCCCGTCTCACAGGTCTCTGGACACACCTTTCGAGGCAATCAGGTTCCGGGGGAGTGGGATTGAGAGGGCCCGGGGAAAGACAGCTTGAGACCGACAAGAGGCTCATGAGGGACAAAATACAACGTCTCCAGAAGGAAATTGACAAGGTGTCAGAACAGAGAAAGAATCTCTCCACAAGCGCGAGAGGGAGGAGGCTAGGGCTGGTGGGCTACACGAACGCAGGGAAGAGTACATTCCTTAACTTCGTTTGCAACGATGCTGAGGGTGCGGAGGCGGAAGATGTTTTATTCAAGACTTTAGACCCCACAACTAGACGCCTCGATCCATCTGTCTTCAAATTGGAGCTTGAATATGACAGCGAAAACAGCAGTAACAGTGAAATAGATGGTGACAGCGACAGCGACAGCGACAGCAAGAAAAATTCAAATAATTTTGGGGAGATAATGGTGACTGACACCGTAGGATTTGTCCAAAAACTTCCAACGAGCCTGGTGGCTGCCTTTCGCTCCACCTTGGAGAGCGCCAAGAGCGCAGACGTGCTCATCCACATCGTTGATGCGAGCAGCCCTAACTGCAGGAAGCAAGCTGACTCGGTGATCGGAACGCTTAATGAGATCGGGGCGGGCAGTATACCGGTCGTGACAGTCTTCAATAAGATGGACATTGTAAAGGAAGAAGACATGGAAAAGGTCGTAGGTCTTGCCAAGAGCACGCCCAACTCTGTGTTGGTTAGCTGCGCCACAGGCGAGGGCATGTCAGAATTCGCCA
>ENA-OWPI01002723-OWPI01002723.1-marine-metagenome-genome-assembly--contig:-NODE-2723-length-16014-cov-2.940014_pt1 | contig 16014 bp, 15 predicted proteins | sample MGYA00238138_ERZ651775 | MGnify/ENA primary metagenome ERZ651775 (study PRJEB26906, sample SAMN06265043) | marine metagenome | isolation source: Helgoland LTER site | place: Germany:Helgoland, sampling...
CCAAAGATCAGCCAAACCAGTAGTAAGGGCCATGGGTAATGAACTGATTGGATGCTGATCAAAAATCCACAAGCCAGGCAATAAGCCATCAATCGCGGCAGGATAGGTAAGTCAAAGCGATCATCGGCTAAACCCATCAACGCTAGAATAAGCATCGTCGAAGCGAGTCCACCAATATCTGACAACATGAGCTGACCTGTATCAGCTGCGATCAGTAAAAGAATGACAAATACCAGTGCCACCACAAATCCTCCACCCAACACGGTGGCTTTGCTGTGGTGGCTTCGTAGATTGGGTCTATCGACAAGTCCTAGCTTTGGCCCCACGTGTTTGAAGACCACTAATCCTAAAAAACTCATGGCAAAACCAGCAACTATCAGCATTACACAGACCGCTCATTAGCGCCTGTTGACGGCGAAACCAACCGCTCCTCAAGCACCCATGTAGGTTGCCATTGATTATTCGAGGGGTACTCTCCGGTCCAAAACTCGCCTTCAATAGAGGCCCAAGTCGTATTGGCCGGCTGCCTTTTAATCGCATCATAGAGTGAAGCCATAAGACGCCAAAATGCCAGCGGCAGCGCCATTTTCCTAGGACCGAGTACCGCGTCGCCAATGCGTCGAGCAGAATAACGCTGACCATCAAAACCCGCTCTGCGCGTCACCGATTCAAGTCGATCTTCAGGCATATCAATGCAGTGAGTGATTAAGGCCACAAAATCTGCGCGGCATAGCATCGGCCGTGCACCTGTGTCAGGCAACCGGAAAGGCAGCAGCCGGCCCAGCCATGACAGCAAGGCGATATTTCCCTTGAGCTCCGTGTCGTAAATTAATGCAGGTCGAACAATCACTAAATGACAATCTGAGTTGGCTAAAGTTGCCTCAAGCCGTTGCTCGGCCAGCCATTTTGATGCGCCATAATCACTGCTGGGCTGAGAATAAGCACGGGCACTGCTATCGGGCGACAGCGCGTCCTTGGGGATAACATTCATAGAGCTAACGAAAATAAATCGACTGACGCCTTGCTTAAGAGCGGCTTGAGCGAGCGCTAAGGTGCCTTGCACATTGACAGAGGTATATGCCTGCTCACTGCCATGAGCATGGGCCAAACCTGCACAGTGTACCAGTGTGGTGACACCCGCAAGGCATTTGGGGAAGCCAGCTGCGTCAGTGAGGTCAAAATGACGTGTCGGGCTGTGCGCTGTTGCCTGCCTGGCAAGGGCCACTACCCCACCTCGATGACCATAGTGCTGCACGAGCACCGGCAACAACGCCCGCCCTAGGTAACCCGAGGCACCTGTGATCGCAATCATACAGGCACCTCGGCAGACTCTGATCGCTTATTCAATAACAAGCTGTTCCCTGTTGCGCTCAATCGTTGCCGATCCGATGCCGTTAACTTCAGCGAGTTCTTCTATCGATTCGAAAGGTCCGTAGGTCTCTCGATATTCTACAATACGATACGCCTTCGCAATGCCAACGCCGGCTAAACCTTCAGCCATGACTTCCGGGGAATCCCGATTGATGTTGACTGCCGCTTCAGCTGCAGTAGCCACCGCACTCGACATACCCAGCAGGGCACAAGAGGCGACTAAGGCGACTGCATGGGCGCTCATTCGAACCACGGCCATGGGCCCGGATAAGGTATTGTTGAGGCTATTTTTTGTCATTGTAAACTGCTTCATCATTAAATCTCCGTTGTGTTCAGACTGCGAGTCCTTATTGACCCTCAGACAGCCTAGGCAAACAAACGGCTACTACGGACACCACTGGTCGCAGGAGATGCTACTTGGTAGCCAGCGATTGAAGAATGCCGTTTACCACCACCGCAGGGTTATCTGCTCCGGTAATTGAACGCCCCATGACTAGATGGTTAGCGCCAGCGGTAAGGGCATCTACTGGCGTGACGACGCGTCGCTGATCACCTTGAGCATCTCCAGGCAAACGAATCCCAGGGGTCACCAACAAAAAGTTATGCCCACATTGCTCGCGCAGCATTGCCGCTTCAGCGGCGGAACACACCACTCCATCCATACCCGCCGTCTGGGCGAGTCCAGCTAACCATGACACTGTCGCAATGGGTGATTCAGCAATACCTAGCTCCGCTAGATCAGCGGCATCCATACTGGTGAGCACCGTTACTGCCGTCAGCAGCGGCGGCGCGGTGTAAGGTGCCAATGCTGCTCGCGCCGCCGCCATCATTCGAGTGCCACCGCTGGCATGAATATTGACCATCCAAACACCCAACTCTGCCGCCGCGGTGACAGCGGCAGCGACGGTATTGGGGATGTCGTGAAATTTAAGATCCAGAAAAATATCGAATCCTAGAGCCTGCAACGATGTAACAATGGCGGGACCTTCCCGCGTAAATAGCTGCTTGCCCACTTTAAGGCGACAGCGCTGAGGCTCAAGGACTTGTGCAATCGCCAGAGCTTCAGCAGTCGTTGAAACATCGAGGGCAACGATCAGGGGACCAATAGCGTTATTCACGAGTCACATCTCCAATAGCACCAAGGTCGCGCATAGTCCCCCAGTGCTTACAACCGGGGCAATACCAATGCAAATGCTGTCCACGAAATCCGCAGTGCTTACACTGATAGGTAGAATTTGCTTCGACCAAACGGTTCACAATCTCTATTTGCAGAGGTTCATCCTCGCCCGCCTCGTTAATACCATGTAGCGCCATAAGCAGGGCAAGTCCCCCTAATGACGGTTTATCAACAAGATGTTTTCGCAGAAAATCCTTGGCCTTCTCGGAGCCCTCTACTACACGAATCTCTTCGGCTAGGGCAATGAGTAAGGGGGTGCTCGCTTTGGCTTGATAGCAATCCATGAGATAGGTGCGCAACGCCGAACGTTGATTGAGCTGAATTAAGGCTTCTCGCAGCAGATCCGCTGACTCAGATACAAAATCTGGCGCTTGTTCTTTTAATAACTGTAGGGTTTTCACCGCCCGTGCGGGATTTCCAGCCCTTAGCTCTAGCTGTCCCGACATCAAGGTTGCGCGCGTACAACTCCGATCGTACTTAAGCGCCTGATCAAGCTGGGTACGGGCTTCAGTTAAATCGCCAATATGTAAAGCGATCGACGCCTGCTCGCAGCAATAGTGGGCAAGTAACAGCGGAATAGGCTGCCCGACCTCATTAGGATCGGCCCCGGTGGACCGAAGTAGTGAGCGTCGTGGCAGTAACTGCTCGGCAACACGCTGCGCTGCCGACCAGTCGCTTTGTGCCTCGTAAATTTCCAATAAATGGCGACGCGCGATGCGCTGGTGATGCCCAGACTCTGTCACTAAATCCAACAACAGGCGCTCGGCTCTGTCGAGCAAACCCGCCGAAATATAGTCGCGCGCGAGCTCTAGATGAGCGAGATGCAATTGACTGGCGGGTAAACTAGGACGGGCTAGCAAATTTTGATGGATTCGAATCGCCCGCTCCACTTCACCTCGACGACGGAGCACATTGCCCAGGGCAATGTGCGTGTCGAAGGTTTCGGAATTGACCTCCAGCGCTTTAGTGAAAGCATCGATTGCGCCGTCCTGACTACCGTCCAGCAGAAAGTTAAGACCTCGGTAATATTGTGAGGGTAACGTGTTTGAGGACTGCCACAACGACTTCATAGTCAACACTCGTCCCCCCCGCCCGAGAAACCAGCCCGATGCTACGGCTACGAACAATAATACGAATATCAGGTAATCACTCACTCTCAGTGAACCCTACTTTCCGCAAGCGTTCGATCTCAACGCCCAAGCGCTGGTTTTTACGTCTCAACACTACCAATTGTCCACGCTGCCTTAAGGCCACAACAGCACTGGCGACCACTCCGAGAAAAACACCCAGTAGCAAGGATGACAACAGCCATAACGCTAATGGACGCTGAGAGAGTTGGACAACTAACAAATCAAGCGGTACTTGCGTGGTATTTTGCAGGGCAAAAAATGCGCCTACCGCGATCGTCGCACAGAGAATCACGCCACTGACAATAGTGCGCAAGACAAGCATGGCTAAAAGCCTGACTTCAATGAGCGATTGACACGCTCACGCAATTCCTTACCTGGTTTGAAATGGGGGGCGTACTTACCCTCGAGTTCCACCGGGTCACCCGTTTTTGGGTTGCGACCCTTTCGAGGCTCCCGGTAATGCAGCGAGAAACTGCCAAACCCCCTGATCTCAATGCGCTCACCCATAGCGAGGGTTTCTGCCATATGATCAATAATTAACTTCATACCCAGCTCAACGTCTTTAGCACTCAGCTGGGTTTGTCGGGAGGCTATGCGATCGATTAATTCACTTCGCGTCATGACTTTTCATCAATGCTAAAAACCCTATTGTCTAATGCCCTGCACAAATTGACAAGTCTCTAATTTACAACAAGTTTTCAACTGATTAAGCGCCTCACCACGGCCTCCATACGCCACCGGCTATCATTATCTTGGCGCCAAAAAAAAACCGCACCCTCAGGATGCGGTTGCACGAGCGTTAGCTACTCTTTATTGATTATCCATCTTGGCTTTGATCAAATCGCCAATGGTTCCCGGAGAAGCAGCCTCATCTTGCTCATTCAGAGACTGAACAGCCTCTTTCTCGTCTTCCATATCCTTCGCTTTGATTGATAAGCCAAGCGCGCGACTCTTGCGATCAACACTGACAATTTTCGCTTCTACCTTATCGCCAACGTTAAGCTCAGATCGGGCGTCTTCGACGCGCTCCTGTTTGATATCACCGGCCTTAAGATACCCTTCTATCTCATCGCCAAGCTTGATGACAGCACCGCGCGCATCAACCTCAGTAATTTCACCCGTGACAATAGCACCGCGATCGTTATCAGACACGTACAGGGTAAAGGCATCCTCCTCAAGCTGTTTGATGCCTAGGGAAATACGCTCACGCTCAGGATCAATGGACAAAATGACCGTCTCTATCTCATCGCCCTTCTTGTAATTACGGACCGCTTCCTCGCCCGTTTCGTTCCAGCTGATATCGCTCAGGTGAACGAGCCCATCAATGCTGCCCTCCAGCCCGATAAAGATGCCAAAGTCAGTAATTGACTTAATGGTGCCAGAGATTCGATCACTCTTCGCATGATCGTCGGCAAAGGCATCCCACGGATTGCGCGTGCATTGCTTTATACCGAGGGATATTCGGCGGCGTTCTTCATCAATATCAAGCACCATCACCTCAACCTCATCGCCTAGCTGGACGATCTTAGAGGGATGGACATTCTTATTGGTCCAATCCATTTCCGATACGTGCACCAAACCCTCGACACCTTCTTCAATCTCAGCAAAGCAGCCGTAGTCAGTCAGGTTGGTAATGCGCGCTGTCACCTGGGCACCTTCTGGGTAACGGTTAGTAATGGCCACCCATGGATCCTCGCCCAGTTGCTTAAGGCCCAGCGAAACACGGTTCCGCTCGCGATCAAATTTCAAAATCTTAACGTCAAGTTCCTGGCCTACTTCGACAATCTCGCTGGGATGTTTGATGCGCTTCCACGCCATGTCAGTAATATGTAGCAGGCCATCAACGCCACCAAGATCGACAAAGGCGCCGTAGTCGGTGAGGTTTTTAACCACGCCCTTCACTGCCATACCCTCTTGGAGGTTAGCCAGCAGCTCATCGCGCTCAGCACTATTAGCGGCTTCCATCACCGCACGACGTGACACAACGACGTTGTTGCGTTTTTGATCGAGCTTAATGACTTTAAACTCCAGCTCCTTGCCCTCAAGGTGCGTCGTTTCCCGCACAGGCCGTACATCAATGAGAGAGCCCGGTAAAAACGCACGTATAGAATCAATGTCCACCGTGAACCCGCCCTTCACTTTGCCATTGATGATGCCAATACACACTTCATCCGCCACGTGTGCGGCTTCAAGGCGTGTCCATGCCTCAGCTCGCTTGGCTTTCTCTCTGGACAGTTTAGTTTCACCAAAGCCGTCCTCTACCGTTTCTAGTGCAACCTGAACTTCATCTCCAATGGACAGCGTGCATTCACCGCTGGCATTGGTAAATTGATCAAGGGGAATAACACCTTCGGATTTCAGTCCCGCGTGAACCGTGACCCACTCATTGTCGATATCGATAACCACCCCTGTGACGATGGCACCAGGTTCCATATCAACCGTTTTAAGGCTCTCTTCAAATAGCTCGGCGAATGATTCGCTCATCAATAATACCTGTCATTTTTCGGCAGCCTAGGCTGCGCTTACCGACTTCCAAACCAAGCCGGGTAGTTTATAAAGAGCGACATCCGTGGTGTCTGGCCTTCAGCCGGTTGTTCGCTTCCCAATTCCTCTCTGTGCCACAAGCGCAAGCACCTTTTCCAAAACATCATCAACCGACAATAAGGTGCTGTCGATGATAATGGCATCCTCAGCGGGGCAGAGCGGTGATGCGTCTCGCTCTGAATCCCGGGCATCCCGAGCCTTGATGTCTTCAAGAAGGCGCGGAAAGTTAACATTTTCGTCTCTCTCAAGCAACTGCTGGAAGCGACGTTCAGCGCGCGCTTCTGCGCTCGCCGTAAGAAAGACTTTCAGTTCCGCAGCGGGGAATACCGTTGATCCCATATCTCGACCATCCGCGACTAGCCCGGGGTCGGCGGCGAAGGTGCGCTGCCAGTCTAATAGCGTCGATCGCACCTCAGGGTGCACCGCTACCGCTGATGCGCCTCGGCTACCCGACTCTGAGCGCACTGCTTGAGTGACATCTGTGCCGCCAAGTAGGACGCGCATTCCCTCCGTACCGGGCTCAAACCGCACCGGGAGCGTTTGCGCAATAGCTACCACCGCGGGGATGTCATCCCATGCCACGCTATTGCTGAGGCAGGCCACACCCAAGACTCGATAAATGGCGCCACTATCGAGCAAATGCCATCCCAAATACTGCGCGACTAACTGGCTAATAGTGCCTTTGCCTGCCCCACTTGGCCCATCGATACAGATTATTGGGGCCATGGCTAATTTACTTCCTCCAACAACAAACCTGCGGCCCGAGCAACGGCGGCAAAACCAGGAAACGAGGTGGCAACATGATCGCAGTCGAGAATGTTAAGCGGGGCTTCAGCCCTCAATGCGGCCATAGCAAAGCTCATGGCAATGCGATGATCTTGGTAGGTCCTGATGGCGCCGCCACCTAAAGCGCCTCCGTCAATAATAATGCCATCAGGGCGGACCTCTGTGTGAATACCTAACGTCGTTAAGCCCTCTGCCATACTGGCAATTCGGTCGCTTTCTTTTACCCGAAGCTCCTCAGCGCCGGTGAGAACCGTACGACCTTCAGCGCAAGCCGCAGCAATGAAGAGTGCCGGAAATTCATCAATAGCAAGGGGCACTTCCTGTTCGGGAATGGCAATGCCCTTTAACGGCGCGTGGCGCACGCGCAAATCGGCCACGGGCTCACCGCCCACCTCTCGCTCGTTGAGCACCTGAATATCGGCACCCATCAATGTCAAAATATTCAGCACGCCAATGCGCGTAGGGTTCAAACCTACATGCTCTAGAATGAGATCTGAGCCAGGGGCAATACTGGCGCCCACCAAAAAGAACGCGGCGGAAGACACGTCAGCGGGAATATCGATCGTTGACGCCGTTAATGTGCCGTGCCCCCCTAGACTGATGACGCCATTGCGGGACTGCACGTCATAACCAAAGCCTCTTAGCATGCGCTCGGTATGGTCCCGAGTCGGCCCAGGCTCGGTGACCGAGGTACGCCCTTGGGCATACATCCCTGCCAGTAAGACACAGGATTTCACCTGCGCACTTGCCATGGGAAGATCATAGTGAATGCCTTTCAGAGAACGCTGTCCTCTAAGGGTCAGTGGCGGACGACCCTCACCGTCTGACTCCACCACGGCGCCCATACGTTCAAGGGGATTGATCACCCGGCGCATAGGGCGCTTGCACAGTGAGGTATCGCCAGTCAGTGTGGTATCAAATGACTGGCCCGCCAGCAAACCGGCTAACAAGCGCATGCTGGTACCGGAGTTACCCATGTCCAAGGGTGCTCTGGGGGCCGCCAAACCATTAAGACCGACGCCGCTAATGCGCAACTTACCCTCATGAGGCCCATCAATGACTACGCCCATGGCGCGAAAGGCTGCCACCGTCGCCAGGGCATCCTCCCCTTCGAGAAAGCCAGTGACATGAGTGTCTCCCTCTGCCAATGAGCCGAGCATGACTGAACGATGCGACATCGACTTATCGCCCGGCACGCGAACACGGCCCGTTAAGCAACTGCCTGGCTGTACAGAGAATTTCATTGGGGGATCTCGTGGGGCGATTCAGCGGGCTCAAATAACGGATTCAACAGTAAATCGTGATCCCGGCGAACATTGCGACAATGCGCGAAATATGCGGTTAATCCCTCACCATCACCCGCAGCAATAAGCGCCTTAAGGTGAGATAATTCGGCTTCCACCGAGGTCACTGCACGCAGCAGTGCGACGCAATTGGTCAGTGCAATATCTCGCCACATAACCGGATCAGAGCCCGCAATGCGGGTCATATCTCGCAGCGCACCACCACCGTGTTGCATTGACTGTAAAGGGTCCTTCGCCAGCGCCATGGTGAGCGCATAGGCCAGCATATGCGGCGAATGACTGCTGGCAGCCAGCGCGGCATCATGATCGTCCACCGGCATTTGAATGACCCGCGCTGCGGTCAAAGCCCACATAGCCGTCACTTGAGCTAGCGCACTGGCGTCCGTCTCCCCGGAGGGTGTTAAAATGATTTCCCTGCCCGCAAACAAATCGTCGCGAGCGGCATCAATCCCGCTGTCTTCAGATCCAGCAATGGGGTGACCCGGTACAAAACGGTGATACTGGCAAGCGGCTCGATCGATAACCCAGCCTTTGATACTCGCTAAGTCAGTGACGATCGGCTGATGTGGACTGCGCTGTACCCGTGGCAACAGGTCAGCGAGTAACTCGCCCGAGGCCATGGGTGGTGCACCCACTACGAGGAGGTCTGCCGCGGCTATAACCACGTCGAGGTCAAGACTATAGCGATCAATAACCCCCAGCGCTAAGCCCCGCTGTAAGCTCGGCTCTCGAGGTCCATAGCCCACCAACTCTCCCGCGTAGCCACTGGCTCGCAACGCTTTAGCCAGAGATCCTGAGATGAGCCCCAAACCTAAAAACGCAACACACTGAATATGGAAGCTCATTAATTGTCTGATCTATATGGGTGCGCGTGGGTAGGAACCCAGCGGCTTCAACATGATGGAGTGCTCCGCCAACTCAGTCATGATGTTTTCAATGACCGCATCATCTAAATGACCTTCGAATTCGACAAAAAATACGTACGTCCACTTTTCGGTTTTCGATGGACGCGAGTCTATTCGGGTCAAACTGACACCTCGATCTTCAAAGGGCTTCAACAGACTGAGCAATGCACCGGGGCGATTTCGGTTGGAGACCAGGATAGAGGTTTTATCCCAGCCGCTAGCCGGCACGGATTCACGGCCTAAGATCAAGAATCGGGTGGTATTGCTGGCGATATCTTGAATACTTTTTGCCAGTTTTTCTAAGCCATAGGTGTCCGCCGCAAGATCTCCAGCGATAGCGGCAACACCCTGCGTGCCTGCAGCCAATCGCGCCGCCTCGCCGTTACTCGCTGCGCTTTCCCTCGGCACCTCTGGATAGTGAATATCGAGCCACTCTCGACACTGAGCCAATGCTTGGGGATGCCCGCAAATCCGTGTAATAGTCGCTTTGTCAGTGCCTTGTTTGACCAGCAAATGATGAACAATGGGCAGTTCCACCTCTCCCACTATTTGCAAGGGAGACTCCAAAAAGCAATCGAGGGTTTGCCCCACCATTCCCTCGGTCGAATTTTCGACGGGTACTACACCAAAATTGCAGTGACGATCTTCCACTTGACGAAAAACACTGGGGATAGAGCTGCGTGCCTCTGGGATAGCTGATTGCCCAAAGTGCTTGCTCGCAGCCGCTTGAGTATAGGTACCCTGAGGGCCAAGATAAGCCACAGTAAGCGGTTGCTCGAGCGCCAAACAGCTGGACATAATTTCACGAAAAATGGTGGCTACGTAATCGTCCGGTAAGGGTCCCGGGTTTAGCTCTTGGATAGCTCTCAACACTTGAGCTTCACGCTCAGGTCGATAAAAAAGGGGCACCGTTTCTCCCGCGGTTGCCAGCTTTATTTTTGCCACTTCTTGCGCACACTGAGCGCGAGCATTAACGAGCACCAGCAACTCTTTATCGATCGCATCAATTTTTTCTCTTATCGCCGCGAGCTGTTCATCAGTCGCCATGCGTAATCACCCCCGCCTTACGGCAAAATAAAGGACTGGTGTGGGCAACGCCACTGGGCCTAGCCAAACATTTATAGCCACGCATCAGCGTTTATTCCTCAGCGTCAGACTCTGGGGCCTCTACCGATGTCGCTGCAGCCGCGCTTGTTACTGCATCATCGTCCTCAGCAATACGACTAACGTTGACCAGCTTTTCGTCGCTTCGCGTGCGGATAACTCTGACTCCCTGGGTATTTCGTCCCAGCAAAGACACTTCTTCAACGCTGGTCCGAACCGCCGTTCCTTGATCGGAAATCAGCATCATTTCATCCCCGGAAAAGACCTGTTCAGCGCCGACCAATGGTCCGTTCCGGTCGGTGGTAGCCATGGCAATAACACCCTTGGTACCGCGCCCTTTTATGGGGAAATCGCTGATCGCCGTGCGTTTGCCATAGCCATTTTCAGTCACGGTCAATAGCTCACCATCTTCCTTGGGAACCATCAGAGAAATTAACCGATGACCCTCAGCTAAGCGAATGCCACGCACGCCCTTAGCCGTGCGTCCCATAGATCGAACCGCGCCTTCAGCAAAGCGCACCGCTTTACCTTCACTGGAAAACAACATGATGTCGCAATCGCCATTGGTCACCGCGGTACCCACCAGCCAATCGTTCGCCTCCAGCTCTAGTGCTCTTAAGCCAACACTTCGCTGGCGAGCAAACTGGCTCATCTCGGTCTTCTTCACCGTGCCATTCGCCGTCGCCATAAAAATGTAGTGACCCTCTTCATAGCCCTCGACCGGAAGGATTGAGGTGATTCGCTCACCTTCATCGAGGGGCAACAAGTTCACCATTGGGCGCCCCCGAGAGTTACGGCTCGCCAAGGGTATATGGAATACCCGCAGCCAATACACCTTACCCAGATCAGAGAAACATAAGATGGTCGCGTGAGTACTGGCAATTAGCAGGTGCCGCACAAAATCTTCATCTTTCACTGCGGTCGCAGAACGACCAGTACCGCCTCGGCGCTGGGCCTGATAATCGGTCAACGGTTGCGTTTTCGCATACCCACCATGGGAAATAGTGACCACCCGATCTTCTTCAGTGATGAGATCTTCTACTTTGAGATCGTGGGTCGAATCAGTAATTTCGGTTAGCCGCTCGTCGCCAAATTCCTCTACTATTTCTGCTAACTCATCTCGAATCACCTGCTTCAATCGATCTGGGTCACCTAGAATCTCAAGATACCCTGCAATTTCAGACAGTTTATCGGCGTATTCCTGCAGTAATTTTTCGTGCTCCAGGCCGGTGAGACGGTGTAAACGAAGGTCGAGGATGGCCTGAGCTTGGGTGGGTGACAAATGATAGGCCCCATCGTGCAAACCAAACTGGAGGTCTAGATCGTCTGGCCGGCAAGCATCGGCCCCGGCCCGCTCGAGCATCGCCATGACCGCCCCTGTCGCCCAGCCTTGGGCAATGAGCCGTTCTTTTGCATCAGCCGAAGTGGGTGAGTCTTTAATCAACTCGATAATAGCGTCGATGTTGGCCAGGGCAACGGCCAAGCCTTCCAGTACATGGCCTCGCTCTCGGGCTTTACGCAACAAATACATGGTCCGCCGGGTCACGACTTCTCTGCGGTGGCGAACGAAGGCTTCAATGATGTCGCGCAAATTCAGCACTTTGGGCTGGCCGTCGACTAAGGCCACCATGTTGATACCTACCACTGACTGCAACTGGGTCTGGGAGTACAAGTTATTGAGCACGACATCGCCCATCTCTCCGCGCCTGAGCTCAATGACCACGCGTAGACCGTCTTTGTCAGACTCGTCCCGCAGCTCCGTGATTCCCTCTATCTTCTTCTCTTTAACTAATTCAGCAATACGCTCAATTAATCGCGCCTTGTTGAGCTGATAGGGAATCTCATGAATGATAATCGTATCTTTGCCTTTAGCCTCGTCAGTGATGACCTCGGCTCGAGCCCGCACGTAAATGCGACCGCGACCCGTGCGATAGGCCGCCAGTATGCCCGCGCGGCCATTGATAATGGCACCGGTGGGGAAGTCAGGGCCGGGGATGCACTGCATCAAGCCATCAACACTGATGTCGGGGTTATCGAGCAAAGCAATACAACCTGCCACAACTTCCTTCAAGTTGTGGGGGGGAATGTTGGTGGCCATACCCACAGCAATACCGGAGGAACCATTGATCAATAAGTTCGGTACTCGCGTGGGCAGTACGACGGGAATACGCTCGGTACCATCGTAGTTGTCGACGAAGTCGACCGTCTCTTTTTCTAAATCGGCGAGTAACGAGTGGGCAATTTTGCGCATACGGATCTCGGTATAGCGCATGGCGGCAGCATTATCGCCGTCAATTGATCCGAAATTACCCTGCCCATCAACAAGGGTATAGCGCAGCGAGAACGTCTGTGCCATTCGAACGATAGTGTCATAGACCGCTGAATCGCCATGGGGATGGTATTTACCAATGACATCACCCACGACACGTGCCGACTTCTTATAGGGCTTGTTCCAGTCGTTATTGAGTTCGTTCATCGCGAATAATACGCGACGATGAACTGGTTTTAAGCCGTCACGGACATCGGGCAAGGCTCGCCCAACAATGACGCTCATTGCGTAATCCATATACGACTGTTTTAGCTCATCCTCAATGCTGACGGGGAGAACTTCGCGGGCAATATTTTTTGGAGTATCTGCCATTCGGCCTACTTCGTTAGGGGAGTTAGATGGGTTTTTTCGAATGCCATGATTGTATCAAATTACAACCAAGCGGGCTATGCGCACCACAGAAATTCTCTTGTCGCGTTATACTGCCGAAAGAACAAAGGGAAAGCCCCATGACCGACATTGATTACCTTGTGTATCCGCAGTGGATTGTCCCCATTATTCCCAGACAAACTGTGCTCACCGATCACTGCATTGCTGTGGCCGATGGGCAAATCGTCGACCTCTGTCCCAGTAGCCAGGGCCGGACGCTGAACGCCCAGCACAGCATTGAATTACCCGGACAAGTACTCATGCCGGGACTTGTCAATTGCCACGGCCACAGCGCCATGACGCTGTTTCGCGGTTACGCTGATGACCAACCGCTGATGACGTGGTTGCAACAGCATATTTGGCCGGCAGAAAAGGCCTTCGTCTCCGAGGATTTTGTCCGCGACGGTACCGATTTAGCTCTAGCTGAACTACTCCTAGGTGGCACAACAACATTTAGTGATATGTATTTTTACCCCGAAATCACCGCCCAGCGGGCTGATTTTGCCGGTCTCCGGGCGCAATTGGTCTTTCCTGTGCTTGATGGACCCAGTGCCTGGGCCAGAGACTCAGAAGACTATCTGGCTAAAGGACTACAGTTAAGAGATCACTATCGGGATCACGAACGCATAGAAATCGGCTTTGGCCCTCATGCTAACTATACGGTCAGCGAAGCCACCTTGAAACGGGTTGCCACCCTTGCCAATGAGTTGGATGCCCCCGTGCAAATCCACCTCCATGAAACCCAAGGCGAAGTGCAAATGTCAGTAGAAAATCTGGGTGAGCGACCTATAGAGCAACTGCAGCGCATAGGTCTACTTGGGCCGCGCAGTCAGTGTGTCCACATGACGGCGCTTGCAGACGCCGACTTCCAAATACTGGAGAGCACCGGTGCACATGTCATTCACTGCCCACGCTCAAATATGAAATTGGCGGCGGGCATCTGTCCCGTCCAGCGCTTGCTTGACCGACATATCAACGTGGCGTTGGGTACCGACGGTGCCGCCAGTAACAATCGCCTCAATATGATTGCTGAAATGCAGGGGGCGGCCCTACTCGGCAAACTGGAGAGCGGCGAATCGGCGGCCGTATCAGCGGTCACTGCGTTAGAAATGGCTACCATTAACGGCGCCAAGGCACTCGGGATGGAGCAAAAGATCGGCTCTCTCGAAATAGGCAAGCAGGCTGATATGATTGCTTTGCAAATGGACGGCTTGGCCATGCAGCCGATCAACAACGTGCTGTCACACCTTGTGTATGCCACATCTGGAGCGGAATTAACGCATAGCTGGGTAGCGGGTCATCTACTGGTGGTCGATCGACAGTTAACGACCCTGTCCACCCGCCATATTAGCAACAGCGCCGATAGCTGGAGAGCGCGACTCATTGATTTTCATGCCCCAAAAATGGGCACCCACCCTGAACAGCCACCTGAGATTAATCGCTGATGAGCCAACGTAATGTCGACGATGCAGAAATCGCTAAATTTGAAGCCCTCGCCTCGCGCTGGTGGGACCCCACCAGTGAGTTCAAACCCTTGCATGACATTAATCCGTTGCGCGCCAATTGGATAGACGATTTAGCCAAGGTAGACGGCAAAGCCTTGCTCGACGTCGGCTGTGGTGGCGGACTGCTGTCCGAGGCCATGGCCTGGCGCGGCGCCACCGTTACCGGCATTGATATGGGCGAGGCACCGCTAGCGGTGGCTAACATCCACCGCTTAGACAGTGAGCTCAACATTGACTATCAGAAAGTCACCGCTGAGGACATTGCCCAACGTCAGCCCGCGGAGTTTGACGTGGTCTGTTGTCTTGAAATGCTTGAACACGTGCCCGATCCTGCTGCTGTGATAGCCGCGTGTGCCACATTAGCGAAGCCCGGCGCACATCTCTTTTTTTCCACCATCAATCGCAACCCCAAAGCCTATGCCTTTGCCATTATTGGTGCAGAATATGTCCTCAAACTATTACCCCGTGGCACCCATGAATACGGCAAATTTATCCGTCCCTCGGAGCTGACCCGTTGGCTTCGCGAAGCCGGACTGCAGCTGACCGATATGACTGGATTGACCTATAATCCTATCTCAAAACATTACCGACTCAACTCCAACGATGTCTCGGTCAACTACATGATGCATGCCATAAAGCCCACCCTATGATTGGAGAAATAACGGTGTGAAGGATGCCGGTCGCGAAATAAAGGCAGTGATTTTCGATTTAGATGGCACTTTGGTTGATACCGCCGACGAATTCATCACGGTTGTTCGAGCGCTACGGGATACTCACGGGCTAGCACCACTGCCGGCGGCGCAGGTTCGCCAGTCCGTGTCTAATGGGTCTGGCGCCTTGGTCACGCTTGCCCTTGACTGCCCACCCAGCGATCCGCGCTATGAGCAGTGGCGTCTGCAATTTTTGGAAGACTATGAGCAACTACTGGGCACTCAAGCCAAACCCTATCCGGGTTTGCCACTACTCGTTAAACAGCTGCATAACGCCGGCGTTTCATGGGCTGTGGCCACCAATAAATTCCGTCGCTATGCTGAGCCATTAATGGCGGCAATGAATTTCCAACCCCCCGCAGCCAGTCTAATCACCCCCTGCGATGTGACCCATCCAAAACCCCATCCCGAGGCTATTCTTCTCAGCTGTAAGAATATGGGGGTAGAGCCTAGCGGCGCCATTTATGTCGGCGATCACCAACGGGATATCGAGGCAGGAAACGCGGCAGGTTGCTTCACTATTGCCGCAGCCTATGGCTATATTGGTGCTGATGACGACCCCGACCGCTGGCGTGCCGACGCTATCGCTGAGTCCAGCGAGAAATTGGCGGACATGATTTTAAGGATGATTCAGTGACTGTTGTTCCCGCTAGTTGGCAAGCTACGCAACATGAGCTCGCCGGCAAAACTATTCTGATCACCGGTGCCGGCGATGGTATCGGTAAGCAGTCGCCATTGCCTGTGCACGACACGGTGCGGAGGTACTCTTACTGGGCCGCA
>ENA-OWPI01002724-OWPI01002724.1-marine-metagenome-genome-assembly--contig:-NODE-2724-length-16012-cov-9.738500_pt1 | contig 16012 bp, 13 predicted proteins | sample MGYA00238138_ERZ651775 | MGnify/ENA primary metagenome ERZ651775 (study PRJEB26906, sample SAMN06265043) | marine metagenome | isolation source: Helgoland LTER site | place: Germany:Helgoland, sampling...
TTAATGCAACGAGAAAAAAGAAAAACAAAAACAAAAAGAAAACGAAAAGAAGAAGAGAGGAGTACGTCACACAGACTTACGAGTACGCACTGTGGACTACGAACTCCAAATTTGGCGCTCAGAGAGTAAGAAAATTGTACTTAAACCCTAAAAGCTTAGTGCATAATTCTTACTCGCGAGACAATTTTTATTTTTGTGGCTCAGACGAGACGTGGCGGGTCCACCTTTAAGGTAATCTTTTCATCACTTCATCCACACAACAACAACAACAACACGCGTAAGCGCTCGATATATATAATTGAAGATGTCCTCTTTTTTACTCTGCGGACCGTGCTCTGCATCTGTCTCCTCCTCGTCTCTGTTATTAAGCAGTCGACGACACGCGACAAATGACGGTAGCAATAGTTTTAGCACAGTTTTAGCAACTCAAAATCAGAGAAAACCAGCGGGGAAAAGGAATGCTTTAAAGATAGTGTCCATGGGAAACGTCAACGAAGGCGGCGTGTTCGCGCCACTCGTGGTCGCCATCAGACCAATCATCGGCGTGAAACGATTCAACCAATTACGAGGCAAAGCGATTTCTTTACACTCGCAAGTGATTGGCGATTTCTGCTCGGAGTTTGGCGCGACGACGAAACAACGACAAAAACTGATCAAAACCGCGAAAGCCAACGGGGGGAGGCTTGGATTTTTGGCGTGATGCGATCGCTTCGCGCGTCGCGCGTTTGAAGACGAATGAAAGGTATCGATTTCCGTTTTATTACCGCGCAACAGGAATGATGAAATGCACGTGATGTGCAAGCGCGAGAAGAGAGGAATGAGAAAGAGAGAGAGAGAGAGAGAGATGTGTTGCGTTGTAATCTCTTTTACTATTATTACTACTAAGCAAAATCTACTCTTAAAACTAAAAAAACTAAAACTCGCGCGAAACTCGAACGCCGTACTCGTAGAATAGAATTTGCTTGGTGATTTTATCGAGCGTTTGTTCGTCTACTCTCGGGTCGTTTTCGCGGTCGACTCGGTCGCCGACGATTATCGTCGGCTGTAAGAATGTTTTGTCGTCGTCGTCGTCGTCGTTGGTATTCTCGTCGTCGTCGCCCGTCGTATTTTTCTTACTGAAGAAGGTTTCGTTTTTGAAGCGCAAGGCGACCAAGTTCGGGTCGTCTTTCGGGCTTAAACAACAACTGACTGGCGACATTCCACCTTCTCCTCCTCCGATGTTGTTGTTGTTATCCTTGCTGTTGTTGTTGTTGTTGTTATAGCTGCTATTATTATTCGTAGTATTATTATTCTCGCGCTTCGGGACGATGTATCCTTTTCTGTTTTTGTGTTCGACTATTCTGTACGAGACAACGTCGGAAAGCATCGAAGACGACGATGAACTAGTCGATCGATTCGTTCTCGCTTCGTGCCACGCTTCCAACGTCTTCACGAACCCAATGTTTGGACGAGCAATCGAGCGCGCTTTCTTTACTCTTTCAAACGCTTCGTCGTAGGCTAAACCTTCTCTCCACATGACAAACGCGACGCATATAGCGACCGAACGCGAACAGCCCATTTGACAGTGCACGAGACACCCACCTTCTTCATCGTCATCATCTTTTTCTTCTTCATAATCTTCCTCTTCTTTTTCCCTTCTGTTGATGTTCTTCTCCCACACGCACTCTCTGCGTTCGTTGCCGAGCATAAAATCAAACGCGTCGTACAAAACGCACGCGATATCTTCATCGCTCGTATCCATCAGCGGCAACGACATGCGTTCAAAATACGTGGAAGAATCAAATTTATCGTCTGATGATGATCCTCCCTCCGTCGTCCTCGGCGTTGGCGTGGACGCGCTCGTCCCGCTCGCGCAACTCCCCGGCGAGAGACATTCGTCGTTCAACAATCCTCCGTTGTTGTTGTTGTTGTTGTTCGAATCGTTCTCGTAGCAGCACAAAATCCGTCTCACGTTTAATTCTTCTTTCAGTTTTCTCGCGTGTTTCTCTTTCTTCACCAGCTCGTCTCCGCCGACGTAGAGGAAACTCTCGTATATCGCGGACGCTTCGTGTCTGCACTCGCGATAGTTTTTCTCTCTGATTTCCAAATTGAGCAACTCGTCCGTGCTCGCGGTCACTCTCATCCTCAGAGACGGTTGAAGATTCTCGTTAATTTTGGTTTTCAAACTCGTCGGTCGCATCTTTTCCAACAGCGTCGTCGGTTTCTTCGTTCTCGCGGTTTCCTCTTCGTCCGTCTTAATCTTTATCGGGGATAACGGTGTCATTGGAGGAGGCGAATGCTGTGTAATCTTTTCTTTGTCGTCCTCTTCAACAACGCGCAACCTGGACAACGCATTCTCTGCTGTGACGACTAATTTTGTCGACGATGATGATGACGGTGGTGATGGTAAAGGTGATTCCATCGTCGTTTACGTCTTCAAAGTCGCGTCGAAGCGCGCGTTCGCGCGTCGAATTTTTCCCGTACTTTTGTCGAAAATGTTTTTCCGTACAAATGTTTAGGGTTTCAATGACCCTAAATTCGTCTCTCGTTTCCGTCCTACGTTAAGGCGCAGAATACAACTCTCTGGCGAGCCTTTTGAGGTTCTCGGGAGCGACGATGCCGTGATCAGTCACGAACGCCAAATCGACTTTTTCGTGAAGGTCGATAAACTCTCTCGTCGGATGTGCGACGGCGTCGACGTCTCGACCGGTTTTCGCGCTTCGCGCGCGGAAGTGTTTTAAAACCTCCGCCGGGTTTCCGTTTCGCTCTCGAGAGAGGAGGAGTGATTTTTCGTCGTCAATGTTGTCGTTGTTGTTGTTGCTATTGTGATGATTGCTACTATTTCTGCTGCTGTTCGTCCTCTCAATCCGTGGTTTCTCCAACGTCGTCAGACTCAAACTCGGCGCTAAGGCGACGAGAGGGACTTTGAACTTTTCGCACGCTCGCGCGATGTTTCCAGTTCCCGGAGGCGCGTAAAACGAGCCGTCTTCAAAGACGCCGAGTTGCGCGGAAACAACCGCTAAGTGCGCTCGGGACACCATCGCGAACGCGTTCGATTCCGGTACTATCGTCACCTCAACCGCGCTGTTCGTTGTCTCTTTGTTGTTGTTGTTGTTGTTGTTGTTGCTGTTGTTAGTATTCGTACTCATCAAAATCTTCCTCGCGAATTCCTCCGCCATCGCCTTCCCGCTCTCCTCGTAACTCACCGACGTCTCCAAAACGATCACTTTCACCCTCCTCTTCCTGGCGACCATTTTCAAAAAGTTCTCCACCAACCCGTCGCGAACGCCTAAAACCATGACCACGCAATCCGACCCGCACGTTTCGCACGCGTATTCGCCAATCGCGCGCTTCGCCTGGTCCACGTCGGACGCGATCATCTCCCGGATCGCAGAGATGACGTTTTGTTTGTACACTTTAAAAGAACTCTCGTTATTATTCAAACCCTTCTTTGTACCCGTCTGTTTGTTCTTCTTCTCCTCTCGAAACGCAATCAACTCCTCCTTGGCGACGACAATACTTCGGTCTACCGCGTTGAGTAAAATCACGTCCGCATTTGTTCTCCCTCTTATTCTCTCGTTGAGCACAGCTTTCACTCGGCGCAACGCGTGAACGATGGCTTCGTCGTCGTCCTTATTCAAGTCTCCTCCTCCTCCTCCTCCTTCGGTGCTGGTGGTGTTTGTGGTGCCGACGACGCAGCGAACGATCGCATTTTCGAGGAACGTCTTCGCCGTCGCGAATAAAACGTCGTTCACGACGTTCGTTTGCTGCTGCTCTTTGACGATTCCGTGCGCGCCTTTTTCTCTCACAAATTGCTCCGAGAAGTCCTCGACGGCTCTTTGCGAGTGCACGGGGAGCGGAGCGTCGTTCGATTTTTCCAACGCGTTCATCGAGTGGGTTTCTGTATTGTTGAATGCTCTGTACAATGAAGCTTTTTTTTTCCCATAAACGCCTTTGAAAACGCCTTGAAATCACATGCGAAAAATGTTTCACTTTTTCTTCTTCTTCCTCCTTTTCGTTGCGCTTGGTTCAAACGACGACGTACGCGATCAATTTTGTCGAAACGAGAGCGCGTCGTAATGGGGGACGAGAGGGATTCTTTGTCGTTGTGGGGCTTGATCGTGAAGTGCGACGATATTTGTTTCACGCATATTTTGCCGAGATTGAATCGAACGGATCTTAAATTCTTGTACGAGGTGAATAGTGAAACGAGAAAGTTGATTAAGAGATCATCTCGCAAGGGGGAGTTGAAAAAGGGGTTTAAAGTGAGAGAGATGTCATCGATATCGACTTTGGAGTTTGCGTGGGAGCATAAATCGTTGTGGCCGAGTTGGTTGACGAACGAAATGTATTTCTGCAAGCAAGTTGCTCAAACGAATAAACTCGAGTTGCTCAAGTGGGCGCGAGAGGAGAAAAAGTGTAAGTGGGATGGAGGGACGATTAGTTCGGCCGCATATCAAGGTAATCTGGAAATGGTCAAGTATTGCGTGGCAAAGAAGTGTCCTATTAATAGGTGGGCGTGTGCAAATGCTGCCGAAAACGGTCATCTCGAGTGCCTCAAATACTTACGCGAAGAAGCCAAAGCGCCTTGGGATTTTTATACTGCAGCTTGGGCGGCTTTAAATGGTCATCTTCATATACTCGAGTATCTTGTTGAGCGTAAATATGATGAATATAGCGTATCGGCGTGTCAGTCGGCGGCCGTGAAAGGCCACTTGGACTGTTTGAAGTACTTACACGAAACCGCCAAAGCGCCGTGGAACTCTTGGGCCGTACGCTACGCGCACGAGAAAAAACACCCCGAATGTGTACAATACCTCCTCGACAACAACTGCCCATTACCAGACGGTTGGCGATACGAATATGGAGAATTGCACACGTCCAAATCATCATCATCATCAGAATAAAACTTGTAACATCAGAAAGAGAGAGAAACGCACAATAAAAACTCTTCACCTCTCTATTAAAATTCTTCAATATCTCTTTCTGCACAAATTTGTTGCTCAAGAAGAAGATTCTTTTATTACATCTCGAACGCGAGAGAGAGACAAAGAGAGAGAGAGAGAATCAAAAAGCCTTGTGTTGGTGTCTTTATTGCCCTTTCGTGTTCTCTCATCCTGTTTTCTTCTTCCTCTTCTTCTTGGTGAAAGGAGTGAATACTAAGGGAAAATTAATTGGATATTTGTTCGTTAAGAAACCCCCGGAGGAAGAGGAAGAGGAGAGCGAAGAAGACAAAATGACGACGACTTTGATGACAACAACAGAAGAAAACAACAAACTGACGTTATTCGACGCCATGTGCCGATTACCATTGATTTTGCTCTTCGCTCACGTCGTCGGGAAACGAATGAATACGAGCGGTGTCAAATTCAGCAACAGTAGTGCTTTCGGTGGTTTCAAAGCGTTTAAGATGCCGCTCGTGACATCTTACATATTCGTCGGGATTTTATCCAGCACCTCGGTAAGACTTTGCTTTATTTGATTCTTATGTTATGTGTTCTTATTATTATTCTTACTATATATAGTTTTTAAACGTACTGACGCCTTTGGTCGTTCGCGAGTCCTTGTGGTTGGTCGACAACGCGTGTTTATCCGTCATCGGCGTATCGGCGGGCGCGGAGTTAAGCGCGAGGGATCTGAGAGGAGACGCGAGAAAGATTATAGTTTGGACGATTTCGATCGCTTTGTTTACGTGGATGACAGTTTTTACGGCGTTTACGGTCGGGAAGGTTTCCGATCGCGTTGAGTTTTTAGAGGATATGAATCGGAACGATTTTGACGACGATGGCGGCGAAGACGACGATTCTTCTTTTTTACGGCGGCGGCGAAAGTACTTGCGAGCGTGCGCGGTAGGATCGTTAATAGCTACGTTATCGATCGCTCGGAGTCCAGCTTCGGCGATCGCCGTTTTGAGAGAAACCGAAGCGAGAGGACCGTTTTCAAAATTGGTCGTCTCGGTGACGGTTTTGAAGGACGTTTTGGTCGTCGTTTTGTTCGCTTTGAACATGGAGATGATTGAATCTTTAGGATTGATGGACGTGAGCGTTGGCGGTAGCACTAGTAGTAGAGGTAGTGATGGTAGTCAAAATAGTAGTAGTCGTAGTGAGAGTAGCACTGTAGTATCCTCGTTGATGATGGTGAACGAGACGACAGATATTAATCATGATCAGACGAGCGCGCTTCTTAGGCATCTGATGACGACAATCGGCGGAGAAGAAACGACGTCGACAAACGATTACGAGTACCAGATGAGATCGATTATTCGCGCGTTAGAACCGGTGGTTTCTGTGTTTGGTTCCTTCGTGTTCGGTTTTTTCGCTGGAGCACCTTTACACTCGGTGTTGCGACGCTTGCCGTCGCCGAGTGTAGCGCAAACGGACGGTGGTGATCATCAAGCGGCGCATGTGAATGTAAAAACTCGATTTCGAGCGTTGATGAGACAATCGATGAAACCGCTGTTTACCATCGTCTACTCGACAACAATATTCGTCGTTTCCAAGCGATTGTTTTTGTTGGAACCGCTGTTAGTGTGCGTGTGTTGTGGGATATTTTGCGCCAACAGAGGTAATTTTTCCTCCGCGGCGACGACGACGAGGACGGCGGCGGACGAGGACGCGGCGAATAAGTTGGCGCAACAGCAACTCTTCAACACCATCGGCTCGAAGTCGTTGCACTCGTCCTTGGTCTCGTTACAGCCTTTCGTCAACTTGGTCTTTTTCACGCTCGCCGGAGTGGCGTTGGAAATGGAACACGTGATGAGAAGCGCGCAAGCGGCGATCCTATTGGTCGCGTTTCGCATACTCGGTATTTTCATCGCGTGCAGAATCGCCAGTCGTTTACTCCTCTCATCGGAAACGTCGTCGTTCTCCGGGGGTGGTGATAATACTATCGAGCAACAGCGCAAAGTCGCTTGGATGGCGCACGTGACCCAAGCCGGCGTCGCGTTAGGTTTGGCGAGAACGTGTTCGGTGAAATTTTCCGCAACGTGGGGCGAACAATTCGCCTCCGTCGCGACCGCGATGATCGCGCTGAATTTGTTAATCGGTCCGCCACTCTTTCGAATCGCGCTGACCAGAGTCGGCGAAGCTTCTTCGACGGAGGACAACAACAGAGGAGTTACCGTTGTTATCGTCGACGATAAAGAAGACGAAGAAAGAGACGAAGAATAAGAAGAATAATTGGTTTTCGCATCACAACAACAACAAATAATAATAACAATACTGCTACTCTTGCATATATATCCTCTTCCATCGCTCGCCTACACAGAGAGCGTGTTGTCGTTTGAGAGAGAGATCACACGTATCTCTTCCTTTACTCCTCCTCTGCTTCAGGCAGCTTTAAATCCTTGAACAATTTCCCTTTATTCCTACTTTCCCACATGCTATCGAACCCTTTATTGACCATTTTCTCCCCGACTAAAGCGCCGGCGATGATCACGCCCACGTACACGGACGTGTTCGACTTTATTTTTTTTGAAGAGAGAGAGAGAAAGAAAAGAAAGTTAATAAATACGGATGATGATGATGAGGTTGAAAATGAAGGGAAATCGGGAAAGAAAAACATCATCCTCCTAAAAGAAAAAACGCAAAAAAAGTACGCGCTCTTCTCTGCCCTTCTCGCGTAATAAAACGCACCATGAACGTCTTGTAAAACGTGTTGAACATCTCTCTACTAATCTCTCTCTCTCTTAATAGTAGAGTGTACTTTAAAAAGATGAGGAAAAACGAGAGCGACGAAAGATTTCTCTCGAGTCTCAAAGAAGAGGAAGAAACTTTTTTGCTTAGGGTTTTGGTGGGAGCGGAGTCTCTTCTTCGACAGTTCAGAACAAACGCACGATAAAATTTTAAAGCGCATCAGAGTCGTAAAGCTAAAGCTTTCTGCGTAAAACAACCCGCGATTATATAATAAAAGTCTTCTCACGAAATCAGAGAGAAAGAAGAAGAGAGAGGACAACACGCGGAGAAAGAGAGATCGAGAGCGGTTTTGGCCTCTCGCGTTGTGAAAAGGAGTAAAGAAGGTTTTGGTCTCTCACATCATCATCATCTCGTTGAGAATTTGAGCGAAGCGTCTCCAATTCAATTAAAAGAGCAGAGAAAAGAGAAGAACACGCGTTTAAGAAGAAGAAGAGTGTATTATTAAGAAGATGTTGCAAAAAGCAAAATCGATCAAAAAAACGCTCAAAACCGAGGCGAAAGCAATCGCATACGGGACAGAACGCGTCGATAAACGAGGGAAACCGGTCACCTCGATCGCGGATAGGACGAATGTACGTTTTTGTGTGATTTTGATTTGATTTTTGCGCTGGGTTTTGAGATGCCTCGCTTTGATGGGTTGACAAGACTTTTCAAAGCGCTTTCGCGCTCGGGTCGTTTTTAATGCCATTTTTTCTTTTCTTTCACGCCGCTGACACTCTTCAATTCTTTCTTTCTTTAACGCGCTCTCTCAAATACGAATAATAACAACAGGCGTTCGTGTCGAAATCGATGGCGCCGAAAGAATACTTGGAGCTCGAAAACGCGTGCGTGAAAGCGTGCAACAACGACCTCTCCGCGCCGAAGGAGAAACACGTAAGGACGTTACTGTTAGCGTGCGGAGGCGGGCAAGGGAATTCGCCGGATCGAGTCTCCGTGGCGGATATTAACTACGTCTTGAATTCAATCACGAAAGTTATCGGGAAAGCGACCGGGTGGATATCTATGCTTAAATCGCACGTGGTGTTACACCGCTTGTTTCAAGAGTGCGGAGGGAAGTTTCAGAGGGAATTTTTCCACCACGCGGAAGCTTTGAGAAACGCGCGATCGGGTGGGAAAGAACAAGATTTGTTTTCGTTGAGATATTGGAAAGATGACTCGAGTCAAACCGCGTTCGAGTTGTCCGGTTGGGTGAGGGCGTACGCGTTGTATTTTGAAGAGTTTACGTGTTGCGCAAAGTTTTGGCCGTTTTTGTGTTCGCAAGGAAGCGGCTCGACGCCGATGCAAGCGTATAACTTCGATCAATTGTTGCAACACGTTCCAGTGGCACAAACGCTGATGCGACGATTGACGGATTGCGATCCAACTGGAGAGGTTTTACGGAGAAACGACGTTCCCGTGAGAGCCGCGACGGCGTTGATGTTCAAAGATTCTTTGAAAGTGTTCAAATTAGCCAACGAAGGCGTGTGCGCTTTGGTCGGTTTGTTCTTCGAACAAGATAAGTCGAAAGCGAGGAAAGGGTTGGAGATTTATAAGCGGTCGGTGATTCAACACGAAGATTTGCAGCGGTTATACGCGACGTGTCAAAAGATGCAAATCGTCAACCAAGCGCCGGCGTTGGAGGCACCGCCGGAGTCGTTTTTAGGCACGATGCAAGAGTACGTGGATACGGCGAAAGCGGGGGAAATGCCAGCCGGAGTTGGCGCGAGACGTTCGAACAGAGGGACGAGTGGTGGTACTGCGCCTCCTTCTGAATCGTCGCCGGGAGCGGCAGCGGCGGCGGCCACGTCGCCGAGTGGCGGAACGGCGTCGCCGCAACAAAACGCAAACGCAACCTTGGACGCGTTGTTTGGAGAGATGAACATTCAAACGCCTCCGCAGAATGCGCGAGAAGCGCCGAGTAGCGTAGTAGCTGGGAGGAATTTTCTTCCCGCGGGTACAACCGCATCGGCCCCAAACGACGATCCGTTCGGTTTAGCGACGATTACTCACACGAATGGCACCGGAGGAAACTCTAATCGAGGTCATCAACCCGCCGCGTCCACGAGCGCGAATCTTCCGCCGGCGCCAGTTCGAGCCCCAAATCAGCAACAGCAACAACACGTGCGAAACGGCAGCAATAATCCGTTCGGCGACGATCTCTTTGGTACGCCTAAGAAAGCGGTCGCGGCTCCGGTTGATTTGAACTCGTTATACGAACAAGCCAACACGCGACAACAGCAACAACACCAACAACCGCAGCAGCAGCAGTACGGAGGAGGAATGATGCCGCCGCCGATGGGCGGAGGTATGCCGCAACAGATGATGATGGGTGGTAACCACCCTGGATATTATCAACAACAGCAAACACAGCATCATCATCATTCTTTACAGCAACAACAACAACAAACGTCTCCGCCACAATACGGAGGCATGGGAGGAGGGTATCCCCCGCAAGCGGCGGCGGCGCAGAACATGGGGTACCCCACAATGATGGCGGCTGGCGGGCAATATCATTCGCCGCCGGGGCAAAACTTTCATCCTCAACAACAACAACACTTTAATCCTCCTCTTCAACAACAACAACAACAACACTCTAGCAACAATAACAACAACAACAACAACAACAACTTTTTGATATAAATTATATATACTACCATCACATACAGTACTCGTTCTAAACATCATCGTCTTTCGTTCGCGGCGCGAACAAAAGTAAAAATTCTTCACACGAAAAGCGTCCCTTGGGGAGAGCAGACGCATCATCATCATCATCATCATCAGTCGCGCAGACAGACCCCACCAAGAGATCATCACGCGGCAAGGAGGAGGACAACTGCTCCCGTCATCAAAACGCTCACACTCTCCCTTAAACAAAGTTCGATCATCATCATTTAGCAGATCTGAGATGAAAAGTCTGCGTTCTCGTCCAAGCGGCGTAACTGTCGTCTCGGGATGTGTTCGTAACTGTCGTCGTAATCATCATCATCATCCTCGGCGGAGGAGGAAAAGAGAAGACTTTCAAGAAGATACACAAAGAAAACAGACGAGAACGATGCGTTTTTTTACATTCGGAGGTGGGAGGAGGTCCTCTGCATCATTAAACTCCGCAGTAAACTCTTTCGACGCAAAATCATCAGACGAGGAGGACGAAGACTTTGACAAAAATGTTGCAAAGAACGAGACAATCATGGGGATTGAATGTGAATCCGGGATATCGTACGACGAAAACTTGGTCGGTTTAACCAAACCGATAGCGTTTGCGTTGTTCAAACACAAGACGCAAGCGGTGATTACGCTCGGTATCGTGTTACTTTTTAGCACCGCGGATCGGACGATTTTCACGCTGACGGCGTTACCCATCGCCAACGAGTTGGGTTTGTCCATCGCGCAAATCGGGTGGATACAGAACGTTTTTTTGATCGGGTACATGAGCACGAACGTTATAGGTGGGCAACTGGCGACGAGTAAGAAGAGCGGGAGCATAAGTCCTTCGAGTTTGTTATTTTTGGCGCTGTTTTTTTGGTCGTTGGCCGTCGCGGTGTTGCCGACGTTGTTGTGGTTGAAACGCGGAGGCGGTTTGCTTTTCGGATTGGAGACGATTTTGACGCCGTTTGCGATATTACTCATCAGTAGATTATTGTTTGGGTTAGCGTCTGGGGTCGCGTTACCCGCCGCGGCTGGGTTTTGTGGCACGTCCGCGTACTTTCTCGACGCGGAAAGAGGAGAAACTTTTACGACTTTATTGAGCATGTTCAACGTCGGCTCTGGGTTCGGGATGTTGTTCGGAGGATTTTTAGTTCCCGTGATTGGTTGGAAAGGCGCGTTTTTCGTGTTTGGTTTGAGTGGGATGGTGTACGCCGTCATCGCGTTTATGCGTTTGAGAAGGTTAGATCGTTTCATAGAAAAAGTAGAGGAGCGGCATAATCCGTTTTCTTCGTCCATGGTTGGCGATATCCCCATGCTCTCCGAAGACGAGTGCGTCGCGTTAGACTCTTCTTTGACCGAGGAGACGAACTCGAACGAGGAACAAGCGCGTTTTGACATCGCCTGCGAAGACTATAGCAATCGAACGTGGCTGAAGAATTCCCCGCTCTCCGTCAAATTCCAACTTTTAGTGGTCACGCTCGCCCACATCATGACGAACATCGGCTTCTTCACCTTTCAAAACTGGCTCGGAATTTACATGCAAGGCAGTTTAGGCTTTTCCGTGTCAGATACCGGCGCGTATTTGTTCCTCCCTTGGTTCATGACCGCTTTAGTCGCGTATTTCGGCGGGAAATTCTGCCAAAAAGCCATTCGAGACTTCCAAACGCCTCCTTGGAAAACGCGACAAATCGCCATGACCGTCGCGACCATGATCCCCGCATTCGGCTGCCTCCTCTTGGCGTACTTCTCCCTCGCGCTCTCCTCCACGCCTCTCTTCGTCAGCGAAAACATCCAAATCCTCTCCGTCTCCATCATCGCAATAATCGTCGGTGCTCAAGCCGCTAGCGTCGCCGGCGTCCACGCGTACTTACAAGACTACGCCTCCGACCGCGCCGGAAGCATCCTAGGCGTCACCAACACCGCCGGCGTCTTCAGCTGTCTCGTCGCTAACAAAGTCATCGCCAAATGGGTCGGCCAAAGCGCGACACTAGGGTTCGCCAAAGTCTTTCTCGGATTGGCAGGCATGTACGTCTTTTGCGGATGCGTTTGGATACGGAACATGAAAGGAGATAGATTGGACGGTAAGGTAAAAATCTAGAGTATTTTTGAATGCATTACGAGTACTCACCACAAGTTTTGGATAAACTTCGCTACAAATTTCGCACACGTTTGCTTTTCTATTTATTAGTATTTAAAGAAGATGATGAGAACGAGGACGGTACCATCATCATCGCAATCGTTGTTTTTTAGGAGGAGGAAGTTGTCTCCTAAAGTTCTGCGTCGCACACAGGCTGCGAAAGCTTCTTTAACTTCTTTAAAAACAACTGAATCTTCACTCTTTCTCGCGTTGGACGAATTCAACGCGGAATGCATCGCGGGCGAAACAAACGCGGTACACGGGCGCCTGTACGCACACGCGGATATATTTCGACGGGCACAAACGAAAACGAACGAAATGAAAGAAGATTTAGCGCGAGAAATCGAAAACGAGATACGCGCGAGCACGAAGAGAGAACACATCGAAGCGGCGAGAGCGAGGAAAAAAATAGACCAAATGCAAGAGGCGTTTCAACGGTATCGGGAGGACGTGGCAGCGCTGACGAGGATTCAGACGATTCAGACGACAAAGAGAAAGTGCGATGATGATAACGATGATGTAAATGGAAACGACGACAAAACTGATGCAGATAATATATATAATACGATAGACGTGATGCAGACGATGCAGACGAAAACATCCGGTAACATTCAGACCAACTTTTTCATTCGCAAAGACGACTGCGACGAGTATGGCCGAGCGGTTCGGCTCGTCGGAAGCTGCAAAGAACTCGGCCAATGGGATGTGCAGAAGAGCACGGAGTTGAAGAAAGTGGATACAAAAGATAACTTATACGCGTGTTCGTTGGATATGAGCGCGAAATCCATAGACGACGGGTTCAAGTTTAAGTTTTTTACGTGCTGCGCGAAGAAAGAGAACAACAACGTCGAAGACGTCGATTGGCAAACGTGCGAAGACGGTTCTTTCCGGAACGCCATCGACGGAAGCGGCGAAACGATTGCGTTGAACTTTACGGTAGATTGGATGGGAAACAAAGAGGAAGAACGGGTATGGGTGTGTCAATCGTTAGAACGATGACGACAGACGCTGCGGTGTATGTATTGTATAACGTTATTAGGTAGATGATATTTATTTTAGTCCCGCTCGCGGTGTTCGATTACAAAACAATTCTCTCTTTTGTTTGCTTCATAAATAACTGTGCGTCGTATTTTTCTCCGCCTGACTTACAGCGAACGCGAAAACCATCGATTCGATTGGATTCTTTCGCGCTCTAATCGCCAGATTGAAAATTCAAACACTCGCTCTACTACTCTCTCCTTTTGACTTATACTTTTGATGATGAATAAATAATTAATGTTCTGCGTCGTCGTGCAGATTTTTGTGCGAACTCATCACGCAATGGCGAATAACACACTAAGTGCGGTCGCGATAGATACGCCGAACGTCGCAACGATCGCGTCTCTCGTCGTGATTGCGCTGGAATCCGCGAATAAAGCAGAAGGCGTCTTTCTCTCCGCCTCTTCTTTCAAATCGGTCACGCACTTCTTCTCGTTATCGGCATTCTCCAACGCCGCGCAGTTTTCGTGCGTCACGTAAATCGCACTCTCGTCCGCATTTCGAAAGTATTTCGGACACGCGTCGTCGTTGGACAACGTTCCACCGTACACGTTGGTCACGAGATCGTTCAACAACAGCGCCGGTCGAACTTCGCCGGATTCTTTGAGATCGTCCGTCATGCCGTTGCCTCGCGAAGCGTCCACCCGTAAGAGCAAACCGCCGTTGCCTTCTTTCGCTTTGATCGTTTGGCCAGAGAGTTGGTCGAACGCCAAGTTGCTTTCGTAAGCAGAGCGATTTAACGAGGAAACGTCGTAAAAGTAGCTCTCGTCCACGACCACGTCGTAATCGCGAATGGCTGAATGAAACGCTTCCTGTTGCGTGTCGATGGCAAACGCCTTTTTCAAAAAACCCGCTTCGCCTTGGTACGCAAGCATCCCTGCATCCACACACAACGAAGTGCGAAAGGTGTCGTGTAAGATTTCGTAATACGAGCCCATCTTTTGCACCCAAACGCATGTCTTTTTCTCGGACAAACTCGCCACGATGCCCTTCTCCACGTACGTCTTAATAGCCTCCACGGCGTCGCTTTCCAAGGCGAAATACTCGTTCGCAAACTGTTCCTTATCGAAGAACAAGCTCACAAACTTCACCCATTCGGCGCGTAAAATCGCGGTGTCGTCCGCGTTCCCGTGAAACAAGACGTTCACTTCTTCTCGGTTCCCGCACTTACCGGTGCCGTACTCATCCGTGAACGTCAAATCGACGTTCAACTCGTCGCACTTCGCCGACCACGCCGTCGTATCCACACTCCAATCCGCTCCGTATACAGCATATGCATGATCGATAATCTCTCCATTTTGCACCGCCAACTGCATGCACGGCGAGTGCATGTACTGCGAGTCGATCAACTTCAAAGTCTCCGCGTCCACATCCAACGCTTCCAAATACGCCAACGCGAACGTCCCGCCGACTGCAATCGACGTCGCTGGAATTTCAAAATGTCTCGTTTCTGTGCCATCTTCGCTCACGAGTTCAATCATTTCGTTCGTGTTCGGATCGATCGTCGGTACGTCCGTCCCTCGTTTCCTCAACACGTACGTGTTTTTCGTGCATTTGCCTGGATTTTTCACCGCGTGGTCAAACCCGCACTTCATGCGTACGATTTTAAAATACGTGCCGTACGTGACTTCGTAATCGTTCTCGATTAAGATTTTGCGTTCGTTCGAGCCGATATTGGTGGTATCGGAGGATAAGCGAACCGAGCGGGACGAGTAATGGTCCGTGCCATCATGATCAATCATCGTTTGTTTTTCGTCGTCGTTCTGTTGTGCGCTCGTTGGTGTTATCATTGAAAGCGTTGAAGCCGCCAACATCATCATCAAGAAGACAAACGTTCTCATCGTCGTTCTTTTCGATGATGTATTATTCATCATCATCGTAATCGTCGTCGTTTACGGACAAAAGACAAGAGATGATGATGATGATGTCTCTCTCTAGGGTAAAAGTGAGGAAAAACAGAGAGGTTTGTTTTCTCAAAGTGGCACACGCCGCCGGGCCTCCCCTTCACGCAGAGCCGAAAAAACAGAAAAAGAGGAGAGAGACTCTTTTTTGATGAGAAAAGAGAGAGATTCCATCCTCGTCGTCGTCCTATTTTTCGCTTTCACAGCTCAGCTGACGATGTGAGAAAGAAAGAAAAAGAAAGAGAAACACTTTTTCAAAACGCCAAAAAATCCAAAAATGTTCGCGTCTCTCCTTTTTTGTTCTTTTTGTTCTTTAAAATACAGCAGGTGTTGTTTTGGTAAACGCTCGTAATCGTCTCATCGCTCAATACAACGACATCGCAATACTCTTAATGATATCGGCGTAATTGATTCTGGGCACCAACCTTTCTTTTTCTCTCTCTCGAGGAGGAGTAGTGTACGCATAAGTCGTGGTACTCTTTGTTGTAACGAGTCCCGCCAAAGCGACGCGTCGCTTTGGCGGTCTGAAGCTTGCTTTCTATATACGCTTCGTTTTCGTCATCATCGAGCGATGAGGATGGATCTCTCTAACGATGCCAAGGCGTCTTTAATCGCGCTTAGTTCTCTTCTAAAAGTCG
>ENA-OWPI01002725-OWPI01002725.1-marine-metagenome-genome-assembly--contig:-NODE-2725-length-16009-cov-4.321680_pt1 | contig 16009 bp, 8 predicted proteins | sample MGYA00238138_ERZ651775 | MGnify/ENA primary metagenome ERZ651775 (study PRJEB26906, sample SAMN06265043) | marine metagenome | isolation source: Helgoland LTER site | place: Germany:Helgoland, sampling...
TGCAAGAATAATTACTTCACAGGTTCCTGGAGGAATGCTAACAAATCTTGAAAATCAGCTCAAAGAACAAAATGCTTTAGATAAATTTGATGAGGTTATTGATGAAATTCCAAATGTAAGATCAGATCTTGGTTTTATTCCATTAGTAACTCCTACTTCACAAATTGTAGGAACTCAAGCAGTAATAAATGTATTAAATAATGAAAGATATAAAGTTATAACAAAAGAAACGTCTGCCTTGTTAAGGGGTGAGTATGGAAAAACTCCTTCTGCTGTTGATAAGAGCTTACAAGATAAAGTTTTAAATGGCGACAGTCCGGTGACATGTAGGCCTGCCGACCTAATAGATAGCAATGAATATGATAAAACTAAAGAAAAATTTCTTAGGATTATTAGTGAAAGCAAGCTTGACATAGAGGCTAGTGAAGAAAACATTCTTATATACACCCTCTTCCCAGAAATTGGGATGAAGTTCTTAGAGAATAGAGACAATCAAGAATTTTTTGAAAAATCTCCATTAAATTTAATTGAAGATAAAGAAGGTTTATATAATGTTGAAATAAATGGATTAAATTACCTAGTTAAATATTCTAAAACTGAAGAGCCTGAAATCTTAGGAAATAATATTACATCGTGCAAGTCTGTTTCTACTGAAGTAACAAATAAAACGGGTACCGTTATCAATGCCCCGCTAAGCGGGAATATATTCAAGATAGAATATTCCGAAGGCTCTGAAATTCAAGAAGATGATACTGTTATAGTTCTTGAAGCTATGAAAATGGAAACAACTATAAAAACTCCTGTAAATGGAATAATTGGAAAGATTTTTATTAAAAATGGAGATAAAGTTCAACTAGGGCAACCCTTATTTGAGGTTTTAAATTAATGAGTTTATTTGAATTCTTTTCAACTTTGGGTATTTTTAGCATAACTCTTGGCCAATCTTTGATGATTCTGGTTGGACTATTACTACTATATCTTGCTATAAATAAAAAATTTGAACCTTTATTATTATTGCCAATAGGCTTTGGAGCTCTGCTTACCAATATCCCAGAAATTGGTTTATCAATGAGTCCAATTGAAAAACTCGTATATGCAAATAACCCCACTGAAATAAATCAAATTATAAGTGAGTATTTTGGAATAGGAACTGACCTATCACTGCTTCTTAAAAATGCGTCTTATATGGATCTCAAAATAATTAACGATGCAGCTCAAGGAATGGGGTATACACCAGGTATTTTGTATATATTCTATGAGGTAGCCATAGGTTCAGGCATTGCACCTCTTTTAATTTTCATGGGTGTGGGTGCTATGACAGATTTTGGACCACTACTTGCCAACCCAAAAACTTTAATACTTGGTGCTGCAGCACAATTTGGTATCTTTGCAACTGTTATGGGAGCATTGTTATTAGATTACTATGGATTAATAGATTTTACTCTTAAACAGGCTGCCGCAACAGGAATTATAGGTGGTGCTGATGGTCCAACTGCAATATACGTCTCATCTATTCTAGCTCCAGAGTTACTTGGACCAATAGCTGTAGCTGCTTATTCCTATATGGCATTAGTTCCATTAATTCAGCCTCCTATAATGAAAGCTTTAACATCAGAATCTGAAAGAACTATTCAAATGATTCAGCTAAGAAATGTGTCTCAAAAAGAAAAAATTATTTTTCCTATTATGCTCTTCTTATTGGTTGGATTACTTTTACCAAGCGCAGCACCCCTGCTAGGAATGCTTTGTTTAGGTAATCTTATGAAAGAGTCATTGGTTGTTGATAGATTAAGTGATGTAGCTCAGAATTCATTAATAAATATAGTAACAATTTTTTTAGGTTTATCTGTTGGATCTAAATTAGCTGCTGACAAATTTTTAACTCCTGAGACACTTGGAATACTTATATTAGGAATGATTGCTTTTGCAATAGGGACTGCCGCGGGTGTTCTTGTAGCAAAATTAATGAATATATTTAGCAAAACTAAAATAAACCCTTTAATAGGTGCAGCTGGGGTTTCAGCAGTTCCAATGGCTGCAAGAGTAGTTAATAAGGTTGGTTTAGAATATAACTCTCAAAATCATTTATTAATGCATGCTATGGGTCCAAATATTGCAGGAGTAATAGGTTCAGCAGTAGCAGCTGGTGTAATGATTAAATTTCTAGGATAAATTACAGACGAAAAAAAACAGAGACTAGCTCTGTTTCTTTAGTTCGAGATCCTTAGGGGTCCTGAGTGAGATTTTCTCCGGCTCCTTGAATTCTTTCTCTTGAATTCTTGGTGGGTTTATAAGCTCTTTTTTATCGTCGACTCTTATAAACGCTTTCTCCCTATGGGCTCTACCTTCCTGGTTCTCTCTAAGTCCCGTCTGCAGTTGTTCTTTAGTCGGAATCAAGTTGGTCTATTTAATATACTCCTTTCAAATTTCATGTCAACACTTTTATAAAAAAATATTAATTAATTTATAAAATTAACTAAGATTATAATTTATATATAAAATATATAAGTATTATGAAAACTTTTCTTCCAAGCAAAGACCCCTTAAAGAAATATATAAGTTCATCAAAATCATTATTAAAATTAGATAGTATCTCTTCTCAACTCCCAAAACTTCTTCTTACTGGAAGAGTTCAACAAACGATTGATTCTTTAGAACAGAATGACCTTTCCGTAGATTTATTAGTTAAAAATAAAAATATTCATGAGATAAAACGTGCAATGGTCCAGCTTAGCTTTATATCTCATTCATATGTTTGGGGGGCAAAAACTCCTTCAAAAATCTTACCAGAGGTTCTTGCTAAACCCTGGGTTCAACTATCAAATATATTAGGAAGGCCACCAATATTAAGCTATGCAAGCTACTGCTTAGATAACTGGTATAGATTAAATATTAATGAAAAAATATCCCTTGAGAATGTTGGTTTATTAACAAATTTTTTGGGTGGTGTTGATGAAGACTGGTTCGTAACTATACATGTATGTATAGAGGATGCTGCAAAGGGTGCTGTAATGGCTGCAGATAATATTTCAAAACTAACTGAAATTAATTCAATTAAAGATTTTTCAGATAACTTAAAATTAATAATTCAGTCTCTAAGAAAAGTTAATGCTATTTTTGCAAGAATGCCTGAAAAATGTGACCCTTATATTTATTATCATAGAGTAAGGCCGTTTATTTTTGGAACCAAAGATAATCCTGATCTAAGAAATGGTTTGATATATGAAAATCAATTTAATAATAAACCCCAATTCTTTAGAGGAGAAACCGGTGCTCAAAGCAGCATAATGCCCTTCCTAGATGCTGCTTTAGGAATATATCATACAGATGACCACCTAAAACATTACTTAAATGAAATGCGAGATTATATGCCTCCTGAGCATAGAAAAGCTATTAGCACAGTTGAAGCAAGATCTAATGCAAAGATATTTATAAGTGAATCTAAAAAATTAACACTTGAATATAATAAATGTTTAGAAGAAATTAGAATATTTAGAGCTCAACATCTTGAATTTGCTGCTACCTACATACATAAACAATCACAAATAAAAAACCCCTTTGGTAGAGGTGGGTCAACAATTACTGGGACAGGTGGCACCCCTTTCATGAAGTATTTAAAAAAACATAGGGACGAGACAGATAAGCAGAAGGTATAAACTAATTTTGAGATTTAATTTTTATATAAAAATTCATAATTCTAATAAAGACCTTAGTAATTAATGCTAAAACTTTCCTTTTAAATAAAATAATATAAACCTTCATTAACATATTATATCCCAAAAAAAAGGGTCGCAAATGCGACCCTTTAAATCTAATATTTAATATTAGAATCTATATGTAGCAGACAATCTAACTCTTCTAGGAGTCTGATAGTTTGTAGGCTTAAGATAGTTAGCGTCAGCATTACCAACAATACCACCTGTTTCACCATATTCACGTATATCAGTTACTGAATCCATATTGAATAAGTTAAATACATCAACTTTAAGCGTTAAGTCTCCAACTGAGACTGGTACTTTATATGAAGCCATAACGTCAAACTCTATGACCCAATTACTTTGAGCTTGTGAGCCTCTAGGAGTAATTTCACCATTACAATACCATGATGAATCATCATAAACTTCTGTACTAGTAGGATGGTTACCAATACAACCATAGTATCTAGGTGATAGAGCAGAAAGACTCATACCAACAACCATTCCATTTTGAAGTGATCTTGCACCATTAAATTTGAAGTTATGTTTTCTATGGTTAGGTAATTTACCATATGAACCTTCAGTAAATTCTGGGAAGTCAAAGTCCTGAGTGATACCAGCATCATCTTGACCGTTATCAGACTTAACAGTACCTTCATAGTTACCTATAGTATCTGAGTTAGTGTATGAAAGACGTGCAGTCCAATCTCCATCCCATGGTCTGTTTAGCTCAAGAGTCATACCTTCGTATTTTCTTATTGGCTTAGGATAGTTTAACTCTGCAGCTGAAATGTTTCTATACTCTTCTAAGTCGTCAACATATACATACATATCAGTTCCTGGGTTGGTTAAAACATACTGATGCACTTCACCAGGAGCGAAAGCTTGGTCAATAAGAACATCTTCTATTGTAGAAGCTAGATCTCTTTCAGTATATATAACATTCATATCCCAACCAGAGAACAAGCCTTTATTAAGAATTGTTGAATAACCAAGAATAAATTCTTCAGCATACATTGGATCTATGTTTTGATCTTTTAACCCTCTTGCATCAGGAATTGATCCATCAGAGTAGTATGAAACATCTTCACAAGAACCAGCAGTAATACCTGGAATGAAATCATCGGCATTATTTACAGTACCATCCCATGTACAATATTGTTGTGAGAAGTATTCTGAACCAGCCATTCTAATATTAGTGTTGGCTGCAACTGGAAGATAATATTCACCAAATGAAGCAAATAATTTATCATTACCATCGCCGTAAATATCATATGTAGCGCCTAATCTTAATGCGTCTTGGTTTTCAACTTTAATGAAGGATTCACCAGATGCATTCATATTGTCATAAGACTCTCTTCTAATACCAATGTTTACATTTAATTGGTCTGATACATCCCATGAGTCTTGGATATAAAATACATCTTGATCTGTTTGGAAAGTACCACCAGCACAATAAGTTCTTAATCTTAGTCTGTCGCCAGCAACAATAGTACCATCTCCATCTCCATCATAACCTCTGTAGTAAACACCACCACAAGTTAAGTCAGAATTATCATAGCCAAGCGATGAAGCAACAGCTTGCGCATTTGAACCAGAGTAGTTTGAAAAACTTTGAGCTACAAGCTCTGAGTTTTCCATACCAACTCTAAAGTGATGGTTACCAACATAATAATCTAAGTCAAATTTAACTACATCTCTTGAGTCAGCACCTGTTCCAGGGACTAGCTGAGAAGCACGACCTTCAGAATTAGATGGATAAGGCCACCAGATGAAGTTATATACATCACCAGTACCCGCATCAGTTCTAGTATAGTCGTTTGAAGCTACCATGGCAGATACTGAAAGGTTATCATTAACAATATATGAAGCTTTTATAATTTCATTATCGCCACCTCTTTGATATAAAGTTGTAGCTTGAACAGTTTCATCAACAACACCTGTTGTTGTATCTATATCTCTTCTTTGCTCAAGACCAGTACTTTCGTCTGTGAAGTATGTATATTCTAAATGCAGTTTATCTGTTACAAACCAGTCAAGTTTTGCTGCATAGAAAGTTTCGTCAGTTGTATCTGTGTAATTATTACCAGATTCGCCTGCATTGTTTTGCTCATTGTCAGTTGGAGAAGCTAATACATAGAAGAAAGCTTTATCTTTGATAATTGGACCACTTGCATACACGTTGTATGTCATAAAGTCTCTTGTATCGAATCTATTAGCTGCTGTGTATGTATCTCTCTTTTTATCGTAAAGGTCATCTGGGTACATATAAACATTACCACCGAATGCCCAATCGTTACTACCACTCTTTGTGACAGCATTAACAACACCACCAATAGCTTTACCAAACTCAGCTGAATAACCACCAGTTTTAACTTCTACAGATTCGTAGAACTCAAATGGTATTGTTGAAGAGCCAGTAAAGTTTCTAAAGTTAGTAGTATCTAATCCATTAATTAAATAAACGTTTTCAGCAACTGAAGAACCACCGATAGATGCTAGATTACCAAAAGCTGAATCACCCTGTGATGTGCCTGGAGCAAGAAGAACTATATCAGTTAGATTTCTTGATAATGGAGTAGTTTCCATAAGCTCATCAACATTTACAGAAATACCTGTAGTTGTATTATTAAAATCAAAACCTTCAACAGCACCTGCTGTTACAACTATATCATCAACTTCAGTCATTGAAGCTAATACAAAGTTATATGATGAATCACCAACACTTACTCTAATTGTATCTGATAGGCTGGTATATCCAGCTGCAGCTACAGACACGTCATAACTTCCAGGAGGAAGAAGTACGAACCTTACACTACCATCTGAACTAGAAACGGTAGATCTAGTAATACCTTTAGATGTGGAAGTTAGAGTTACAGTAGCACCTGATACACTTGAACCGCTTTGACTTAAAACATCAGCCTCAACCGTTCCTGAAGTTGTATCCTCTGCAACCACAAGTAATGATGTAAGACCAAATGATAGGACTGTCATCATTAATAGTTTATTTAATTTAATCATTATTATATTCCCCTGTTAAATTAATTTGTTTAAGGGCACGCACAATATAAGTGCATTGCCACCGCATTGTGAAGATTGTGACAAAATAAATAAAAATTAGCTAGCATTTTATTAAAAAATATTTAAATTTTATATTGCGTCATTCATATAATTTATAATTACTTTTATAAAATAAATTTGGTATATGTTAATAAATTTCAAATACAATACAAAAATCAATCATAAAATTTAAATACTATGTTACTTAAAGATAAAAAAATTCTTATATCGGGTTTAGCAAATAAATACTCTATAGCATCTGGTATCGCATCTGCTATGCGCAGAGAAGGAGCTCAGTTGGCTTTTACATATCAAAATGAAAGATTGCTTAAAAATTTACAACCCCTTGCTAAAGAATATGGTTCAGATATTTTAATTGAATGTGATGTATCTAGTGATGATTCCATAGATGAAGCATTTAAGATACTGAAAAAAAAATGGGAAACCTTTGATGGGTTTGTTCATTCTATTGGATATGCACCAGCAGACCAGTTGGAAGGCAACTTTGTAGATGTAACTTCAAGAGAGGGTTTTAAAATTGCTCATGATATTAGCTCTTACAGTTTTACAGCATTGGCAAAAGCTGCAAAACCAATTCTAAACAATAAATCTGCCCTTCTAACACTTACATACCTTGGGGCAATGCAAACATTACCAAACTACAATGTTATGGGTTTAGCTAAAGCTAGTTTAGAGGCTAATACTAGATTTCTAGCAGCATCGATGGGCTCAAATAATATTAGAGTTAATGCTATATCAGCTGGGCCTATAAAAACTCTAGCTGCCTCTGGAGTTAAAAACTTTAGAAAAATGCTTTCTCAACATTCTGCTAGAGCGCCTTTAGGAAGAACTGTTACTATAGAAGAAGTTGGAAATGTTGCTGCTTTTTTATGCTCTGATTATGCTAGCGGTATTACTGGTGAAATAACTTATGTTGATGCTGGCTTTAATACTGCCGCTATGCCTCTTAATGATTTTTCTGAAGATTAACTTTGGGTTTATATAATAAATATATTTTACCTAAGGTTCTAAATTGTACATGCGGATCAAAACCCATAAATTATCAAAGAGCTAAAATAGTTCCATTGGCCGAAGGTGTTGTTTTAGACATCGGTATTGGTTCTGGACTAAATATACCTTTTTACAATAAATCTAAAATTAAATACTTGTATGGTTTAGATCCATCAAAAGAACTCATAGAGATGGCTAAACCTTTGGCTAATTTAAATCAAATCGAGATTGAATTTTTGGAATGTGGAGCTGAGAATATCCCCCTGCTTGATAATTCTATTGATACTGTCTTAATTACATACACTATGTGCACTATTCAGGATGTTATTTTATCTAATTCTGAAATAAAGAGAGTATTGAAAGATAATGGAAAATTACTGTTTTGTGAACATGGATTAGCGCCAGATAAAAATATTGCTAAATGGCAAAAAAGAATTAATCCTATATGGAATAAAATTGCAGGTGGTTGCAATCTTAATAGGAATATTCCAGATATTATTACCTCATCAGGTTTTAAGATCTCCAGTATAGAAGAAATGTATCTTCCAAATACCCCTAAATTTGCAGGCTATAATTATTGGGGAATTGCTAGAAAATAAAAATTAATATAAATACATAAGGGGAGATAATGTTTAAAAAATATAATTTATTCATCTTGATGCTTTCAAGCATCTATACATTAAATATCTATTCATCATCTGTTGAACAGATTATTGTTAAGCATAAAGATCGTTTTTCAGATGTGGCGCTAAAGATATGGGACCATGCTGAGATGGGGTATCAAGAAATTAAAAGTTCAAATTTACTTGCAACTGAATTAGAAAAAGTAGGATTTAAAGTGACAAGAAATGTTGCAGGCATACCAACTGCTTTTATCGCAGAATATGGTTCTAGTGGGCCAATAATAGGAATATTAGGTGAGTTTGATGCTTTACCTGGGCTTGCACAATCAATATCCCCTTTTAAAGAGGTTGTTAATAATGGAACTGGTGCAGGTCATGCATGCGGACATCATTTATTTGGTGCAGCTTCAGCCTGGGCAGCAGTAAGTATAAAAGAGTGGTTAGAAACTAATAATATAGATGGAAGAATTAGATTTTACGGAACACCAGCAGAAGAAGGAGGCTCGGGTAAGGTCTATATGGTTAGAGAGGGATTGTTTAGTGATGTAGATATCGTTCTTCATTGGCATCCAGATGATATTAATTCTGCAAACTCTAGAACTTCAAATTCAAATAAATCTGCAAAATTTACATTTAAAGGTATCTCTTCACATGCTGCAGGTGCACCTGAACAAGGAAGATCAGCTCTTGATGGAGTTGAGTCTATGAATATGATGGTAAATATGTTGAGAGAGCATATACCTCAGGAGTCAAGAATTCATTATGTAATTACAAAAGGAGGTTTAGCTCCAAATGTAGTTCCTGATCTGGCTGAAGTTTATTACTACGTAAGGCATCCAAAAATGTATATGGTTGAAGAACTCTTTAATAGAGTTGTTAAAACTGCTGAAGGAGCTGCCATAGGAACTGATACAAGCATGAGTTATGAAGTGATGCATGGTAATTACTCTCTTCTTCCAAATGATGTAATTCAAAAAATTATGCATAAGAATTTAGATAGCTTTGGTGGCATAACTTATTCAGAAGAAGAAAATGAATATGCTAAAACTATTTATAAAACATTTGTTAAGCCGACTTTAAAAATTGGCTCTCAGGAAGAAATTTCTGCTTATCAAACATCTCATAGTTACGGATCTACAGATGTTGGTGATGTTAGTTGGGTTGTTCCAACTGCGGGAATAAGAACTGCTACCTGGGTTCCAGGGACTGCTGCGCATTCTTGGCAAGCAGTTGCATCAGGCGGAACAACGATTGGTCTTAAGGGAACTGAATTAGCAGCAAAGACAATTGCAGCAACTGCAGTTGAAATTTTTTCTAATCCTTTGATAATCAAAGAAGCAAAAAAAGAACTAGAACAAAGGGTTGGTGATGATTTTGTTTACAAGGCTTTGCTAGGTGACAGAAAGCCTCCTTTAAATTACAGAGTTAATTAGTCTAATTGAGCTGCAACAGATGCATTAGGTCTTCTTAGGTCAGAGTAACCGTATTTTATTCCTTCAACTATATGAATACTTTGAGTGCTGCCCATTGTTTTATTTGAAGATGTTTTATGACCAAGCCTATTGAGGCTTTTAACTATGTCTGAACTTAGAGTTTTTTCATAATCAATGCCTTCATAGGGCCAATCTTTATGAACTCTTGGTAGCATTGTTGCTTCACCAATATTTAAATCAAAGTCTATAATGCCGGTAATAACCCTAAGTATTGCTCCAGGTATATATGAGCCACCTGGAGAACCGGTTATTAATATTAATTCATTATTCTCATTAAAAATCATAACAGGTGCCATAGTGCTCATAGGTCTTTTGCCTGACTTAAATCTATTCCCAAGACTAACCCTTCTTCCTTCTTTTTCAACATCACCAGACCTATACATTAAATTATTCATTTGATTGTTCATCAAAATGCCAGTCCCAGGAATTGTTACTCCTGAACCAAAAGATGCTCCTAGAGTGTATGTGTTTGAAACTGCGTTGCCTTCAGAGTCTATAATTGAGTAATGAGTGGTATCCCTACTTTCATTGATAATATTTAAGGGTTTGATTAATGAGGTCTTTGTTGACTTTCTTAAGCTAATTGTTTTGGTAAGCTCTTTTGTTCTTTTTTTGGAAAGTAGTTCTTTAACTGGTACATCGTAGTGAAGAGGATCACCCACTTCAGATGATCTGTTGTTATGCCCTCTTCTGAGAGCTTCAGAAAATAAATGATAGGTCATCACAGAATTACTCTCATATTTAGCTAAATCAAAATTACTTAGAATATTTAGAGCTGTCAGAAGTGTTATGCCACCTCCGGAAGGCGGGCCCGCGGTAAAAACTTTGTTTCCTCTATATTTCGTTGAAATTGGTTTTCTAATGTAAGCTTTATACTCACTCAAATCCTTAAGGGATAAAAGCCCATTATTATTTTTCATTGCTTCTTGTATTTTTTTTGCTGTCGTTCCTTTATAAAAACCATCTTTACCATTCTCAGCAATTAGAGAGATAGTTTGAGCAAGGTCAGGGAGCTTTAAAATAGAATTTTCTTTAATTGCTTTATTATTTTTAAAATAAATTCTTTTCGACTCAGGATCTTTTAAAAGTCTTGGAGTGCTTTCAATTGCCTTATGAAGGTCATAAGAAACAACTATTCCATCACTGGCTTGTTTGATAACAGGAGTTAAAACCTCTTTTAATGTTAATTTGCCAAAACGTGAGTGTGCATCAAGAAGCCCAGCAACAGTTCCTGGCATTGCTGAAGCTTTATAGCCCTCATCTAGAACATCAAACAGATCATAATCAAAATCTTTTGGAACAGTAATATATGGTTTACCAGTATTGTTAATGATTTCAAATATATTTTCTAAGTTAGAGTTCAAAGGAGACTTACTGCGATAATCAATATAAAAAATTTCATTACTCTCTTTTAGATAAACTAGCATGAAACCTCCCCCTCCAAGATTTCCTGCTCTCGGAAGAGTTACAGCTAAAGAAAATCCAACAGCAACCGCTGCATCTATAGCATTACCGCCTTTATTAAGAATTTCTAAGCCTAGATCAGAAGAAAGATTATTTTGTGAGACAACCATTCCAGAATTACCAACAACAGGATGATACGGAGATTCATAATCAATATAACTTCTTGAGGATAAAGTTATGCTTAAAAAAATTAAAATAATGTATTTGAAATTATAAAAGCTCATTAAAAAACCATTGGAGCAATATAGTAAGCAAATAAAGTCACTACAAAAATACCAATAATATTTAATAATAGCCCCGCTCTCATCATAGTAGCTATGGTGAATTTATTCGAACCATAAACAATGGCATTTGGCGGGGTCGCTACCGGCAACATAAAGGCGCAACTTGCCGCTAAGCAAACTGGTATTGCTAATGAGACAGGTAAAACTCCAATTGCAATTGCAAGACCTCCAAAAACAGGAAGGAATGTTGTCGTTGTCGTTACGTTACTTGTGATTTCTGTTAAGAATATAATTAAGGTGGCTATTGCTAAGATTAAAAATATTGGCGGTATTGTACTTAATACGATTAAGCTTTCTCCAATCCAAATACCTAAACCGCTTGAACTTATTTGTGATGCTAGTGATAGACCACCACCAAAAAGAATCAAGAGACCCCAGGGTAAATCTTTTGATTTTTCCCACTCTAACAAATCTCCTTTTTTACTAGCAGAAGGTGTCATAAAAATAAGTATTGCTGCAATAATGGCTACACCCGCATCGGTAAGGCCTGATAAAAATTCAATATTATTAAGTAGAGTTCTAAAAACCCAAGCAAAAACAGCTAAGCCAAATATCATTGATATTCTGATTTCATCTTTAGTAAGATTACCCATACTATTTAGCATATTCTGAAGTTCTGTTCTTGATTCAACAGATGCTTCAAAATTTATTTTAAATACATATTTTGTTAAAAGTATCCAAGCACCTAAAAGAAGAATGGATGCAAGAGGAATGGCTAAAGTCATCCAACTTACCATTGAAATTTCAACACCATAGGCATCAAGCATAAATGCACTAAATACAATATTTGGAGCAGTACCTATTAGTGTGGACATTCCGCCAATAGTTGCGGCATATGCAATACCTAATAATAAAGCAGTATCAAAATCTTTCTTTTGTTTATCTGTTAACCCAGGAATGGTATCGGCCATTACTGCGCATACAGCCAATCCAATTGGTAATAGCATTAAGGTAGTTGAAGTATTCATAACCCACATGCTTATAAGTGCTGATACAAGCATAAATCCTCCAACCAATCTTGCCCCACTTGAGCCAACTGCAAGAATCATCTTTAGAGCAATTCTCTTATGAAGACCAGAATTTTCAATACCTAAAGCTAAAATAAATCCACCTAAAAACAGATAAATATTTTTATTTGCATAAGGAACTGCAGCGCTTTCAAAGGATGTTACATCCATCAAAGGGAAAAGTGCTAGAGGCAATAATGCAGTCACTGCTACAGGTATTGCTTCAGTTGCCCACCAAACTGCCATAAGAACTGCAATCGCTGCCACTGTCCATGCTGTTGTATTTAATCCTTCTGGTGCAGGAATAAATAGCAGAATAAAAAATAATGCTAAACCAACTATAAAACCTTTTTTTTGATATGCGGGCATAAAATCTATATTAACCTTAAATTAAAAAAAGGGAGCATAAAAGCTCCCTTTAACTTTTCTTTAACATTTAGAACTTTTTATATAACTCTAATGAATAGCTCTTACCGTAATCACTATGTTGATCTCCTACAAAACCCCAAGTGTATTCATCAGCTAATGGAGCTCTCTCATCTTCAAGATTTCTAATGGTTCCTCTAATTCTCAAACCACTATCAAACTTATATCCAACAGTTAGAGTTACCGTCCTCATGGCATCAACCTTCCATGTATCACCACAAGTTGCATAGCTAGTATCATATTTGCCAGTTCCAGAACATGCATATATATCATTAGAAGAACCTGAGACATCTACGGATTTTGCATTATCTGTAACACCCAGTTCCTGGAAGGCACCAGTTCTTGTAGAGGATAAATAAGCATCCCATGGACCATTTTTCCATGAAAGACGCATTGTATTCTTTACTGCCGGATAAGCTCTATTAGCAAAAGTATTTAAAAGATCGCCATATCCAGATGGAGCGGGAAGACCATCAAGAGCTCCTCCTGGTTGTGATGCTTCAATTAACCTTATACTGTCACCAGATGCTTCTTGTAAAAATTCATCGAACTGAACTCTCATAAATTTAGCAGTAAATGAACCAATATTTGTATCAAGATCATACTCAATAGCATAATCAGTTCCACTAAGTGTTCTATCGTCTAAATTAACATAAACATCCTCAACTCTTTCAACCATGCCAGACTTACAGTAATTACTGTCCCAGTTAGCGTTGTATGTTGTAGATTCTGGATCATTGTCTTCTTGATATGCGCCTCTAATAACACGAGGGTTACCAGTACACTCTGAGGCACCACCTTGAGATCTGATCAATGTATCTAATAAAATATGATTGCTTTCACCAAATAAACCCACAGTATTTTCAGTAGCAATTTCCCATTTATCAACAGTTAGAATTAAATTATCTGTTGGTGTTAAGACTATTCCAATATTTGTATTGGTGGATTCTTCAGCTTCTAAATCATCATTACCTTTTGCAACTCTTTGAATAGAATAACTATCCCCAATCTCACCATTTGCAGCTGTGTATAAATAGTCCTGAAGTGAATTATTTCTAACAACAAGCCCTTCATTAACAGTAATTAAATTTGGTGCTCTATGAGAAGTAGAAGCTGAGCCTCTAACTTTTAACCATGAGCTTGGTGTATAACCAAGTGCTAATTTACCAACAACATTACTTCCATAATCATCAGCATTTTCAGCCCTAATTGCCAACTGTGATTCTAGATTGTTTGCAAGAGGTATCATCATTTCTGCAAATACTGAAGCTACAGTTCTTTCACCATAAGTATCTGGGGAGGGACTACTATTGCTAATATTTGAAATATAAGGGAAGGTCGACTGATTTGCAGCCTCTGGTACTGTTGAATAAGTAATGGTTCCATTTATGTTTGGATCTCTTGAATCATCCATTGTCTCAGATCTAATTTCAGCACCAACCAACATACCAACATCTCCTGCTGGAAGTGTATATACAGAAGGGTTGCTCATTTTAAAATCAACCATGTACAGCTCAGTAGTATTATTTCTAAAAATTGTTGTCATGAATGATTCTTCGCCACAATTTAAACCAGCGCAAAAAGGGTTATAAGCATCAGGTGTGGATTTGGCCAAAGCCTCATCTAATAATGTTAAATTCGCTCTACCATGATTATTCATTTTAGAAGTGGCTTTAGAAGCTACTACAGCTGCATCCCAATCCCAATCACCATAAACTCCTCTAAAGCCTTGAACAAGTCTCCAAGTCTGACGAGTTGAATCCCATGATCTTGGCGTAGAAAACCTAAAATATCTAGCCCATAAATAGTCAGCAGTATATGGAACTCCTTTAGACGTTGCCGCAGTTGAATCTACAAATAATATATTACCCGAAGTACCAATTAAGCCGTTTTGTAATTGGTTTAACCAGTAATTAGTTGATGGAATTAGAAAAGGCTGAGTGTTAGCACCACCTCTCGAGGAAGAGCCTAACCCAAGATTGGTTCCAGCATATAATACTTTTTCGGACTTGGATTGATAAAAACTTATTTCAGAATATGCCTCAATACCATTCTCAAGCTCTCTATTTATAAACATGACAAAATTATGTCTATCTAAAGGTCCTCTTTTATCATAAGTTTCACCATAATTTGTTCTATTTTCATCTCTAATACTTGAAGCATCATAGAGACACATATTGGTTTGTCCTGGAATAGTAAATATGCCTCTTCCACCGCTGCTATATTTTGGATCAGAGCAATAAGGATCATCCGGTCTGTACATAGAATGAACATTTGAACCAGAACCTGTATAGAACTGTCCCCAAACTGAGCTAGCACTTTGGTTTCTCCATGTGGTGTCATTAAACTGGCCATCCGGATCTGTGCTAGTAGGATCAGGCAGATATCTTCTTAAATCACCATTAACCCATTTAGGATCTTCAGCACCTCTAATTTTTTCTCTGATATATCCATCGTAATAAACAGAGACATTGGTTCCGTCATCAAAGTCTTGACCCCACTGGATACTAACTTTATTATCGTTTGCAGCAAAGCTGTCATACCAATTCGTTCTGACTCTTACCGTCAGCCCTTCAAAGTCATCCTTTAAAACTGTATTAATAACACCTGCAACAGCATCGGCACCGTAAATAGATGCAGCGCCATCACGAAGTATCTCTATTCTCTCTGATCCATAGACTGGAATTAAATTTGAGTTAACACTTGATACGGGAATATAACCTCCACCAATAAACTCTGTAGCATAACCTGGAGATTGAACAAGCCTTCTTCCATTTAATAGTGTTAGTGTATTTCCAGTACCAATATTTCTTAAATCAAGTGAGCCAACATCGCCTCTTGATGCATTGTAACCTCCACTAAAATCTGTTTGGTTAAAGCTATTACTGCCCATCTCTGCTAATTCAGCAAATAGCTCATCACCTGACTCTACTCCAATACCCTCTA
>ENA-OWPI01002726-OWPI01002726.1-marine-metagenome-genome-assembly--contig:-NODE-2726-length-16003-cov-3.137323_pt1 | contig 16003 bp, 12 predicted proteins | sample MGYA00238138_ERZ651775 | MGnify/ENA primary metagenome ERZ651775 (study PRJEB26906, sample SAMN06265043) | marine metagenome | isolation source: Helgoland LTER site | place: Germany:Helgoland, sampling...
TCTCTCTTCTTCCTCCACAACCGATGAATCATCAAGTCTATCTCTCAATCGGGACTCGGAAAGCAGTAACAGTGGCAACGACAAAAACAACTCCGGAAACCTACAACCAGCCAAGGAAACAGATATCGGCACTGATGCTCCTTTTGCCCCTCTGCTGGGAAAGGAGGGGAGCGAAGGTGACCGTCTGGAGAAGAGCAGTTTTGAACAGCGGGTCGATATGATAAAAGGGATGTCTGTACAAGAGTTAATTGAGTACTTACACCACGACTCAACTCCCCCAAACGCGGTGACAGCAGACGAGCGGAAAGCTGCATTGAGTAGTGAGCAGAGCGCAGATCATTTGCAACTTGTGCGAGTTATCTTGACGACACTTCTTGAAATGATCAAGCAATCTTACTTTGATCAGACTGATATTGACCCCTTTATTCTTTCTTTGGCGCCATTGCTGTTCAAATTTAGGCCGAAGGACAAGTCGTCAGCAACGTACAAAAACGGTTATCGGAAAAGCGGTTGGGTAGACCGACCCATCAATCTCCAGCGAACGCTCCTTCAGAAGGCTATATTGGCCCGCGACTTTGTAGCGGTGGAGAACTTACTAAACGTGGTAAAACTGAGTAGGGGAAACGGCGTGAAGGTTGATGAGGGCGAGATAAGCGACGGGATATATAGTTATCTGGTGAAGAGACATAAGCCACCTCCCGGCTCATTAAACTCCGAGCCGAGAGACGAGTTTCTAAGCGGAGGAAATACTTTTGTGTATCCGTCACTTATTTTAATCATGCAGCTCTTTGTCACCGGTCACAACAATGCCAAGGCTTTTGATATCTTCAAGCTTTATCTGTCAACCTTTGAGCTGAGTCCCATGGCGATTAGTGGAGCGATTGCTTATGGTCTTCGACACCCTCAGAATATGCCCAAGGTAATAATTGGAACTTTATTGGCTATGGTCGAGGATGAGTTGTGTGTGCTTCCCGAACAGCCTGATAAGGAACTTTATTGGGACGAGGAAGGAGAGTGGTGCGATATACTTATGGATAATATTTGTTGGGCGCCGGAAGACTTTGGCCGGCACCCAGGGGAAAACATATCCGCAGAGACTCCGCAAGCTGTGCGAATGCAGTTGATTGCTTATTCTTGAATATACTTTGACTTCTTAATGTAACAATGAGGAGGAGCCAAATAGTTTGGCGCAATATAACATCATCCTCAATTATACAAACTTATTAATTTCATCCCCGTTCCCTCTCTCACAAGATAATTCAGCTCCCAAGGATTTCATCTTCATTGACAAGCTCGCCCGCTTGCATCCTTTTGATGATTCCCCGCAACCTGACAACTTCTTCGCTATCAATTTGTTTGGTGGCACTATTTTTGATCTCCTTCACTCTGGCCGCGTAGCTAAGGCTTCCAATGGTCTCGTCGACATTGTAGTCTGCTGGCGAGATGTTCACGAACATAAGAGTTTTGGCATTCCCCCCTAAACTATCTTGCATCAGCTGTGTCAATTTGTTGTCCCGATACGGTATAAATTTCTCCCCTCCGCTCAGAGCGCTAATGACAGCACCAAGCGCACTCAAGCTTTTGTTAATGCTCATGGCTTCGTGTAGTCTCTCTCCGGTCGCACCAGTCTTGTCTGCTCGCTCGCTTCCTGCAAGATCGACCAGCGTCAACTTGCCGATGCTTGTCTTGTTGCTTATCAAATCCTTGTTTGTGATCAAGATGCTGAAGATGCTGTGACTCCTACTGCTCTCGGCGTTCATCTTGGTCGCACCAACGTGTCGACGTTTGTTACCCTTATCGAATAGATCCATAAGTTCTTCAAAGCTCTCCGCAGGCTTAATGACGGCGTTCTTGATCACCACCATCTTTTTGGCGTCAACCTTGATTTCAAGCTTGGGTGGGTCCTTCTTGACCTTAGGATTATCCAGCTTCCAATAAAGATCAACCAGATGGTCATTATATAGCTCCACAAAATAAGAACTTAAGCTAATCTCAACACTGCCTTTTCGGTTCAACTCGCCCGCGTCTGCGAACAATTGCCTCATAGCCCTCGGCGTAACCCCAGAGTTCTCCTCGCTATTGATGTCGCCAGTCATGGTCCACGTCTTTCCGCTGCCGGTTTGACCGTAGGCAAACAAACAAACATTGTAACCGTCAATTGCGCTACTGATAAGGTGCTGGGTGTCTTCGTAAACATCTTTTTGGTCATTTTTGGGACTGAAAACTCCATCAAAAGAAAAGTCCTTCAATCCTCGTGGTCCCTTAACCTCCAAACTGACGTCGTCAACAAAACTGACGACCTGAACGCAGTCCTTCTCCTTCTCATATTTCGCCATTGGACGGCACCTTGCGTACACTCTAATCTTTCCTTTCATATCTTCCATCATGTTGTAGTACTTCTTTCTCAAACCCTTTTCCTCCAGGTAATCGGTTGTCAGCTTTGCAATCTCAAGGTCATCATTTTTTTTCTGAGCCTTTAAGGCGTCAACCTCGCTCGCGATGTTCTTGAATTTTTCTAGTTCTTTCTCTATCTGAACAAGCTCTCCACTACGCTTTTCTAGATTTTTTTTGTCCCTCACAGTGTCATTCAGTTCAGACTCTACTTTCGTCAGCTTCTCCTTCTCCTTCGCGAGCTCCCTCTTGAGATTTTTAAGCGAGCTTTCGTGCTTTGATTTTAGATCATCCAAAATTTTCTTGTGTTTCTTCTCCAAAATATCCTGGAGTCGCTTGTTGTTTTTCGTCTCACCAGCATTCTCCTCGCTCGCTGCTATCTTTGCTTCGGCATCTTTTATCTGCTTTTCCAGCTTTCCGATTTTAATTTCATCATTCTTGATCTTTTTCTCAAGAGACGCGATTTTCTTCTTGGCACTAGAATCGATGCTGGAGACATTAGAAGGTTTTTTATTGTCGCCAGAAGTACCAGCGCCGGGGACAGCAACGCCAGGTGCTGCACTGGGTGGGTTTTTCACGAAGCTATCAAACGCCTTCCTGAGTGTTACTGCCCCCGCGGCGGGCTGTTGCTTCCTGCTCGCGTCCAGCGCCTCCCGCAGCTTCCTACACAAAGATTTTCCGAGCTCCCCAATCACACTTTCGGCCTCCGCTTCATACAAAGCATAGCAGTCTGCCTTTTTTTTCTCTCTCCACAAGACGGTGCCGGCCTTGGTTGTTTTTTTCACCCGGTTGACAATGTTCGTAATATCCTCACCACCGCCGCCATTATTACCACTGACGTCGCCGCCACCGCCGCCGCCGCCACCACCAAGACTATTATGGTCCGATTTCACCCCTCCAACGTGGGCCGCGTCCTCAATTGCCTTCTTCCTCATCTCTTCCAACTGAATATTCATGTTCTCAACACTCTGCTTGGTTTCGTTAAGCTCCTTTCCAACCTCCTTCTTCTCGGCCATGGCAACCTCAAGTTTGTTCTTCTCCTCCTCTATCACCTTTTTGAGCTTCTCAATCTCCTTCTTCAACAACTTTTGCTGCATCTGTGTCTTTTTCTCACCCTTCTCCACGCCCTCTTTCATTGCAGCCTCCTCCCTTCTCTCAACCTCCTCTTCCAGCTCCGCCAGCTTATCCCATCCTGCCACGCTAGCTTTACCCTTGTTCTTGACATCTTTCTCCAGCTTCTTAATTTTCTCCCTTAACTCCATTACCTCTTCACTGCTGCTCTTGGGCACCTGCTCCCTTGCGTCGCTCAGATCTTCTTCCAGGCGTTTAATCAAACCCTCGCCATTTTCTATCTGGGATCTCAATTTCTTCTCGCTTGTCGCAGCCTTCCTCGCCTCCTCCTTGCTCTCCTCCAAGGCCTTCTCTAAGCCCACAATTTCGTCTTTCAGCAGCACGTCTCCATTCTCGATCTGTTCGTGAAGTTTTGTTTTGAGTTTATTATTGTCTTCGATGTAGTGCTTCTCCTTGGCCTCAGTCTCGAGAGACAAGTTGTGATTCATCTCATCTAGCTCTTTAAGGTGGAGTTTGGTAGCTTTATACTCCTCCTCCAAGACGTTGATGTCGTGTTTCAACTGATCATTTTGTTTTTGGAGAGCTTCAACCTCTTGTGACGACGAAGACGACGGTGGTAGTTCATTTTCTTTTCGAAGTTTAAGGGATTTTACCTCGTTTTCAAGGCTCTTCAGCTTCTTGTATTCGTCTAACATTTCCTCCTTATCATCGCTATTTGCGCTTCTCCCATTTTTTGCCTCGAAAGCCTTAAGCCACATTTTAATGCCCTCTTTTACCTCTTTCCTCTCTCTGTCCTTCTGTTTTAGTTGTTCCGACAAGTTGACCGCCGCGACAGCATTTTCACCCTGAATGCCTCTCTGCTGAAGTTTCTTCAAAGTAGCTTTTAATTTCTCATTCTCGTTCTTAAGCATGGCTATCTCGGCAGGTCTCTTGCCCTCTCCTCCTCTGTTAGCCCCCCCCCTAAGGGTTTTCTTGCTTTTGTTTTGATTCTTGTTTTGGGTTATACGTTCTTCCTTTCTTACCCACTCAATTTCCTTGAGCTTATTCTCCGCCTTGTTTTTGAGTAGTAATTGTTTCTGCATCTCACCCCTACACGTATTAAGCTTCGATGTGAGCTCGTCGATCACCCTTTTGTTTTCTTCTCCCTCCTCGGTTAACCGGATTTGCAATTTTCTAAACTTTGTCTGTCCCACTTCCACCTCTGAAATTAGCTGTTGTACCATTTTTTGAAGTTCGCTTTTCTCTCCTCCTGCTTTCATAAGCTTGCTCAAGTTTTTTTTTAGTTCAAGCTGGGTCTCCTCCGCCTTTTTAATACCCTCTTCAACTTCTTTCCTCAGCCTATTGTTCTCCTCCGACTTGTTTGCTAGTATTCGCAAGGCTTCTTCCTCTTTTTGAGCCTCTTTTGAAGCTTGTTCATGAATGAATTTTGTTTTACGTTCTTCTTCCTCTTTCAACTGTGAGCGAACCTGTCTGATCTCCTCTTCCCTTACCAAAACCTTCTGCTTCACGGTGAGAGCATGAGCCGCGAGGACTGCGACTTTTGCTCTCTCAGCGCTCAACATTTCTAACGCGTCCGCTGCGTTCTCACCCCGAGACTCCAATTCTGCGACGTAACTCTCCATATTTGTTAAATTAGACTCCGCAGTGTCCTTGGCTTCCAAGATCTCAGACGAACTGATGCGAAGACAATCCAACTGAGTGGTTAAGACGGCGGTGAGTGCCGATAATTCACTCAGTTCCGCTCTATTCTCACCGATTTCTAATAATAACTTTGACTTTTCCGCGTCAGCCATATCACTATTGTTTTTCAATCTGTCTTCTAGCACACTGATTGTTTGGCGGAGTTCCTCTGCTTTTCCAGCCGCCTCCTCGCCGATATTATCATACTTCTGCCTGATATCAGCAATTTCTGCCTCCTTGCGCACCTTGGCCTCTGTCGCATCCATTAACATCTCTTCTTTCTCAATGACCAAGCTTTTCAGCCCATCATTCTGCTCGGCTTGAATTCGTAGAGATTCTAAGCTATCCCTAATATCGGCGATGACACTTTCTTTTTCCCTAACTTCCCTCTCCTTCTCCTCGATGCAGCTCAGCTGCAACTTCGCCACCTCAATTGATTTAATCATGTTAGTTGCGTTTTCCGCGGCCTCCCGCTCACTGCGCTCGAGTTGGGAGGAAAGATTGGATGACGAATCTTGTACAGCAGCAAGCTCGCCTTTCAAAATTTGGATCCTACAGCGATCTGCAAATTGCTCAGAGACAGCGGCATGGTATTTGCGCTGCGCCAATCCCTTCTCTTCTTCCGTCGCGTCGATCTCTTTCAACTTATCCTCGAGAATACTTTTAAGTTCTTCCACTTTTTGGTTACTGGAGAGGGACGAGGATTTCATGGTTTCTATTTCCTTTTCGAAGTGCTCGGCAGCTTGCTGATGGACTTGGCTATTTTTCCCAATTTCTATCCCTAAACGCTCTGTTTTTTCCTGTTCCACAATCAGATCATTACGAGTCGCTTCCAGAGACGATGTAATAGTGTCAATTTCGACCCCCTTTTCTCGTAACATCAGTTGTAGAGAAGCAATCTCGCCCTTGTAGGAGGCAATTACCGACTCATATTTGTCTGCATCATCACTTTGGGCGAGCTTTGCCTCTTTTATTTCTTCTTTCAACTTGTGTTGTCCCACAGTGGAATGGAACTTGGACCCGACCTCCTTTCCGAGCAGCCTATGTTTCTCCTCCTCGTGATCAATGACCATAGTCTCGACCTGCTGTTGCTTTCTTTGCACCTCTGCTCGCAATTCCTCAACTATCCCCTCCGTTTCTTCCCTGTACAACTTCAACTCGCGACGAGCGCTTAAGATTTCCGCCTTGTGCGCATCTATCACAATCAGGGCCTTGGTTTTTGTAGTGGATACCAGCGATCTGTAGAAGTCCTCTTGAGCCAGATACTTATCACGGATTTTCTCAGCTGCGGCAAGATTGTTGGCAGCAAATGTCTCAATGTCGGAGATGCTTAGATTAATGTGGGATTTTGCAGCAGAGGTCGGGATGTAAGAGGTTTCTGTAGTTGACGAAGAGGGGAGGGTGGGTGTCGGATTTGTTGTCAGCGACCGGGAGCGCAGGTTGGGTATGCTGAAGCCTTCGCCCACATTAGAGTGGTCATTTCCCGAAAAGTCAGGAGTACTTTTTTCTTCACTTTGTTGAGTCATAATGACGCTTTCGCTGGAGGTCAGCGCTTGGAACTGGGCTCTTGGAGCGTTTTAAGTTTTAAGTTTTCAGTGGAAGTGATTTAGGAAAAGGAAATTTAATTCCCATAGCAGTGTTCCAAAGTGATCAAACTGTTTGCGCAGAGGAACAAGATACTCGGAAAGCAATATCCATCTTCGTCTCTGCGAAGTTTAAAGAGATGTCAAGGTTTTATGATGAATATTTGTTAGTGATATTTTTGGTTTTTTTTCCGAGGTGAGAAGCCCCTCCAGATGTCAGCATCCTTAGAAAAAAATCTTACGACTTTATATCCCCCCGGAACTGTGTATCTCGTGAATCATGGAATTCACTTGGAGAATTTTTGTAGTATTCTCACTTTTCTCAATCAACAGCTGTGATTCCAGAGGGGCTGTTGACTATGACTGGGATGATCCTGATTCATATGGCTACGGTTGGATTCCTTTTGTGCAAGGTGACAAGGGCTATTACTACGGCAACGTAACTTGTATACCAGATAAACGAGATGGTGGCGTTATGGGTGATTACGGGAACTGTCACGACGCTGAAATTGGTGGAAAGAATTCCCTGTGGAAATCGTGTGTCCACGTGTTTCTGCCTACTGGTGAAAATGGGACTGTTATGCCTGGTCAAAACGAAACGGACTGGCGCTGTACTTGCCACTTTACAATGAATCCGAAGGGAATGGACTGTGATGTCGAAGACTATCAGGGGGCAAGCTTTATGAATGCCGGCATTTGGTTCTTGTCTGTTGCGTTAGTTTACATGGTTGATAGTGTCTTAGCAGTGCGACTTTGTATCAGCATGCTACGATTAAAGGGCTGGAAGCTGAACGCCGCGATCACATCCAATATTCTTGTCACAGGTGGTCTCATCTCTGAATTCTTTCGTCATACCCTTTATGTTGCACGCAATGAGCCGGTTGGTTCGCCGATTGCGATGAACGCAGTACAGTTCGACATTGGTCTCTTCTTGCTCCCCATAACGATCATATGCTTTTGCCAGGCATTGCTTGGTCTGAGCATCACATGGATCGGAATTGCGGAGAAGACAGGGAACATTAAGGGAGCCAAGCGTAAGCTCGTGATCCTTCGGACAAGCTTGTACGTATATATGGTCTCCATTACACTGATCTGTCTCTTCTTCGCTGCTAACAATGATTCAGTGTTGATGAGCTATGTGGGGCTTTTAAGTTGGTTTCTGATAGTTCCCGCTTTATATTTCGCAAGCAAACGCCTGCGTAAATTGCTGGCAAATGGTGCGCCTCCCAAGCCTGGCCAGTTTGATATGGCCGACTGTCTGAAAAAAACGACGCGCAGGTTGATGGTCGTCACCCCCTTGTTTTTCTCCAGTCTGGTGTGGTTTCTTGGTGTCAACACCGCAATCAACCAAGTAGGCGTAACTGCGCGGGACGATTCTCCAATTTTCAGCCTGTGCGGGGTCGGTCTCTCCTTGTGGTACGGCATGCATGCAATTAAGAACTTCTTTAATGAGAGTAATGCTGCAGCGATTGCCAAGTTTAACACCAACAGGAAGGTCGTGAGCACAATGTACGGGAAGGACAGCTCGGGAGCCACTAGTTCAGAGGCTTCCTCTTCGTCTACTTCGTCAGTGGCACCTTCTTCTGTGGAACCATCGACAGAGTAAATTCCTTGTGGCCACATCTATGTATTGATAATAGTACTCGTCGTCGTATGGTTAAAAGACGAAATAATAGTACTCGTCGTCGTATGGTTAAAAGACGAACATTTTTCGGAAAAAAACAGGTTCTGTTTGTTAACAACTCCAAGTTCATTCCTTCCCTTCCCCTTCCTACAGTGTGTCCTATGTGAAAGCCAATGTTCAAACAATCGACCCATTTTTCATCAACCAAATTCAGCCAATCAAGAGAGAAACTATTCCCATTTGTCATTTGTAGCCTGGTCGATGACGTAGGCAGCCACATCAGCAATATCTGCATCGTCAAGGCGGCCGCCGAATGCAGGCATGGCGTTCTTACCGTTGGTAACCTGGGTCACCACAGAGCTCTCCTTCATTCCTATCATTGTTCGCGCGAAAGAAAAATGATTAACGTACCAAAGAAAAGGGGTTAGAATAGGGCTTTGGGAGCCGAGGAAGCGACTCCTCTACTATGTCACCCTGAAGCGAAAGCAAAAAGAAAGTTCACACACTGCAGATCACTCACCTCCAGCCAGGTAGCTCGTAAGCGCGTCCTTCTGGAGAGTCTTTTCAGGCATAATCACGTTCTGGCCGCCGGCTGGGAAGTTGGAGTAGTGAGTTAGTGAGCATTGGGAGTGGGGAATTCAATGAAGAGAATTTCAGAAGGACTTACCATGGCAAGCAGCACAGTTCGCATCGAATATCGACTCGCCATTGTCAATATCAGCGGCGAGGGAGACGGCAGGCATAGCTAACGTCAAGGCCAGCGCGGCGGCGGGGGCAAAGTGCTTGGGGGCAACCTGTAGGGGGACGACTGGTTAGTTGTTGGTAGAGAATGTTGAGTGGTGCAAAAAAAAGTGACCCTGGAGCCAACCACGATCCTTTAACTTTGGCATAGACAATATATACATATATCAGACCAGCACACAAGTGCGGACGAACCAAAGAACACAGAATCCACACATAGAGCTCGAGAAAACTGATTGCATCAGCAAAAAGAAAGTGGATAAGAATAACACACCTTGAAAGCAGGTGTCTTAGGGTTGAAGGCTAGACCAGACACAGCAGCGGGGAGGAGGACAAGAGAATATTTCATGATCGGATATCAAATTGAGGGGATATAAACAAAGTGGAAACCAGTTTGTTCACATTTTTTCTCTGTCCCAGAAGAAAAGCTGCTGCAACCAATTGGCTTATATAAGTCTCGCTAGTTTTCCTGTGCTCATGATGGTTCTCTTCGCTTCTCTCATTCTTCTGTCGTTCGCCCGCTATTCAGCATTTCCCATCACGGCAGAAGTACAAACTGTGTTGATGATAAAATCGTTTACAAATATGGTGGGGAAGGATTTGATCGAAGAGTATTTTGTTGGTGACGGTGACGGAGACGTAACAAGGAGTCTTTACGAAGATACGCGCGTTTGCTTATTGTCGGTGAGTAAAACGCTGTTTTTCAAGTGGTGAACAAAACCTTGTTGCTTACGCCTCCCTCTCTACAGCACGACAATTCAGAACCTCCCGTCTTTACATACTGCAATAGAGCAACACAACTTCAATTCAAAATGTCCTTGTCGGATATGCTGGGGATGGAATCCAAGAATACAGCAGAAAAGCCATTGCAGAATGATCCGGAGTTGTTGCTGGCAAGAGTGATGCAACAGGGATACATCGGCAATTATAGCGGGGTGAGGATCGACTCACTAGGAAAAAGATTTATGATAAAGAAAGCTGTAGTTTTCAATCTCATCAATACGGAGGGCGAAATCAGAGGACAGAGGACGGCTTGTGGCTTGTGTCTTGTGTCTTTCGGCGAAGTGGAGGACATCATGTCCTAGGGAGGACCTGCCCCAATTTGACCATTTGCCCCAATTTGACCATGTTCCAGCTGTTTATCAACATATTCTAAACCCACCTGCGGCATTTTTATTTAAATAAAATCTTTTTCATATATTTCTTCATGCAGTTGATAATGTATGGGTCAGGGGAAAATTGAAAGACGCGATGTGCTCGTCTGATCTTCTGAAACGTTGGCAGAGGAGAAAGGAACAGCAGCAAGGCTGCAACAAGCCCCATGTTGCCTGATATTTCTTCCTGGATATTTGTCATGTCGGATTAGGGTAAGGAGCCGGATATTCTTTGGTTTGTCACCAGTTGAAGATCTGACAATAAGTCCTAAGAAATAAGTCCGTCTCCTTTTTTTTTCCTCTTTTTTCTCCTTTTCATTACTCACGTTTTCTTGAAATTAGCTGATGACAACATAAATTCGTTTCCGTACCTTCACTCCAAGACTGGATTGGCCATATGTGGCGTTCTTTATTCTGAAAGTTCACCTAAGACTACTAACAAGTTATCACAAAGCGTAGGGAAGTGAGTCTTCCTGCACGAATTCGAGGAAAGCAATCCTGTGTCTGCAAGAAAGTGATGAGGTCTTCTTCTATGACTTCTCTGTCTCCCAGAGATCGGGTCGGTGAAGATCTAGACATAGTGCGTCGCATACGCCGCATGATACAAGTAACCTCAAAAGAACGAAAAATCAATCTACGTTCGGAGAAATTCAGTGATACCCATAACAGCATCTACGATGATTTGGTCATGGAAATCAATGGTTTGATTCGTTATTCGGAGAATCCGGTACGCATGGCCCTCGCCTCCTCGCTGGCGTTTCTTTATGAAGCAAAGGATTCTAGGAAAAAACGGAAAGTAGTTGCAGCCGAGAAGAAAGAGGAACTCTCACATGAATATGGTGAGATGGCAACCACTTTTCTGGACTGCTTGATCCATGGCGAGAACAACAAATTGGAGCGTCTGGACCTGCTGCTCCTTCAAGCGGAAGACGATTTCAGTGCATTGGTTATGGCTATCGAGTTGGAGTGTTATTCATTTCTATCCCACCGATTAGTGACGAACTTTGTCAAGCAGCGATGGATCGGTGAGTGCCGCATTTGGTTGTGTGTGTCACAAAAGGAGGTGGTGTGTCATTTCATCTAACCCCTGCTTGCTTACGCGCTCACAGGTGATGCCAACAAGATCGGGCGGTTTGGCTTATCCTTCCCTGATGCCAACTCGATTATCAGCAGTATCCGCAAGAATGATATCACCCGATTTCGAGGGCAGCATTTTATTGTATGGAATTCTGCGCTTGTCTTTAGCAACCAGGTTATCTCCAACTTTAATGACACTGTCAAAGAGCTCCTTGACCCGATGGTTCTAATTTTGTCCCCCATGGCTCGCTTCGCCATTGAGTTTTGTTTTTTCCTGTGCAGGGTGAGCATTCAACAAATCGTTTTGTCCTACCAATTTGAGTACAAGCGCGGAGAGACAACAATGGGGGGAATTTTCGGTCCCCTCGACACAGTTCATTTTATTGTTGGCATTGGTTTTTTCATGGCTGAAGTCGCCGAATTGCAAAAGTCACACAGATGGGGTGCCATACATATCGATAGGTACTGGAAAGATGGGTGAGTATGTGCCGCATTTGGTTGTGTGTGTCACAAAAGGTGGTGGTGTGTCTTTTCATCTAACCCAAGCTTGCTTACGCGCGCGCGCTCACAGGTGGAATCAGATGGATTGGTGTATTCAAGTAGTCTTCTTTACATTCTGGGGTCTGAAGATGGCATCGCTATTATCCGACATAAATGGGGACTACGCAAAGGCGGAGGTGCTCCACGGCTACAGCATGAATCTCTTAGCTGTTAATTCCATAATCCTTTGGGTCCGGATGCTTGAGTACTTCTCAATCTTCCCCTCCCTGGGACCCTTGGTACAGGTCATCGGACTGATGCTCCAAGACATGATAAATTTTTCAACCGTTTACGGTTTTATTTTAGCTGGATTTGCCTCCGCCTTTAACAGCTGGTATAGGGAAATTACGAACTACTCAACTGTCTGGAGATCCATGGTTACCCTGTTCCAGGCTTCCATGGGGGAATTTGACTATGAGGCATTTGAAGATAGCGATAAGAAAGTAATTGGGGAGGTCACGCTTACCATCTTTGTCGGCGTAAGCGCAATCCTTCTCTTGAATCTCTGTGAGTATAATAAGTGTTTTTGTTCACAAAAATGCCCTCCTACCTAAATACGCAGTCATTACTGACCATCTCACCCCGCATCCCGCTATTCGCCTCTCCTTAGTAATCGCCATCCTTTCCCATACCTACGAATCGACTCAGATCAAGTCGCTCTCGGACTACAACCTTGGTATGGCCAAGAATTTACTCGATATGCGCTGGGATCGAACCGAGGTGTACCGTTCGGGTATTCCCCTTCCCGCTGCCTTGAGCTTCTTTCGGGTGTTCACGTACCCTCTCCGTTGGCTCGGGATGTTCGAGCTGGAGAAAGTCCTGAATCTATCTTTTCTGGTTTGCGTAACATTTGTTCTCCTCTCGGCGTTTCTGATGTGCTATGTCGTGGTTTTTGTGGCAGTTGGGACTACGGTGACAGCAACTGCAAGTTTCTTCGTGCTGCTACACTTCTGCGGGGCGATCTTCGAAAGTGGGAGGAGAAGAGTCAGGAATAGGGGTAAGGAGAGGGAGAGAGATGTGAAGGGAAAACTTGCAAGCTTGTTCCGGGGCGAGAACCATCGGGAAAAGCTGTTGAGGAACCGACAAACTAGAAGTAGGGGCAGATCCATGACCGAGTCTATTAGCTTTCTGAAGCGATTTGGCGGGTCTATAATTGCTTTGATTCGAACTGTGTTGTTTTCCGTGCTTCTTCCTGTGCACCTCACGCTGATGTGGCTCTACATTGTGTTCATTAAGTACCCTTACTTTGTCCTGGTCGGGGGCTTCTTGACTGTGCGTTCTAATGGAATTATGATACTCGATTTGATGAAGGAGGCGAGGGATAGGGAGAAGAGCAAACTCGAAACCGATTACAAACGCGATTGGGCGGCAGGAGGGGACTTCGGTAGGAGCAACAAGTTTTTCCGCGACAATCAATTTGGGGTTTGGAAAGAGAAGGTGGTAAGCCATGCATTTAATGGGCGGGGGGAGGATGAAGAGGGGGAGAATGTCGTGAGCACGATCCGGGAGATGGGCAAGACTCCGCCCTACGTTGAGAAGGACGTCGATGCTGATGATACCTTGAGTGCCGGGGAAGATACCAATGTAAGGAGTCCCATGGATGTGAAACCAGGGAGCGATATAACTTGGAAACGAATTGCGGAGGAATGCATGAAGCTCAGCAAGGGGAAAGAGTACATCGCTTACCCTAGGATGGCAAAGGTCATGAATAAATACGGTGTGAGAAGTGAGATATACCAGTGGGTGAGTGTGCATGACAAGAAGAAGGAGAGGGACAAACGAGGATCCGCCGAGATGGAGGACGAAGAGGAAGATGAAGACGGAAGATTTAAGGAAGGTACTGTAACAGAGGTCTTGATTCACCACGCTTTCTTCCACTCCGAGATAGATCCTTCTTCGGGAGATATAGAGGAAGAGGATGACGGCGATGATGACTTCAATATTCTGTTCAAAGACTTCTGTTACTTCATGATTGGCAAGGGAGGGAATAAGGGGGGAAGTCGAGGAAAAGCAAATGGGTCAGATAGAGCAATTGAACGTGAAGATCCGAGCGATTATTGTCCCTTGATAAGACCAAAGACTGTTTACCTTATGTGCAGAGTTGTTACAGAGGAGGAGGAGGAGGGGGAGGGGAAGACGAAGACGAAGACGAAGACAAAGACGAAGATGAAGACGAAGACGAAGACGAAGACGAAAACGAAGACGAAAACGAAAACGAAAACGAAGACGAAGACGAAGACGAAGACGAAGTGAAAGAGGGGCAGGATATAGATGATGAGGGTATTGAGAGGAGGGGTGGGGGAGAGGGAGAGGGAGAGGGAGAGGGAGAGGAACCTGCAAGACAGCAAAAAACTGATGATGGCGAAAGTAGGAAGGGGAGAATTAAGAAGGTTGTGAAGATAAGAAAAAATCTAGTCCCATCAACGCAAAGCGATCTAGCCACACAGTTAGAAACGATTGCTAATGCCCTCCGCTCAGGTCACCACCCTCAACCCAGTCTGAATCACCACCTCCGTGACCAAGATGATCATTCTCGCTTCTTTATCGGCGGGAGCATTCGCACCTCTGGTCCTGGAAATCGACGCTTCACTGGCCACAGAGTTCGGCGCTCCACAACCCAGTCAACATCCCGAAATTTCAATGATACCATTAGGAACAGCTCCCAGAGGAGTTTTAAAAAGAGGATTAGCGAGAAGAGAGAGAGCCTGTTCGAGAAGGCATTTGAGGAGAAGAAGGTGAAAGCAGAGAATGAAATGTCTCCTCCACCTTCTAGGATGCCACCTCAGCCTCCGACAAAAACTCCTGAGGAACCCCCTTTGGAAGAAGGAGATGTTCAACTCTGAAAAATATTAGTTATAAAAAATGGATTTTTACACCCGGATTTATCATACTATGGAGGTGCTGGGTCTATAAATGAGCTCCATTTTCATTCTCTTCACAAGATGACATGAAATTAGGTCGTGTTCCACATGCCGACCGATCGACCGATCTGTCAAGTCATTGAAACCGTTACTCAAATGCAATCAAATAACTGTTACTTCATGTATTCATAAGTCTACGATCCATCTGCACAAGTTGTCTTGCGCTCCTCGGCATTTTTATATTTTTGTTGAGCTTGGTCTTGCCCAGTAATAAAATGTTCCAAGCTCACTCCGCAGTGAAGAGCCAGCAGTCCCGATCAGGGGGGCGTAGACGGTCTTCTGGGACAGGACTCACTGGAAGTGGACGTAAATCTAGTATCGAACCCGCCTTTGGGGAAGCAAGTTTGGATAGCAGCTCAGACACTGATGATGAGGGGCAAGGAAAGAATAATAAACAATCCCCAGGCAAGACCAAGAGCAGCGAGACACACAATTCCTCCCCGTCTCGTAGCGCTGAACCACAGTCGCAACACCAACAACCACAACAGAAGCATCGACATGTCGGAAATAATGCGCGATACAGCCTAGCCCAGAAGCTGCGGGATGACAAGGAATTCATGGGCAGTTCAATGGAGCTTTTGGAGCGGCCTGGTGTATCCTCGCGAAATGTGCACCAAAGAAAAGAGACTTTCGTGGGCGGTGATCTTGCAGCCGCCGGAACAGTAAATACCGCTGCTCATAATTCTGCCGCCAACTCAGCCTTGGGTGAAGAGGGCAAGAAACAATCTCAAGAGGCCTCCTCTGACCCCTCGAAATCCCCTTCCCAAGAGATTGACCCTGCAGAGAAAGCAATTGCGGCTTCTGCAGCAGAACCTACAGTCAAATCGCCAGTAATTGACCGCCGATCTTCCAGAGCGGCCCAAAACTGGGGTAAAATTCGCCTTGCCAATAAGATGGCAAGCGCGGGAAGCCGCAGAAGATCAGTCCTGATCAGGCGTCCGAGTTTCCACCAGCGTCCAGTTCGGATCACGGGCCCGAGTATTGCGGGCAAATGTCCACAAGTCTGTGATATCAGTAATTTTATTCTCATCGCCGTCAATAGTGACACCCTCTTTGTCCCGCGTGACATTGACCTGCTCGGAAACGATTTTGACAGCAATAAATGCAGTCCGGCCATTGATACGGGCCTCAATGATATCCGCGTTCTTTATGCTGATAACGGTCGTTTCAAGCGCTTCCCCAGCCTTTTCGCGCTCTTCAATCGCTGTCGAAAAGTTATCA
>ENA-OWPI01002728-OWPI01002728.1-marine-metagenome-genome-assembly--contig:-NODE-2728-length-15991-cov-14.019228_pt1 | contig 15991 bp, 11 predicted proteins | sample MGYA00238138_ERZ651775 | MGnify/ENA primary metagenome ERZ651775 (study PRJEB26906, sample SAMN06265043) | marine metagenome | isolation source: Helgoland LTER site | place: Germany:Helgoland, sampling...
AAGATATCGCTAAAGATGAAGTCGAAAAAACAAAAAGTTTATTTGAAAAACATAAGGAATTTTTCAATGGTAATAAGCCACAAAAAACACCTTCTTCGGAAACGACCGCTATCGATTTTTACGAAAAGCCCTAACTGCTAAATCAAGACTTATCAAGGTTAAAAATGCAGAAAGTTCTTTATAATTTTCCAGCAAGTTACCTGCAAATACAGCTAATAAAACACTGTATTGTACGTACCTCATTTCTTTTCGCGTTTTTTCCATAGATCTTTTCATAGACGCGCGTGATTTTTCCATTCCCAGAAGAGCCGTACTTATATTCTTTACTCGGTTAGGCATTTCTGTTGCGGTTGAAAATATGTTGCCTATGTCTATAGCATCAGAAACCTGATCTCTAATTATAGGTTCGAGATACTCTATATACGTAAAGTTAGGGTCAAGTTTTACACACGTACCTTCAATAGTCGAAAAGGTTTTCGCGAGGTATACAAAAGCCGTCGGTATGATAAAGGGTTTATCTTGTGCTAATTTTAAGAGATTGTCATCTTGTAATATCTCATCCTTAAGATTTTTACCATCGAGTGTTTCGAGATAATTGAGTGTCGTTTTGAAAAAGAGTTCTATATCACTCGTATCGGATGTTGTTGGTAAAATTACCTCTAAACGGATAAGCACGTCAACAATACCTTTCGTATCCCTATTTATTATATGTATAAACAACTCGTTAAAACCTTCACGCATTTCATCCGAAATATATATAACCAATCCGAAATCATAAAAAACGAGTTTTCCATCGTTTGTAAAGCCTAAATTACCTGGATGTGGATCGGCGTGGAAAAACCCTTTATCCATAGTTTGAATAACGTATGAGTTTATAAGAGCTTCGCACACCTTTTTCCTATTGACTTTAGGGTCAGATATATCGTTAAGTTTTTCAGAATCTATAAATTCCATAACAATCATATCCGACGTACACAGATCGTCGTGTACTTTAGGTATTTTAATCCAATCCACTTTATTTAAAGATTTTCTGAATTTTTTTGCATTCATAGTTTCCTGTTCGTAATCAGTTTCGGCTAATAAATATTCTATAGATTCATCGAGAACATAACCTGTGTTTGTACCTGTATCTATACCTATTTTCTCGAGAAATTTAACTATATCTTTAATATTATCCGTATCACTTTTCATAGTTTCGTATATATTAGGACGTCTAAGTTTAACAACTACAGTTTTACCCGTTTGTAAAGTAGCTTTGTGAACTTGTCCTATACTCGCCGATTTAAACGGTTCATGGTCAAAATATGAAAATGTACCCGAATTTACATGGGTTTCGATCATGTTTATAATTGTATCTTGATCAATAGGAGGTACGTTATCCTGTAAAGATTCCAATTCTTGTGTAAACTCTAAAGGGTACAAATCAACTCGCGAAGATGCTATTTGTCCAAGTTTTATGAAAGTAGGACCAAGGTCGATTAGTTGATCACGCGTCCATGATCCTAATTCTTTCTGATCTTTTTGAAAGTTCTTTCGTATTAAAAATTCACCCGCAAACTTCCACGTTTTGGACTTGTGTCTTGATGGTAAATTTAATTTAGTATTAATATTTAACGCGCATACCGCCATCTTATATTAACGTATTAAAAAAATACTTATAGATTTAATTATACAATATAATAAAATGTTATTACCCGTTCAAGTAACCGTGTACGAACCAATGTACGAATATAACGAAAAAAAATATTTAAGAATTCGTTTACCGGATAAAGTGAGAGACTATATCAGGGAATTACACGAACACAAAACAGGTCTTATTTTATTTCCTAAACAGCTAGACGACCCGCTCGAAGGTAACGTTTTAAAAATTAAAGTACCGTTCAGGTACCGACGCGTCATGTGTAACGTTGATGGTGATACACCGGTCCAATCGTTAAAAAAAGGTGATACCGTTTTTACCGAAATACAGTTTAATGGTGTTTGGAACGCACACGATCATAGTGGGTACTCGTGGGTGTTGAAGTACATAAAGTTTAAAAACTAATATTAGTAATGAGTCTTACACGTTCAGGATATATTACAGGTGAGACACCAGAAATCAAAAAAGAACTCACGGTTCGTGCTGTTGTAAACACAGAGTTCGGGTTTCCTCCGCCTCCCTTTAAGGTATTCAGAAAAGCAAAATTAGGTTTATGTGTCCCACGTTATTACGGTGAAGATAAGTTCGGGCCTCCAAAAGAAGATCGTCGTCCCGAGCCAAATAAAATAAATATTACATTTAATGGAAAGCTTCGCGACGAAACACACCAAAATGATGCTTTGGCTGCAGCAATTAAAACCGGGCATGGCGTTCTCTCACTTCCTTGCGGCTTTGGGAAAACGACAGTATCCTTGGCCATAGCATGTAAACTCGGGTACCGAACCATGATTGTCGTACACAAAGAGTTTCTCGCGAACCAATGGAAAGAACGTATCCAACAGTTCTGTCCGGGTGCATCTATAGGTGTAGTACAACAGAATAAATTAGAAACCGATTGTGATTTTGTCATTGCCATGCTCCAATCACTTTCCTTGAAAGAGTATTCATTTAATGATTTCGATACTATCGGTACTCTCATCGTTGACGAAGCACATCATATATGTGCAAAAGTATTTTCGCAATCTCTTTTTAAAATATGTCCTAAACACATTTTTGGACTCTCGGCAACACCGACCCGTAAAGATGGTCTTACGAAAGTTTTACATTGGTTCATGGGACCAACATTCTTTGCAATTGAACGTGAAAATCAAGAACAAGTCGAAGTGTTTCCAATTGAATATAGATGTCCACGTTTTCAAGATCCACCCCCGTGTACACGATTCGGTAAACTTTCATTAGCGACCATGATTACCGAACTTACAGAAGATCGTGAACGAAACATCGTTATAGCAAAACTTATAAAAAATATTGTTAAGGGGACACGTCAAGTTCTCGTATTAAGTGATCGTCGACATCATTGTGAAGTACTCCACCAAAGTTTCAAGAAAACGTCGGGACTCTATATGGGTGGTATGAAAGAAGTTGATTTAGCTGAATCAAGTAAAAAACAAATCATATTTGCGACGTTTAGTCAAGCACATGAAGGTCTCGATATACCTTCACTCGATACGGTTATACTTGCGACCCCTAAGTCTGATATTGTACAATCAATTGGACGTATTATGCGTGAAACACATGGTAAAAAGAACAATCCACACATTTATGACATGTTCGACCAGTGGTCTATATGTCACGCCATGTATAATAAACGTCTCAAAGTGTATCGTCAAGGTGGTTTTAAAATACCAAAGCAAAAATCCGAAGAACCTACTGATTTCACTAAAGGAAAATGCCTCATTTTACCATGAAAATAATCATTCGTATTTATAAGAATGGCTGGTTGTAATACAGGTCGTAATATACAAAAGTATAAAGGTGCTGGTGCATCCACACTCCAGGATGCTTTAGAAAATAGTAACGTAGCTACATTAGATATAAACCTCATATCCGGTGCCGTATATATTGGTGATGGTGGTGGGTTATCAAATATAAATGCGAGTGCTGTTGCAGGTAATTTACAAGCAGTTACGGATAATTCTGCGACTACAACAAACAAAATTACACTCACGAACGGTGTAACTTCTTTAGAAACAACCGGTAACGTTCTAATCACGGGAAATGTAACCGCGGGTAATTTTTTGGGTGACGGTGGTACACTTTCTAATATTGCCGCAAGTAAAGATTTTCAAGAAGTTACCGATTTGGGGGCAACTAGTTCGAATAAAATTACGTTAACAAATAGTGGCACTTCTTTAGAAACAAGTGGTAAAATAGTATCTTTAACTTTAGAAGCGAATGTCAATGCGAGTAATATAGTAACTGACGATGGAAGAGGTATTAATCAATTAAACGCGAGTAATGTTAGTATTGGAACACTTTCAATTGCACGAGGTGGGACCGGTTCGGGATCAGCTTCTACAGCTGCATCCGCCCTCGGTGTTGGAACGGAAGATTCACCCCAGTTTACGGCGATAGAATTGGGACACGCATCGGATACAACATTAGCGCGTTCGAGTGCGGGTGTTGTAACAATTGAAGGTTCAGAGATACGAACAGGAACAGTTCCGGTTGCAAAAGGTGGGACGGGTTCAACATCAGCTTCGGCGGCGGCTTCAGCCCTTGGTGTTGGAGCTGAAGATTCACCCGAGTTTACAGCCATACAGTTAGGACACGCCTCAGATACAACATTAGCGCGTTCGAGTGCAGGTGTTGTAACGATTGAAGGTGTAGAGATACGAACAGGAACGGTTCCAATTGCAAAAGGTGGTACGGGTGCGACCACTCTAGACAATTTGATAACTATGGGTACGCATACAACCGGTAATTATGTACAAACTATAACTGGGGGTGATGGTATCACAAGTACAGGTGCAACATCGGGTGAAAATATAGCGCACTCATTATCACTCGATCTAAAGGCAAATCATGGGTTAGTCATTGATAATACAGAACTCAAAATAGATCTAAAATCAAGTGGTGGTTTAGAGTTTAATGGTGGACAAATGCGTGTTAAAATAGACGATTCGGGTATTAATGGGGTATTACCCGTTGCCAAAGGTGGGACAGGTACAAATAACCTAAACAATTTGATAACTATGGGTACGCATACAACCGGTAATTTTGTACAAACTATAACTGGGGGTAATGGTATCACAAGTACAGGTGCAACATCGGGTGAAAATATAGCGCACTCATTATCTGTCGATACAAAAGCAAATGGGGGTTTGGTTTTTGAGTCCAATAAACTTGCTGTTAAACTAGATCATAATAATATTACAGGTAAACTCGCGGTTGGGGACGGTGGGACGGGACATGACAGTTATACAATCGGACAAATACTCGTGGCTGATAGTACATCGTCTCTAACGAAACTTACACCCGGTACATCCGGATACTTTTTAAAATCAGAAGGTGCTGGTAGTCCGCTTGTATGGTCAAATGTAGCTGCGGTAGGTTCCTCGACACCCGCGGCACTTTCTGCAGGTGACTTCTTAGTAGGTGGCCCTTTTAATGGCGCATCAGCGGCTACATTTAATGTACAAGGTGACACTGCAAATACAGCTAATAAATTGGTTGCAAGAGACGCTTCAGGTGATATAATCGTCTCTGAAATAAATGCTACAGATATAACCGCTAGTTCTACAATATCTGGAACTACTATAACTGGATCTACGAAATTGGTAGGACATGTAAACGAAGCGAATACGAATAAAAATGTATTCGGAAATACTATAACTGCGGGTTCTACAATATCGGGAACTACTATAACCGCAGGTACGAAATTGGTAGGACATGTAAACGAATCGAATACGACTAAAAATGTATTCGGAAATACTATAACTGCGGGTACGGATGGATTTATAGATTCTACTTTTACAAACAAAGGTGTTATATATGCCAATTCATCTGGTAAATTAGTAAGTACCGCTTTAGGTACAGTTGGACAGGTTATTAAAGCGGATACAAATGGTGTTCCAGTGTGGGGAACGGCTGGTAGCAGTGGTACGAGTTACTGGACACAGAACGGTACCGATGTATACTATAATAGTGGTAACGTCGGTATTTCAAATGCGGCACCAACGCATACACTCGATATAGGATCAAATGTTTCCGTGATAGACAATGGTGTAGATAAACTTGTTATAAGGGGTAACGTGTACTCAACCAATGATATAATTGCGTTGGGAACGGTACACACCGATATTTTAAAAGCTAAAGATGCTTTTATAAAAAATACAACTGTCGTCGCAGAAAGACCAACACGCCAAGTTCGGTTAAATTAATTCTAATTTAATATTAAATGAGTCAGGAATTTACAAGTTATGTAGGTACGGTCCACTCTTCTATATCAGGTTCATCTGGAGACTATTTAGCTACCAGTATATCATTAAATTTTGAATCAGATAGAGTAGCTTTAAGTACAAGTAATGTTTCAAATTATACCGGTAGAGTTGAAATTCATGACTATACCGCAGGGTATTGGGTAAAAAATTTTACTTTATCAGGACCCGATGGTATAAATTCAAGCTTTGGACATGAAATTTCTCTTAACTGGAGTGGAACGCGATTAGCTGTATCAGCTTACCAAAAAAACAAGGTGTACATTTATGATGCAACAGGAACTGGCTCTAATAAATGGTCTTCGTATGTTTCTAACACATTAAATACATCTTCTTTATCATTATCAAGTGGAGATGAATTTGGTTACTCTATATCTTTAGCACAAGATGATGGTAATAGAATTGCTGTAGGTGCACCAGGGGAAAACAAAGTCTATGTTTACGAATACGATAGTGCTAATAGTAATTGGGGGTCTGGACCCGTTTGGTCAATTGGAGATACTGGTATGAAAAACCTTGTCGCTAAAACTATAGATGCCACCAGCGGACTTGCAACTGCTTATCTACACTTACATAATGTAAGTAATAGATTTGGTCACAAAGTAAGATTATCCGCATTTGGTAATTATTTAATCGTAGGTGCACCCGGAACTATTGCTACCGTTAATTCTTCAACCGCATACGACCCTCATACGAGTACATCTCCTTATTCAGGTACAGGATATACAAATCAACGTCAAATAGGTAACGTTAGATGTTTCACGAACGATACTAGTACATGGGCTTCGGGTACTACTCAATATGGACAGGATATTCTTGGTAAAGCGGGTACTCCTGTTGGTACCGATAATCAACCTGCATTTGGAACATCGTGTGATATATCCACAAATGGTAATAAAATTAGCGTCTCTTCACCGTATAAAAAGGTATCAACATTAGTTGATGCAGGTCAGATAGATACATATCTCATAAACGATGATCTTGATACGTGGTTATCCGTATCTACATCTATAGCAGGTTCTAAGAGTTCTCAAAAACTCGGTATGAACCTTCGTTTAGATTTTGCGGGTGAACGCTTAGCAACCGGTGATTTATCGACTTCTAACCAAGAAAGTGCATATTATGGGGGTATATCACTTTACGCTTTAGATTTTGGTACAGATAGATGGTATGATATAACACCACCAATTCAAGTACATAATTGGCCTACGGTAGGAAGTATCCATTTTAACCCTTTAGATATAACAAATGGTAAAATAATAGCTATTTCTGACCCAAGGGATCCACCTGGAAACTCACAAAGCGCAGCGGGGAACAGTGGTAAAGTTGTTTTTTATCAATTTCCTCTCACAAATGCGTTTCAAGGTAACACGTCGGTCGGTGGATATGTAAAATGTGAAAACCTTTATGTAGGTGCGAATGATAATTCCAGTAATACCGATCATTCCATACCAAATAAAAGAATATCGTTTGGTGGTACGATTAAAGATAATTCATACGAAGAAACGTATATAGAAAACCGTTCAGTTGATGGAGCTGGTAAATCTGAACTTCTTTTATACAAAAGAAATGATATATGGGATAAAGCAGGTGGTAATCCTCATAGCACCAACGCTGCAAATATGGTAGATGATTCTATAAGAATAAAAGCCGCAGAAATTTGTTTAGATTATGAAGATACAAATTTACATGGAACTTACCCGAATGCTGCGACTAGAAACACGCGGTTAAGAATGAATAGGGGTGGTCAGGTAGCTGTAGGTGATAGTTATCATAACAACGCGGCTCACATCCTTTCACCTTTTGACATCAATTGTAGATCTTATTTCTGGACCATGGTAAATATTGGAAACAATACAGCTAAACCCGTCACACAGGTCCCATCAATAGACACGAATAATGAACGTCTATTTGAAAATCAAGGTATTACGCATAGTCCAATTGGTGGAGGTAAATATGGAACTCAACAATTCGAGCGTAGAAATGTGAGTTCACAAGTATGGGATTCACAAGAATATGGATTCTACTTTTCATCAAGCAATGCAACAATTTACTCGGCATACCATCCAGGTAATTGGCATAGCACGAGCCTCGGATTTGCGTGTTGGATAAAATTGAACGATACACCGGCTAACTGTTCGGGTGTATTAATGTGGTGGGGTGAAGATCACCATAGAGCGGGAACAGTATATAAAGGTGGACAGATAAAATTAGTATCGGGTGGTTTATCAATCGAATATGAACCAAGTTCAGCTAATGCTCTATCAGTTTCTTATACATTTGAACAGGATACGTGGTATCAAATTAGAGGGTTGGTGCCCGCCAAAAATGTCCATCCAATGTCGAGTAGTAGTGATTTTCCTGCTATACAAATAAATGGTGTAAGTCAAACAATCACCGGTCCCGGTGAAGGTGGTGCAGCAGCAGCAACCGCATATACTACTTGGCTCGGTGCCGATAATTCTGTGTCTCCAGCGTTCCCGTCTTGGAATGACTCTTCATACGGGTTTGGATCAGCTTTGACATACTCGCGTGACAGTAATGGAAATATCACTCGTGATGATAGTTATCATCAGCAAACACCCAACGTAAACGGTGATCAGAATAATGGTATGAAAAATTGTTGGATATCACTAATGTCTATAGGTGATGGTGGTGGTCATGCTCATCCAGATAGTCATCATATCTTCCCGGGTGAATTGTTAACAGTTGCTGGTACGACTACAATCGGAAGACATTTAGGTATAAGACAATATATACCACAATACCCCTTAGATGTAACTGGTGATATAAACTTAACAGGTGATTTAAGAATTAATGGAGTCGCACAATCGTTTGGGGGTGGAGGTGGTTCTTCCGTAGAAAGTGATCCATCTTATTTTTATGTTATAGTGGCGAATAGTACGTTTGGAATAGACGGTACTCAACAACCAACACTAACGCTATATAGGGGTGTTACGTATAGATTCGATCAATCTAGTAGTACGAATGGATCACACCCTTTTAGAATATCAACCACGGCTGAAGGTGGAGATGCACCGGGGACAACTTATAACGGTTCAAACGGATCCTCTGGGTCGTATCGACAATACATCGTACCTGACAATGCACCTAATACTATGTATTACAATTGTTCGAGTCACTCGGGTATGGGTGGTACTATAAACATTGTATCTGGAATTACCAATACAAGTGGTCTAGTAGCATCAAACGTGTTTATGCAAAACAACGTGGGTATTGGAACAAATTCACCAAAGGCACAACTACATGTAAAAAGAGAAGGATCATCTGGAGAATCTAATGTATATATACAATCATACAGTGATGCTGCAGGTGATCAGGCAGCTTTATTTTTAGGTACACCGCATGTTAATAGTACATCTGCCCAACCAAAGTGTGCTATAATAGCAGACGCAATTGGTTGGAGTCGTGCAAATTTATACTTTTGTCTTGAAGGAACGACAAATAATGGTAGTGCTTATAGGGCGAGTACGTCTAACTCGAGAATGATGATAGGTTCTGCTGGTAATGTTGGTATTGGTACAACTAGCCCAACACAAGCAAAACTTGTCGTGAACGGGTCTGTATCAACATCTTTAGGCGGCACGTATGGATATTTAAACGTTTATGGTACTACGAACCAAGCTAGTGGTACTAACAATTATTCTATATACGCAAATCAAAGAATTGCGTGTGCAGAATTTAATGCGTTTTCTGATAGTCGAATAAAAAAGAATGTGGTCGATATAAACGATAGTTCTGCACTCGATAAAATTCGTCTTCTCGAACCCAAAATATACAATTATATTGATGAAAAACAAAAGGGGACCAGTAACGTATATGGTTTCATCGCCCAAGAAGTCGCAAACGTTTTACCGTACGCGGTTACGGTAGGTGAAGGTGATATTCCAAATATACTCACGAACTCAAACGTAAGTGTTACGAGTGATAGTAATGTACTCGAACTTCGTTTAGATACGACGGTTGAAGGTTTAACTTTATCGAATACGTCAAACATAAATATTACGACTGATAACGATCAATACCTCACCCTACCAGTACTCTCGTTTTCGGGAAGTAATGTTATAACAATACAAAATAGTGATAAGTTTACTAACGTTACTGGTGCATATATACACGGTGAACATATTCAGGATTTTAACAATTTAAATAAAGATGCTATATGGGCAGTTTCAACTGCGGCTTTACAGGAAGTAGATAGACAATTACAGACCGAAAAGGCGAAAGTTTCGACGTTAGAAACACAAGTCGCTAATCTATTAGCGCGTGTATCGGCATTAGAAAACACGTAATCAGTTTATTACAAAACAAATTCACATTTACCATTCTGGAATAATCAGGATGGTAAATGTCGTTATTCTTTTATTTTTTAGGAAGGGCGTCCATTATAGCTAAAGTAATAACACCCGCAATAAAAAACATCACGACGTAATTACACTCTGTATTTTCTATTACACGAACAGGTACAATTTTCTCCTTTTGAACTATTTCACGTTCTGGAGAAATATCCGCCTGGCGAATAGGTTTTTTAACCTCGATGGGATCATCGTCATCTATGAGAGAGTAACCTATCATTTATACTAAAGGTTTATAAATTTATTTCAACCTTTTTTGATTTTCTACCTCGTTTTCCCTTCGTAGAATTTGATAATTTTACCTCTTTAACATCATCACCATCTTCATTATTATCGTCAATGTCCCCGGGTATAGATGCTATATCCGATATATCGTCATCTGGGTCATCTGTTACTGGATTTTGTATTGGGTCTATTCTCGTTGTATTCATTGGTGGTGTTGGTGGCATCATTATGTTACCCATTAAACTCGATATGTCTATACCAGGACCCTGCATTTCGTGTCTACCATCTGATTGTTGAGATATATCATTTTGTACTTGTTGTGATTTAGGAACTGTGTTCTGTACAGCATTCATCATATTCTTTACCAAATCTGGGTTTTGTTTTATGACATCGTTCATATTTGGCATGACTGATTTAAACATGCTATTTGTCAAATGAAACATCATAGCACTACCACCAAGCATCATAATAAGCTTAACTTCGGGTGCGACTGTCATTTTAGTTCTATATTTCACATACAATTCCTCAAAAACTTCATCGTAATCGTCTACATTTTCCATTACATTTTCAGACCATCCATCGAGTTGAATTTCAAATGGGTTATACTTTTTATTCATGAACTCAAGACCAGTTGTACATGCAATAAGCATGCGTCTGGAAAACTTAATAGATTTATCCACATCTATGCTATACGTTATTCTCTTCAACTCTGTTCTTAACTCATCTATTGGTGAATACGCGTTTAATCTTTTATTTACCGTGAACCCTTTTTTTTCTAATCTATCAAGTTTATTTACTAAATCTGCTTTTTCTTCATCTATATTTTTATATCCTGGTGAAGGTTTTTCTTCTTCTTCAGCTGTATATTCGTATTGAGGTTCCTCGGCATATCCTTCATCGTTATCGTTTTCGCCATAATCAACTGGATCTTCGATAGGTGGTCTACTTGGTGGGTTTTGTTTATTTGGATTTGCAAAAGAATCTATATCCTCTTGGAATTGTTGTGTGGGTGGGGGTGTAAATTGTGTGGGTAGTGGTCTTTTCACAGGCTGGTGTTTTGGAACACTTATTTCAATTTCATCCATCAGGGCTTGTTCACGATCATCTAATTTCATAACATTTGTATTACCTCTATCAAGAATAATCTCACCGTCCATTTAATCTTTATATTGAAACTATTCACAATTCTTTAACGCACTTTATAAATAAAATATTGCATGATTACAAATAACCATGAAATTGAATCGTACTGATAAACAAACATTGTTTGCTATTTTCGTCGTAATCGCCCTAATTACTATTCTCGGAAGTTTGAGACAAAGTAATTACCAGCCCAAAGAAATCACCATCGCACCAAAAAATGAAAATTCTCTTTTTAATATCCAAGCATCTGAAAAATGTTTAGGAAGTTATTACTCAAATAGTGTCGGTGGTATTTGTGATGGCCAGAAATTAATAAAGGAACAAGCTGATGCTGAAATAACGGATGGAATCGGTGGTACTTTAATCTAAGCTAATACTAAATGGCTTCTCTCACAGCACCGCAACTTTTACCCGATACAGAACACGAATATCATACTGTAGTTGTTGATAATTCAAATTTTTCAAATAGCGAAAAACCTAAGTTTACTGTTTTTCTACCAGTAATTTTGGAAAATATTGTACAGGCAAAATTAGTCGCCGGTAATTTTTCTAGTGTATATAATTCGCCTCCTATTATTAATTTAAATATAGAACAGTTAAACACTCCATTTTCTCAATACACAAAAGATACACTCTCATCAACTAACCAAATTAAATTACAAAATCTTTTTGGTTCTCTGATAACAGATAACGGTACTACATTTTCTTTTAAAGACAATTATCCAATTGTTCAACAATATAATAACCCAATACGTAAACTCGACAGGTTATCTATTGAAATTTTAAATCCATTGGGAGCAGAACAAAGTGTGGGGAATGTTTATCTTATATTTAAATTCGTTTGCAAAAAAAGAAATTTATCCCTTCAATAATTTTCAGGGCGTTAACTAATGTATATTTATAACCTTTTCTTATTATAAATGTCTTCTGGTGTTGTTCAACTTGTTTCTGTAGGTGCTCAAGACGAGCACATAATGGGAAAACCAGAAATATCATTTTTTAATTCAACATTTAAAAGACACTCTAATTTTTCACAATCCGTCGAAAAGCAAACGATACAGGGAGCTGTGAAAAGTAATTCCATGTCATCTATCCGTTTCGATAGAAACGGTGATTTATTAGGATACACGTATCTTACAATACACAATGGTCAAAAAGCACTAGATGCTTTAAGATGGACAGACCTCATAGATAAAATCGAATTATACATAGGCGGTCATCTGATAGACTCACAAGAATCCGTTTTTACAGAAAAAATAGCCATAGATACTTTCGCACAGAACATATCTAAAAGTTGTATGGGTACACACCCAGGTATAAGCGGTAATTCGTATTTTTATCCACTCAGGTTCTTTTTTTGCGAAGGTCCGCAATGTGCATTACCACTCATTGCACTCAATTATCACGAAGTTGAAATTCGTATTCATTGGGGACAAAATGCGCATAATTATATTTGGGAAGCTCATTCAAACTATTATTTCCTTGATAACGAAGAACGTGGTAACATAGTTTCTAGAAATCATAATATTCTCATCACACAAGTTCAAAAAAATATAGCATCTGGTGAAAAAACACAAGAGCTTACATTTAATCACCCAGTTAAATATATCGCATCCTCGGATACAACAACTGAAGGTGCCCTTACTTCCCCAAGTAACAAAATTAAAATTAATATAAATGGTATCGATTTAACAGAATATAGATGGGGTAGACCACATTATATGGAAGTTTCTAATTATTATCATACAAACTTTGTTACATCACCAGACTTTTTCTTATACTGTTTCTGTATTTCCACGAGTTCTTTACAGCCAACAGGCTCGCTCAACTTTAGTAGAATCAATTCAGCTAAAATTATGAGTCAAAACATGAACATAAACGACCCAATATACGCAGTCAACTATAACATACTCAGAATAGAAAATGGTATGGCTGGTTTGATTTATGCAAATTAAAATACGGTATTATATTAAATGGTTAAAAACTTACCGTCGATAGAAAGGTCTACAAAGATAAGGTTAGGTAAATACATACCAGAGGACCAGGCGAATAATACTATTATTTTTAATGCAACTGATGCATTATTACCAGATACATCAACATCAAATAGCACTTATATTGCACCCATACGCGGAAAAGGAGATAGTGAATCAGGAACTTTTAACGTTTTAGCATATAAACCAGGTACACACGAAATAGTCGATACAAAACTAACAACAGATGAGGTCGGTAACAAAAGTTTACAGGATGTTACGAATGTAGGATCAACAACAACTCAACCAGTTGGTTTATCTAATACAAACCCACAAGATACACTTTCTATAGGTAATCGTATATTTATAAATAAAAGTAGTTCTGATTACGGTATAAAAATTACCGACCAAGGTAAGCTTCTCATTGACGGTGTATCTAATGGTAATGAAGTTCAGGTTTCTGGTACCGTTCACGCAAACGACTTTACAGGTTCATACATTGGTTTAAGTAACACGGAACCAACCGATTCTATTAGTATAGGTAACGAAGGTCAAACAATATTAAACGTACCATCAGAAACTGTATACGCTCTCAAGACATCAGGTAACTTATACGCACAAAACTATATAGGGGACGGTGGTCTTCTTTCAAATGTAACTTTACAAACTGTTACGGATAAAAGTAATGTTACATCAAATACAATCCACCTTACAAATCCAACAACGTCACTCAAGGCATATAGTAATGTAATCGTCGATGGTAAAATTTTAGGTGAAATACACGGTTCAAACGCTATAACAGCGTCTACAATAACAGGTACAGTTATAGAATCAGTGGGGGGAGTATTTAAAGGTAATGGTAGTCAATTATCAGATTTGAATGCAAGTAATATTCAAGTCGGAACACTTAGTACGAGTCTTCTAAATACACAATCTGGTACGACTGGTGATATAATATTAGACGTGGGTCCTACTATAACAAGTGGTAAATTAACAAATGTTACTGATACAGAAATTGTATATGCGGGTTCTACAAATGATGAATTAACATCCGATTCAGATTTTGTATACATTCACGGTGATAAAAAACTAAAAGTTAATAAACTTGAAGTCGCGACCGATTTAAAAGTTCTCGGTACTTTCTCAAACATACAGTCAGAACACGTAATTATAAAAGATGCTATAATTCAACTTGGTGATGGTACAGAAAACGTCGATTCGGGTATGATATTTGCGAGAACACCAGCTACAGATAACGTATACGTAGGTTACGATCAAACTGAATCTGAATTAGCTATTGGTTTTACCGATAATAAAGCAGCAGACTCATCCATAACAGTAAAAGATAATGTCGATTTTAATGCTAAATTTTATGGTAACGTCGAAACAAGAACAGTTTTATTTGACGATAACGTACAATTAAAGGCTGTAAATCCAGGTAAATCTTTTAAAGTAGTTAACGCCATAAAACTTGACCCAAGTCACGAATCACCTTCAAATAACGTTTTATCGTTCGACACATCAACGGGTGAAATATACGATTCAGGGGGGCAAGGTGGTTCAACACTTGCTAACATAATCGAGGAAGGTTCAAATGTAGCAATTGGTCCATCAGCGGCATCCGCAAATCTTACAATAAACACGTACGGGTCTAACGTACTCACGGTTTCGGGTAATGTTTCAGCGGATAACATTACAATAGGTGCTTTAAATGTCGCCGCATCACCATTCAATTTAGATGATGTCGCGAGTGCAGGTGCAGGTGCAAATGTAACTTCGAATGTTATTCAGTTTACAGCTACGGGTAACGCGTTTGTTACGACTAACAACATTAAAATAGGCAAAGACGTACACGCGGGTGGTAACGTATATTCACAAAACCTCCAACTCACAAACACACAAATTACAGCATCGTTTACATCCGGTTCGGGAACGATTACAATAGACGCAAAAAATAAGAGTTACGGAACAGCTCCACTCATATCTATAGACGCGGACGTCGCTATACTTGACGTAACAAATTTACCGAACGGAGGTCAAGTTGTGGTACCGCTTTTAGCCACAGGAGCGGCTAGAAAAGTCTTAAAAACGATAACAACTGGTATCGATTTTATTGCATTTACATCCGATGTTTCCATAGATCAGGACAGTCACGGTCTTTTGACCGTATCAAAGATAGGTGCATCTGGTGCGGAAAAAATATACATGAATGCAATTTCATTCGCGGTAGCGTAAATTAATTTTTCAATCTTTCATATTATAATAAGCTTAAAAATAAAAAACCTTAGTATAATATAAAATATGTCTGGAGGTATTGCTCAACTCGTTGCCGTAGGTGCCCAAGATGCGCATCTC
>ENA-OWPI01002732-OWPI01002732.1-marine-metagenome-genome-assembly--contig:-NODE-2732-length-15977-cov-2.481635_pt1 | contig 15977 bp, 14 predicted proteins | sample MGYA00238138_ERZ651775 | MGnify/ENA primary metagenome ERZ651775 (study PRJEB26906, sample SAMN06265043) | marine metagenome | isolation source: Helgoland LTER site | place: Germany:Helgoland, sampling...
AAAAAAATATACTTAGAAAACTAATAAAATCATCTAATAGTCATGTATTTTTGGGCTTATCAAAAATATTTGCTGAAAAGGAAAATGATTTTTTTTATCAAAAATTCTTAAAAATAAAATGAGAATTTTAAAAATCTATTAAAAAAATTGCAATGAAAATAGCTTTTTTGATACCAATTAAGATAGGTAAATTAGATTTTAATTCAAAAATATATAATTTGTTAAATAATTTTTTTGTAAATAAAGATGATAAATACAACTATAACTTTTATTTGGGGTTTAATCACAATGATAAATGTTTAGAACATAAGGGTATATTTGATAAATTTAATTCTGAAAATTTCTCTGTAAATATAAAAGAGTTTAGTAATAATATTAAACCAGGACATTTAACAAAAATGTGGAATGAATTATTTTACTTAAGTTATAAGGGAAATGATTATTTTTACCAACTTGGAGATGATATTCTATTTGATAATTATAATTTTATTGATGAATATATAAAAGTATTAAATAATATGAATAATATTGGTGTTACAGGTTATTTAACTAAAAATGGAAATAATAAAATATTAACACAGTCCTTTGTGTCAAAAAAACATTTCGAAATTTTTGGTTATTATTTTCCAGAAACTATAATTAATTGGTGTTGCGATAATTGGATAAACGATGTTTATAAAAAATTTAATTTATCCAAACCTTTAGAAAAAAAAATAATTAACTCGAGTGATAGTGAAAGGTATATTATTACAATTGATGAAGCGAACTACAAAATAGATTTAGAGAGAGGTATAAAGGTATTAGATTTATATATTAGTAATAAAAATCCAAATAACATGTAAAATAGTTCCAGAAATATTTTTATAAATAATTCCTTACCTCCAAACCATTTAAAATGTACTTGACCGATTTTGATAGTACCTAGAATAGTCGTTTTAAATCCACCTCTGGACATCCAATACTTTGCCGCCATAGATGCTGCTGCAACAACAGAACTTTCTTCGATGACCATAGGAACAGCATATGGCTTTCCATCTATCAAAAAATTAGGAGCTACACCAAATGGCATCGGAAAATTACTAATAGTATTTTCAGAGAACCCATCAAGTATCTTTTGCTGATCATCATCGGAGTGCCAATAACTTCTCAATTCTTCAATAGTTGATTGTGGATCTTTAAAAAAGTTTTCAGCCAGCCATTTTAGCTTACCTACTTTCGACAATTTAGAAAATCCAGAAATTATTTTTTGCTCGTTTGTAGTTTTGTGATCCATATTATCGCCTCACTGTAAGTAATGTATGAGCTAATCTCAGTCCTTCTACCTGAGCATGTACATGTTTTTGCAATTCTTCGTAGCTACCTATTGCATGTTTAAGGAATGAAGATGCTTGACCATAAACAGAATGACCATAACACTTTGATATCAGATGGTATCCATCTAAAAAATCCTTTACTCCTCCAGAGATAATAAGATCAGGCATATCTCCAGAACTATCAACCATCAATTGATTGACCATATTGACCATATCGTCCGCAGTATGTCCTATACTCGCTAGCTTAGAATAAGTTTGCTTCATAGCTTCATCAGATCTGAGCAGCTCCAACATAGCAAAATTTGTTCCTCCACCTGCAGCAAACTCTAATCCGTCTAACGGCAAATCGCATAAGGCCCTTAAGCTTTCACTTCCTATACCTTGACCTACTTCTTTAACTATAAGCGATGTATCCAATGCATCTATCGATCTCTTAATAAGATCGATTGGCTTGGAATAATATCTATCTCCTTCTGGCTGCAACCATTCTTGTAAGGGATTAACATGTATGATGAGACCATTTGCTTGTAATCTATTGACTAACTCTAGAATAGTATCCCATTTATCATCTTTCCAGATTTGCTCAATCTGAGCGATACCAAGATTAGCATATAATGGTTGGTCTCCTATATGCTTTCGGACATCAAAATCAGAAAAATAAGTGTCGTCATGCATAAGCTTACGACACGACCCTAGCCCCATGCCCATGCCAAACTCTGCACAAGCTTTTGCCAAATTTTCATTGATCGTAGCAGCTATGCCAGTTCCTCCAGTCATACTAGACACCCATATAGGATTAGTGAGTCTCTTGCCTAGAAAAGTCTTGCCTATATCCAAATCAGCCGATGGATGCCCTGCAAGCATAGGTTCATAATAGAACCGTGTATCCATCTTATCACCATCTATTCTGGAGGCCTCAGCTAGTTTGATATGATCTAGCTTACGTTCCGCAGCTGTCGGATCTTCTATATTTCTACTTTTATCTCTACCCATTATAATCTCAAAGCTAAAAATTTAACTGCCAAAGCACAAAAGAAGACAACATACATAATCGAAAGTTTAAAGCTTTATAAAAAAGAGTAGTGTAAATGGAAAAATTATTAGGCTCTTCCATAGCCAACCTAATAACTAAAATCACAAAGAATATCATCAAGCAAAATGAGATAAGTATCTTAACGTATATACAGAAACTAATTACACACCATGTTAGGTTACATAAATGGTACGCATTTATTAAATCTAACAATATCCATTCTTTATGACTAGATCATATCTATCCATCATTGGAATTTTCCTTTCGATAAGCATATTTGCTCAAGACAACGTAACTAAATCTTACGAATACTTTAATGAGGGTATTATTTTTTATAAGGAAAATTATTTTAATACCGCTATCAGGTATTATACCAAAGCTATTGACCTCAATGAGAAGTATCCAAAAGCATATTATTATAGAGCCAATTGTAAGCTTAAGCTCAAAGAATACGATTCAGCCGTCAAAGATTTTAAACTAGCTATCAAGTATGATGAACAATTCGCTAAGGCACATCTATACAAAGGGTATGCACAGATGCAACTCAAAGAATATGATAAATCTCTAGCGAGTTTTGAAGATGCGTTAGATTTAGATCCGAAGTTAACTAAAGCACACCTCAACAAAGGAACTGTGCTGATGAAACAAAAAAAATATGATTCTGCAATTAATTCATTAACAAAATCTATATCTTTCAATGACCAACAAGCTACTGCGTATTACAATCGTGGCATCTGTCAATCGAGAGTAAAAAAATATCATGAAGCGATTAGAGACTACGGAAGTGCCATAGAAATCAAGCCATCGATAACTGGTGCATACGTGGCTAGAGCTAAAGCTTATTTAAAAGTTGAAAAATTTGAAGAGGCGATAGCGGATCTAAATAAGTTGATCAGAAAGAAAGCTAATAATGCAGACTTTTACTATTCCAGAGGATATGCTAAGCTAGCAATCAATAATTATAGTGGAGCAAATACAGATTTCACAGCAGCACTAAATATTAAGCCAAAGCACAAAAATGCGTTGATTAAAAAGGCCCTTACAAGTTTCAATATGAAGAAATACGATGATGCTGCCAAAGAATACGGTACTCTGTGTGATGTTTTTCCAGATAAAGCGCTTTACCATGTAAATAGGGGTATCGCTTATCTTAGACTAAATGAATATGATCAAGCCGTGACTAGTTTTAATCACGCTATTGATTTAGATAATAAGTTACCTGAAGCTTACTTCAATAGAGCTAATGCATTCTCTCAACTAAATAGAAATGATAAAGCTTGTGAAGATATGAGAACTGCTGGAAAACTTGGTTACGATGCAGCATTTGAGTATATCGGTGATTTTTGCAAATAAAATCAATAATGGTACTTGCACTTTTAAAGTACAGGATCATTTTTTATTCCTATCCTTTTTCTACAACTAGGCATGTCAAAATAAGTGATTCGCTCTACGCTACTTCTTCTTTTAACTTATCTAGATCTCTAATGAGTAATCTCTTTCTATTGAATGTGATCAGCTCTTTTGTTCTCAGTTCGTTTAGCACTGTAGTCACTGTCTGACGCGATGTCGCGGTAAGGTTAGCGATCTCTTGGTGGGTGATAAACTTACGCACGACCCATTCATACCCTACTCTCTGTCCCCTTCTTTTCACTAGATCTAAAAGGTACTCTACGATGCGAGAGCGACTATCCTTAAATACTAATGACTCCAATCTATTTTCCATTTCTAGAACTCTCGAACCCATTACTTTCATAAAAAACATAGAAATACTACTATGATCCTTCATCAACTTATTCATCTTATCAGAGGTCAATACACACGCTGTACTTTCTTCCATAGCATAAGCAAAATCTCTCCTCTTCTTTTCTCCGATCATCGATAGCTCTCCGAAAACCTCTCCATTATTGAGGATAGCTTTAGTAATCTCCTTACCATTATCTCCAATGTTACCTATCTTAACTCTACCTTCTACTATGAAAAATATCTTATCTGAGCTCTGTTCTGGCAGATAGATGTACTCCCCTTTCTTAAATATTTTATGACCATTATCATCAGATACCCCTGCTACCTTTTGGGGACAAAAAATGCCTGTAACGTCTATATTTTCTAAAAACCAAAGTGATTGATCCTTCATAGCGATATTGTTTTGATTAAACGGTTTCAAATTACTTTAATTTAAAGCAAGCCTCATAGGTCTGTCTTTAATCATTTATACGACAAACAACCATTTATGGTTGTCTACAGACATATATAAAGGTTACAACAGACATCATTGTTGTCTTTGAGTTAACAAATGTTTCAATCTAACTTAAGTTTAATTGAAAAAACTTATTATTTGTCAATCTTGAGATCAAATCGAATTCTTAGCTCTGATAATTGCGAATTTTTATTGTTCATGAGTTCATACTTCTCACGACTATTGTAAAGTGTTTTGGGCTTCTCTTGCTCAACCTCAGGAAATAACGACTTGTCAACAACCACATCGAGAATCAAATCTTCAGCGCCTAGCTGTTCTCTTAGTTGATCCTTCAGTCTATCTTCTTGGAGTATGACATTTCTGCCATTTTCGGATCCTACTTGTACTGTAATCGTAAGTCCTACTAAAGTTCTGAAGCTATTTTTCATCGCTACTTTGACACTAGAAGATTCATTTTTATCAAAATAATCCATCCATATTTTTTCTACGAGTTCAATACTCATAGACTTTCTCGCCTCCTTTTTTGCTTGTTCCTCAGCCTTAACCGTATTCATTATAGAGTCTAGCGAACTTAATGAAGAAACACTTTTTACAGCTGGAATTGCATTGGGTTTTAATGTGGGAATTGATACTTTGGGAGTTGCTTCTGAGCTCGATATTGGATAAGTAGAAACAGACGGTTCACTAGTCGGAATCAATTCTATTTTTTCCGCAATTGGTTCTACTGGAGATAGAGCCTCAAAAGCACTTGGTAAACTTGTATGCTGAGAGGTAGGATCTTCGACTAATATTTTAATATCTTCAGCTATATTCAGACTGGTAGGTCTCGATTTTTCAGGGGTTTGTTCTTCCTCAATAGTAGTGTTCGTATTTGATGTTGGCGCCTGTAAGGCTTCAGAGTTACTTACATTAGCCTGAGAAACACTAGCGATTAGAGTTTTTTTTTCAGCGCCTGCACTCTGAGGAATCAGATCCGCTTCTAAAGCTCTATTGAGATAGCATATTTTGCTCAAGGCAATCTCCGCATATAGCCTTTTGTTACTCGCTGTAGATAGTGACATATCACATTGATTCAGCAAATTGAGTGCCGATAGCAAAAATGAATTGGTACAGATCATAGATTGATCATGGTACCTCTTCATAGCACCTTCACTAATCTCTAATATAGATAAGGTCTCCGGATGACGGCAGACCATCAAATTACGCATATGTTCTGACATACCTTGGATAAATAGGTCCACTTCAAAGCCTTGCTTCATTACATCATCCAATGTCAAAAGTATCTGACTGAAATCCTCTCTGAGCAGATAATCTGTCATCTTGAAGAAATAGTCGTAATCCAATACGTTGAGTTGCGTTATAACTTCTTGATACGTAATATTATCATTTGACGCACTCGCTATCTTATCAAATATAGATAAGGCATCTCTCATCGCTCCGTCTGCCTTTTGAGCGATCATTTGGAGTGCCTCTGGCTCTGCAGTACGATTTTCAGCTTTGCAGATATGCTCAAGTTGCTGTATTATATGTGATATCTGTATTCTTTTGAAATCAAAAATCTGACATCTACTGAGAATCGTCGGTAATATCTTATGCTTCTCCGTGGTAGCCAATATGAATATAGCGTAAGGTGGTGGCTCTTCTAGCGTCTTTAGAAAAGCATTGAAAGCCGCTGTAGAGAGCATGTGCACCTCATCTATAATGAATACCTTATGTGATCCTTGTTGCGGTTGAAACCTTACTTGTTCGATCAGTGTACGAATCGCCTCTACACTATTGTTAGACGCGGCATCAAGCTCTATGATATTGAACGAAGCACTATCACTAAAGGACTTACACGATCCACATTCGTTACATGGATCTACGCCATTAATCTTGTTTTCACAGTTGATCACCTTAGCTAGTATACGTGCGCAGGTAGTCTTACCTACCCCACGAGGCCCACAAAAGAGAAATGCATGAGCCAACTTATCACCAACCAGAGCATTCTTGAGAGTCTTAGCCACATGATCTTGGCCAATCACCTCGTCAAAAGTGGCTGGTCTATACTTACGTGCGGATACTACGAATTTGCTCATGTTGCTAAGGGCGATTTCATGTTTGTGTCAAAGGTAAGAAACTGAGCCAATTTCCAAACTCTAATTAGTATCTTCGACCTAAGAAATATTAGAGAATAAATATCTTTCGAATATGAAAATAACTGTAGCACAGATCAACTATCATGTAGGTAATTTTGAGGCTAATGTAGATAAAATGCTAAAAGCTGTAAAAGAGGCCAAAGTCGCTGGATCAGATATTGTATGCTTTAGTGAATTAGCCACTTGTGCTTATCCACCGAGAGATTTCCTCGAGTTCGAAGACTTTATTATTAGAGCCGAGAAAAGTATCGAGAGATTAGCCAAAGCCGCAGATGATATAGCTATAGTTGTAGGTTCACCCAGTCGAAATCCTGTCATAGAAGGTAAAGACTTATACAACTCAGTGTACTTCCTTGCGGATAAAGAGGTGAAATTTGTACAACATAAAACGCTCCTGCCTACTTATGATATATTTGATGAGTATAGATATTTTGAGCCAGCCTCAGAATGGGGCGTAATAGAATACAAAGGCAAAAAGATTGCATTGACTGTATGTGAAGACATATGGAATATCGGAAACGAAAATCCATTATATACCATATGTCCAATGGATGAAATGATCAAGTTTGAGCCAGATTTCATTATCAATGTATCAGCTTCACCATTTTCACATATTCACTCTAAAGAAAGACTACATATATGCGAAGAGAATGTCAAAAGATATAATATTCCACTATTCTATATCAATCACGTAGGCGCTCAGACGGAGCTCATATTTGATGGTGGATCAGTAATCGCTTCACCTAATGGTAATATCTATGAAGAACTACCCTACTTTGTAGAAGCGATCAAGCATTATGAATTGGATGAAGTTATAAATGGCGAGCAAGAAATTCTGCAACCCAAAGATAAGATCAAAGATATCCATGATGCGATTGTACTCGGCATCAAAGATTACTTCGGAAAATTAGGATTTACCAAAGCTGTATTAGGTCTCTCAGGAGGAATCGATAGTGCGGTCACAGCAGTACTAGCAGCTAGAGCATTAGGACCTGAAAATGTACGTGTACTACTTATGCCATCACAGTTTTCTAGTGATCACTCAGTTAATGATGCGGTAGCTTTATCCGAAAATTTAGAAATACAATATGACATAATAGCGATCAAGGATATGTATGACTCATATCTAGAAAATTTATCTCCGTTATTCGGTGATCTGCCTTTCAATGTAACTGAAGAAAATATACAAGCACGTGTCAGAGGAACACTCAATATGGCGATCTCTAATAAATTTGGGAACATACTACTCAATACTTCTAACAAAAGCGAGATGGCAGTAGGTTATGGAACACTATATGGCGACCTTGCTGGAGGTATATCTGTGATAGGTGATGTATACAAAACTGATGTATTTCGCATGGCCGAATATATGAATAAAGATGGCGTAGTCATACCTGTAAATACTATGACCAAACCACCAAGTGCAGAACTAAGACCTGATCAAAAAGATAGCGATAGTTTACCAGACTACAATATACTAGATGAAATACTTGAGCTATACATCGAGCACCATAAAGGACCGAAAGAGATAGTAGCTGCCGGTCATGATCCTGCACTAGTAAAACGAATTCTTAAAATGGTCAACATCAATGAATTTAAAAGGTACCAGACTGCACCTACGCTCAGGGTTTCGCCGAAGGCATTTGGTATGGGCAGGAGAATGCCGATAGTGGCGAAGTATTTGTCGTAGGTAAACTCAGGACATTAAATAAGAACCAAAAAATGGGAAGTCATTGAATTCTTGTCATATCATGGTTTCATATTTCAGTCCACATTTGAATCCCCTTCTGTAGATCTTAGAACACATATCTTCAAATATATTACAGATCATTTAAATTTTGAAAATATTGCTCCCGTATTTAATGATATAGTAGCAAGATTAGTCAATACTGTACAAAAGTATAATATACTAATTCACTATCGAGTGGTTTTATTACCTCGGCTGAAGCCAAAGTGACATTAGTCTTAATAGTCAAAAATTGGTGCGATGTCCAATGTAATTGCTACTGAAGTAGCAAGTATAGCTATACGTTGAGCGACAGCACATATTTTCTTATATTTATAGAATACCTATAGGATGAAATGTAGGTTATAACCAGAAATAGAAAATATTATGAGTGAAAATATTTTTCTAAAAAATGATCCAAAAATTGAATTCCAGTTTCTTGAAAATGGTTTTGAATTAATCGATAGACAAACAAATCGAAATTCTGGTTTTTACTCTTATGATGATTTACTGTCTATTGATTTAGATAATGCTTGGTTCCCTAGATTAGCCAAATGGTTAAGAGCTATAACATGGATAATTAATGGTGTTCCATTTTTTCCTGATTCAGATTCTTACAAAAAGGCTAAGCTTACTATTCATAGCGAAAAATCTAATCTTAGTATATGGTTGACTGACACTTTTATGGCTGAAAAAGCGAAAAACATAAAGGAAATATTGGACACAAAATCCAAACAATCCCCTAATAATCACAAGTAATACAATATCAATTATCTTCGGATACAACATTGTCTCTTTGAGTACTTACTCATATCTTTGTCGCTAATAAAACTCCAACTTAGTGAATACAATCATAAAAGAAATATTTCAAGATAACACCTTTGAGAAAGACAAATCCGAATTACTCTACAGCAAATTAAAAAAATAGACCTCAAGAGGGGAGCATTTTTACTAAAGGCGGATGATGAAAAGTTCATGATTTATACTACGTACATTCCAGATGTCTTAGAAGTTACTTCTCTCATCAAAATGGATAGTTTAAAGAAATAATGGTATTCACTAAAAAATAATGAATTTCCCATTTTTATACATCAACTCTCCATCAACGATGATCTGTCCTCCATCTCTCATATCTGAAATCATATCCCAGTGGATCGCTGATTGATTGAGTCCTCCATTTTGCTTGTATGCCTGACCTACTGCCATATGGATAGATCCACCAATCTTTTCATCAAATAGAATGTTCTTAGTAGCCCTCTGTATATTATAATTGGTGCCTATGGCTACTTCTCCAAATCGATTGGCTCCAGGTATTTTCATTACTTCATCGATCACTTCTCTACCTCTCTCTGCATCCCATTTGACTATCACACCATTCTCTACCCACAGTGTAACATTGTGCACATCTTGACCCATATATACTATCGGATAGTCGAAAAATGCTACCCCATTGACACTGTCTTCTATCGGAGCAGAGTATACTTCTCCAGATGGCATATTAGTCTGACCATCAGAGTTCATCCATATTCTGTCTTTTACTCTGAATGTAATATCCGTCTTCTTGGATTTATATTGTATGACATCCGCTTTATTGAGATAGTCAACTACTTTTTGTTGCGATGCGCGCACTTTGAGCCATTCTCCTTCTGGATCATCAGCAAAAAGATTACATGCATTAAAGACAAACTGTTGGTACTCTTCCAAACTCATTCCTGCTTCTTGAGCACTGGCTTGGGTAGGATACTGACAGAGAGATCTTTTAAGTGATCTGTCTGCCGTGCGTGTGAAGTATGTTTGATTGATACCAGACAAAGCATTGCTCCTTTTCTTTAGTTGCTCAGAATCAACACTTTGTGTTTCTTTTAAATTAAATGGTGCACGTATTGCTAAAAATGCATCATATTTCTCCATTGCTTCTTTTTGCAATGGAGAAATATGTGCTAATTGATCATCATTAGCATGATCCAGAAATATCTTCGTTTCTTCTCTGAAAGCCATTTTGATATCTATGTGTGCGCCAGCTTTCATAGCGACTCTATATACCTCTCTTACAAGTGGCTGAGCTAAAGTGGTTGTCGTGATATATAATCTCTCTCCTTGCTGTATCTCAAGGCAATAGTGCACTAGTAAGTTGGCGTATTTTTCTAGTATTCGCATAATTTCTTCTCTTTATTCCTGCAAATTAATTAATACTTTTTGAAAGCCCATAAATAGGCCTTTACGGTCATATACTAATTCAGTTCGTAAAATATTTAGACCTCTCTGCTAACAATAAATTCTCTATTAGATTTTGGCTGCCTTTTCTAATTTTACTCGATTACCAAAATAATTATAGATCTAGCCAAATCATATAAAAATAATCCACTTGCGGCAATATGTAAAGTGCTACAGATCATATCCGACAAAAAACTAGAGACACAATTTAAGAGAATTATAAAAGCTGGAAAAGTACTTGCAAAACTCTCAGTAGACGTTGATCAGATCGAAATAATGAAGTTTCAACATGTTATTCGTAACATATTTTAAAAATTATCATGGATAACATGCAGTTATATGATGGTCTTCTTATTTTCGTGGTACATTTAAGTAAACTATCAACAACTTACCTGTCATCGCCAAAGAATATTACGCTCACGGAAAATTACTTCTCACTGGAGAATATGCTGTCTTAGACGGTGCACTTGCACTTGCTCTTCCTACTAAGAAAGGGCAAAAGATGACCGTCAAAAACACACGTGGATCTGACCTGATCTGGGAAAGTCTTACTCCAGAGGGTAATAGTTGGTTCAATGCTGATTTTGCTATACTAGATTTCAAGTCCAATAAGACTACTAATCTAGAGACGAGCCTATTGCTCATGAAAATATTCAAAGGAGCAATCAATCTCAATTCAGAGTTTCTATCTAAATGGAATGGCTTCAAAGTAGAGACTCAGTTAGAATTTCCGCAGAACTGGGGATTAGGTAGTAGTAGTACTCTTATACACCTAGTTGCTCAATGGGCAGATGTAAATCCACTAGAGTTATATTATAAAGTATTCAGTGGATCTGGATTTGATGTCGCATGTGCTGGAGCAGATGGACCGATTACCTTCTTTTCTAATGATGAAGAAATAGGATATACATCGATAAATTGGACACCGTCGTTCACCAAAAATATCTATTTTGTTCATCTCAATGAGAAAGCAGATTCTCAAATAGCAGTGAAAGACTACTTCAAAAAAGCTAGGAAGAGAAAGCAACTCGCAGCAGATATTGATGCCATCACCAAAGAAATGGTAAATGTAAGTAGTTTATCAAAATTCGAAGAACTCATCGATAAGCACGAATCTATTCTCAGCAAAAGCTTAGGTCTACCAACGATCAAGGAAGAAAGATTTAGCGACTTTCAAGGTTGTGTCAAATCTCTAGGTGCTTGGGGAGGTGATTTCGCTTTGGTAACTGGCTCTAAGGAAAATGACCTTAGAGAATACTTCACAGAAAAGGGCCATGATACGGTCTTGTCTTACAGCGATTTGATTCTCTAATTCTTAGAAAATTAAAAGCATTACAAAAATGAAAAAGCATTACTGAGATTTAGCCATGTTTTATCTTTGGAATTTCGAATATTCCTTTTTTGGAATGTCCTTTTCCTAACCTTTCAAAAATCCTCGAATAGAATTTTTAGCATAATCAGAAAGAACTAAACTTCCACTCATTTCTGCTCTCTCCTCAAGTAGATCATCCCAATGCTCTGTTCCTTTCCAAAATATACCTTTGAGTAATGTCAGTGCCTTCGGATTTTTGTCAACTAGATTAGTGGTAAAGTGAGTGATATATTCATCCAATTCTTTTGAAGTCTCGAACACCTCAGTGAATAAGCCTTTTTGCTTTGCCCATTCAGCGGTTTGCCATTCTGTAGCATTAAGTGCCATCTGCGAAAATGCCGATAAACCAACTTTACGCTCTACTGCTGGACCAATCACAAATGGACCGATACCAACCGCCAACTCTGAAAGCTTAATAGACGCAAATTTGGTTGCCATACAATAATCACAAGCAGATGCAATACCTACTCCTCCACCGATTGCTTTTCCATGTACTCGACCGATTACGATCTTACCACACTTTCTGATAGCATTGATCACATTAGCAAATCCCATAAAGAATGACTTACCTGAAGCAAAGTCTTCTATCGCTACTAATTCATGGAAACTCGCTCCTGCACAATATGTCCGTTCACCTTCTGATTGGATAACGATAAGATCATTATCCTCACTTGCTCCTGCTTCATAGATCGCATCTCTGAAATCTCCTAAGAGTTTTCCAGGAAGCGAATTGTGCATTGGATGAAAAAATGTGATCGTACAGATTCTATTTTCTGTAGTCGTAGTAATGTGACCTGCTTGCGTTTTATCCAAAGTATTGAAATTATTTGTTGTAGATTATCAATTATTGATTTAAAAATTCCAAAAAATAAAATTCCAAATTCCAAGCCCGATAAATGTAACCGTCATTCGAAACTCAACATTGTAATTATACTATTTCTTTACATTTTACCATCGTGAGTATGGTTGCTATCGCCACAGTCTCTCCAGTTTCATCAAAAACATCAACAAGGAACTTCACTATACCTTTTTGGAAATCTTCATCTTCTTTTTTCTCCTGTATTATTTTCTCTTTAGCAGTAAGTCTAACACCAATTGTCATCCCTGCATATACTGGTTTAGTGAATCTACATTCATCGATACCATAATTGAGTAATACGGGCCCTTTACCTGGATCCACAAATAATCCTGCTGCTGCACTTAGTATAAAATAACCGTGCGCTACCCTCTGTTCAAATGTAGTTCCTTCTAAAGATGTCGTATCTGTATGTGCATAGAAGTGATCCCATGAGACGTTACCAAAGTTGACAATATCTGTCTCAGTGATAGATCTCTTATGAGTGATAACAGTATCACCGATATGTATATCTTCAAAATGTTTACGGAAAGGATGCTGACCTGAATCTTTATACTTTCCTCCATATTGGTAGACACCTGTCACTTCAGTCAATGTTGAAGGTGATCCCTGTACTGCACATCTCTGCATATAATGCTTGACACCTCTGACGCCTCCCATCTCTTCTCCTCCGCCAGCTCTTCCTGGACCACCATGCACAAGTAGTGGCATTGGTGATCCATGGCCAGTGCTCTCTGGCGCAGATTCTCTATTGAGCACTAGAATACGTCCGTGATAACTCGCCGCACCAAGTACATAATCTCTGGCGATTTTGTCATCGTACGTAGCTACAGAAGATACTAGTGATCCCTTACCCATTTTAGCCAATTGGATCGCATCATCTAGTGTATCATAAGGCATGATAGTAGATACTGGACCAAAGGCTTCAATATCATGTACATCCGTATTTTTAAATGGGTCGTCTTGTCTCAAAAGTACTGGAGCCATATAAGCGCCATTAGGATTACTATCTCCGAATATATCCACTTGATCAAGATTACCGTATACCATTTGACTAGTTTGTAGCAGCTTGTTTATTTTCTCTTTAACTTCTGCAACTTGATCTTTTCCAGCTAAAGCTCCCATCTTCACTCCTTCTACTCTTGGATCTCCTACATTAGTTCTTTGAAGCGCTGCACCAAGTTGGATCTGTACATCTTCGATATAGTCTGCTGGTACGATGATACGTCTGATCGCTGTACATTTTTGACCAGACTTTACGGTCATCTCTCTTCTTACCTCCTTGAGGAAAAGAGTAAATTCTTCTGTGCCTGGAGCAGCATCTTTACCTAAGACAATACAGTTGAGCGAATCCGCTTCCATATTAAATGGTACTGCCTCTTCTATGATTCTAGGAGTAGACTTTAGCATTCGTCCAGTAATAGCAGACCCTGTAAATGTTACTACATCTTGAGAGATCACACTATCAAGTATGCCTCTACCACTACCACAAATTAACTGTAATGCTCCTTCTGGCAATATTCCAGAAGCAATGATATCTCTTACCATTGCTTCCGTAAGAAATGATGTCACGGTAGCTGGCTTTACTATAGCTGGCATTCCTGCTAACCAATTTACTGCGCACTTTTCTAGCATTCCCCATATAGGGAAGTTGAATGCATTGATATGTATCGCTACGCCTTCTTTAGGCACCATGATATGCTGACCTACAAATGTCCCTTCTTTACTCAATCCAACTTGATCTCCATCTACGAGATATGGCTGATCAGAAAACTTTCGACGTAGACTAGCATTAGCGAATAGATTTCCGATTCCTCCTTCGATATCAATCCAACTGTCCACTTTGGTAGCTCCAGTTTGATAGCTCATTGCGTAGTATTTCTTACGTATGCCATGAAGGTACATCGCTAGCGCTTTAATCATCAAACCTCTCTCTTGAAAAGTCATCTTTCGCAACTTTGGCGAACCGACAGTTCTACCATAGTGCATCATATCTGCAAAATCGAGTCCTTTACTACTAGCTATTGCGATCACTTCATTAGTAGATGCATCATATAGATTTTGACCATCTCCATCTCCAGTTATCCATTTTCCTAGTGCGTAGTTGCTTATTTTCATATGCTATTTATTCTTCCTCTGATGATCCAACATTAGATGTTGCTGTACTGGTGGTTTCTGATTGTATTTTAACGTCTTCTGGCTTTGTAAAAAAGCGACGGTGAAACAGTAAGATAGCTATCACACCTACAGATATTGCAGCGTCAGCTACATTGAATACTGGTCTAAAAAACTCAAATGAACTACCACCCCATTTTGGCACCCATTCTGGCCATGTGGTCGTCACCATCGGAAAGTGAAACATATCAACCACTTTACCTTGAAGGAATGGAGCATATCCACCGGACTCAGGCATAAACTGTGCTACAGGTCCATGAAATGACGACGCAGAAAATATCAAACCATACACCATACTGTCAATAATATTACCAATAGCCCCTGCGATTATGAGAGAGAAGCATACTATTAGCCACTTAGACTCTTTTACTTGTACTAGACCCTTGATAATATATCCTAATAGACCTACCATCAGTATCCGGAATATAGATAAGGCGTACTTTCCAGCGGCTCCACCCATCTCAAGTCCAAAAGCCATTCCCTTATTCTCTACGAAATGAATGCGTGCCCAATCTTGCCCAAACATCTTGAATCCTTCTCCTATTGGATAAGTCAATTTGATGTGAACTTTGAGCCATTGATCTATGATCAATACGACTATAATGGTAAAAAATATTAGTGTTGTTCTTTTCAAAATATCTTCTCTACTTTAGTATAATCCAATCTTATAACGTTTCTAATATCGCAAGGGTTGCTATAAGCAGTAAAAGTAGGAATAATTTAGAGAGTTAGCGAAAACCAAAGTATTCGTAAGCCGTCCTCAGTACCACTAACAATACTGCTACAGATCCAACTTACCATAATACGCAGTATCAATATCCTTCACCATCTTAGTGAAATAGGTGATCTGACCAGTATGATAGCTAAAATGCTCACTTACATGGAATAAAATGCTGACTCCACTCTCATTAAAGTGTTTCTGTATGGTCTTGACTTCTAAAAGATCTTTATCT
>ENA-OWPI01002737-OWPI01002737.1-marine-metagenome-genome-assembly--contig:-NODE-2737-length-15954-cov-2.841910_pt1 | contig 15954 bp, 15 predicted proteins | sample MGYA00238138_ERZ651775 | MGnify/ENA primary metagenome ERZ651775 (study PRJEB26906, sample SAMN06265043) | marine metagenome | isolation source: Helgoland LTER site | place: Germany:Helgoland, sampling...
TAATATTGAAGAAGGAAAAATTGATAAAAAATCTATTGCTACTACTAGAAGTTTTGAATCTGAAATTTCATCACTTAATGATCTTATTGAAAGAATTACAACATTCTCTGTAGTTGCTGCTAAAAAACTCAGGAGGCAGAATAGTGAATGTAATATGATTTCTGTTTTTATTCGAAGTAATCCGTTCAAGCAAAACGATGACAAATATCATTTCAGTTTAACTGGATCACTACCTTTTTCAACAAATTCAAGTATTGAAATAAGTAAATTCGCTGTAAAGCTTTTAACTAAAATTTATTCTAAAAATAAATCATATAAAAAAGCAGGAATAATCCTGATGGGCTTATCTCCACAGTCTAGTCATCAATTTAGTTTATTTGACCAAAATATTGATAAACAAAAAAAGCTAATGAGAAGCATTGATAATATTGATAATAAATATGGACTCTATAAGGTAAGACTAGCTAGTCAAGATCAGAAAAGAATATGGAAAATGAAGAGACAAAAACTATCAAGAAATTACACAACCGAGATTGACGAAGTTTTAATTGTTAAATAGTATATGGCTAAAAACAATAATATTAAAATATTCAAACCTAATGATAATGACCTCCCACAGCCACTTCTCCGTGAGTAAAAACACCGCACTTCTTTCACTTCTCCTTTTTTCCTTAACAAATGCTTGGGGGTCAAATAAACGTCGGAAAAATGGCCGAGGTGATGCTCTGAAGGTATTATTTAAGGTGAGCCTGCCCTCAAGTCATGCCTGACTGATACACATCACAAAGAAGAGAGCAAGAGTTTATGAGCATAAGAAAAAAAGTGCTTCGAGCTTTCCCTATTCTCATTTGCTCCCTAACCCTACCTACGTCAACTAACTTTCTAAATCCGGGCTTAACATGTAACATGTACAACATGAAAAAACGTTGCAGGCCACCGCTATCTTCTCAGCGATGTTCTTCTTTTTCATGTTTCTCTTCCGGTTCTTGAACTATCTCTCTCATTTTAGCCTTGCTAAGAAATTGCAGGCAATTTGTTGGCGATTTTTGGGGGAACCAATGGTCAACCATGTAAAGGCAAACAGAGAAGCGAGAGATTCCAAGGCGGCGCTGGCGGAGATCCAGAAGAAGAAGGTGGACTAAAGTAGAATAGCCCTGATGTGTCAGAGCTGTTAAAATGTGGCATGAGCGATAAGGTTCAGCATCGGCACAGTAAGTAGGAAAAAATTAACAGTTTTGAGAGCAGCAAGAAGAAAAAAGCCATCAATTAAAATACAGCACTGCACAAATACAAACATTTGTGGGCGAGGGAGCATTAAGGATAATTTCTCCCGTTCCTCAGTGACCTCCGTGAGGAGGGTGGTTTATATCATAAAATCGGAGACCACACCACTTGCAAATGCCATCCAGCTCCGTCCGCCCTTCATCGTTGTTTCCAGTAAAATGCAGTTTAATGTATTCGATAGGATGTCCAAGAGATCCGCCACCCCCGTCGCATATTGCAACATCACCGTCAACACCTATGGGAGGAACCTGTGATGTATGTAGGTTAGCACGACAGTTCTCCTTTCTTGAGGAACCTGAAAACACTTAACCAGCTTCATCATCAACAAACATGGCCGAGCAAACAAAAAGAATAATAGACGAGAAGCATAAAAACAAAGAAACACTCGAATACGCATCCACGTGAGCAACGGGAACGAGAACGAGAACGAGAACGAGAACGAGCACGAGCACAAACACATCAAAATATCTCACCTCCATGATCTTCTCCATAGCGTTGCTCCTCATTGGGCCGTGGAGGTAGCCTTTCCTTTCATCGGCAGTAGCGTTTGTGTTTGTAGAGAAATGCCTTGGCACAGTACTCATTGAGGGGCGAAGTAGTACAATTTGCTCAAAGGGGATAGGGGAACGTCGAACAATTCGGAGAGCAGAGCGAGCAGAGCTGTAAATAAGCATTTTTCGTTTTAAATCTCCCTTCTGTGGGATCTCAGGGCAGATTGAGGGTGGTTCTAGCAAATATTTTTATAAGAGTGTGCGAAGCTGTTGTCCAGTCAAGGTTCATTGCATCATAGACCCGACCAAAACTCGACACACACTACTCCCTTCCTTCTAACAATTTGGCGATGGCAGACCACAAGCCGTCGACCTCTAAAGGCAATAGCAAATCCGATGGCAAGTCCATCAGGGGAATGATGTCTTCTGGGGGTACATTTAGCAGCTCTGCACAATTGACTGTGGGCACTGCAGCGCTCCTTGTCTCTACATTTAGTAATGCGGCACTTCCAACCTGTGTCACTGCATTTCTGAATGCAAAGAAATCGGGGAATGACAGCGTTCCTCTCGTTGGCGGAGCACGGCTACTGTTTGGTGAGGGGAACAAAGCGACGCTCCGTCTTCTCGCCACGGTTGTGGCGATTGGTGGTGTGGCTTCTGGTGTGAGATCAAGGCTAGTGAAGGGTGCCGAAGAGAAGCTTGAAGCAAATCTCCGCGAAGTTGTGTACGAGGCCGTCGTGAGTGGTGACTTGGAGACTGTGGAAGAGGGTATTTTGGATGGGTCAATAGCTGCTGACAAGGACAAAGACGCTGATTCCCATGTCACACATGTTGCCTCTCTCTTGTCCCTCCTTACTGACAAGACTTCGATCGCTGCAAAGGCATTCACCACCACCACTTCGAGCATGATACGTTCCGTTTTTTCTATTTTCAATGGCGGTGCCATTTTGTGGAGCATCTCCCCCAGGCTTAGCTGCTGCAGCCTCTTAGTTCTCCCCACAATTGGGACTGCATACCATATCGTCAGTAAAATCAAGAAGAAATATACCAAACAGCTGGAGAATGAAAAGGTGAGTCACTCACATGTCACTGATGTTCGGTAAAAAAATGCCTGCCTTGTTCCTGGTCCTCCGCTGAAGCTTCTCTTCTGTTAGGTTTCTCTACTGAACTAACTCCTCACCCAACTGACCCTTTAACAAATGAACCGATTGAAAACTAACGATTATCATATCATCCGGTGCAGCTGAAGGCAGTTAGCGAGGCCGAAGAGACGTTCCGTTTGCTTCAATCTGTCAAAATTTTCAACACCGAGTCCTTCCACCTGGACAAGTTCAAGAAGCGCACCAGTAGAATCCTTTCGCTTGGCGGAATGATTGGCAATCTGGAGGGGCTGTACATGTCCACTGTGTTCGGTCTAACAGGTGTGACGCTTGGTGGTCTGGCTTATTTGGGTGCGGAGGAGATAAAAAGGTGAGATGAATGATGTTTTTCGTTGTTGGCGTTGTTGTTGTTTTGTCTTTGTCGTCCATCCATCTTTCCGTCCCATCTTTCCGTCCCATCTTTCCCTCCCATCCTTCCCTCCCCTCCCATCCCCTCCATTTGTTTATTTTTTCTCGATTCTCTATCTATCTCCCACCAACCAACCCCCATTTTGAACTCATTCTTATCCACAACACGATATCCTCGCGACGTAGCAATCGGCTTCCCGGAGGAACTGGCGATGTATCGCGTTTCATCATCCACACATCCCTCCTGGCCACAGGAGCAATTGGCGTGATGAAGAGCATGGGAGAGTACAAGCGTGGAAAGGTGGCGGCCGAGGAAATTTTCGACTTAATGGGGAAGATAGAGTCTTCTCGTCTGAACGAAAAGGCAGATGTTACCTACAGTGGTCAGCGCCTTGAACTGAAGCATGTTAACTTCAAGTATGCATCGCGCTCTGCTCTAGCTCTGGAGGACGTTAGCCTGGTGGTCAAGAGCGGTGAAGTTGTTGCGCTTGTTGGGCAGAATGGCAGTGGGAAGAGTACTATAGTGAATTTGTTTGGCGGAGCATACCGTCCGCAAAATCCCGATACTGTCTTCCTTCCAGCAGTATCAACTGCCTCGCCCCCTTCATCAACTGTATCAACTGTAGGCGTCGTCTCGCAGCAGAAACAGCTTTTCTCAGGTACTATTGCAGAAAATATCATGTACGGCCAGCCCTCGACTACTCTCATCTCCGATCCAGCTGTTCAGAAGGCCATATCCATCACAAACCTTGAATCGTTCGTCAATGACCTTCCTGGCAAGTTCGACACGCTCGTTGGAATGGACGGCTTGAGGCTTTCAGGCGGGCAAAGGGCCAGGATAGCAATTGCGCGAGGTTTGGTTGGCAACCCCAAGGCGTTACTTCTTGACGAGGTCACTTCAGAGCTCGATGGCGAAGGGAGCAAAAGTGTTTGGGAAGTTGTGAGAAGATTTAGAAACGATGGCGGGTGCGTTCTTGTCGTGACGCACGATCTAGCAGATGTCATAGACAGCTCCAAGGTTGACAAAATAGTAGTGATGAAAGATGGTCGGGTCGCGGAGACAGGAAAGGCGAGAATATTAACCGAAAAACGCGGAGGCGAGCTGCAGAGATTGCTAGCTGCAAGCGAACTACTATAAATTACGGCAACGGTAACGGTAACGGTAACGGTAACTAATTGATTGTGCCCCAGTTTTAAAAAAAAAACAGAACTCTTCTCTCACTTTCATTTCACTTCACTCTACTTTCCCTCTACTTGGTGGACAAAATTCCCACTTCACCTGACTTCAGTTGTAACGATTTTATTCTCAAGTGCTCGTTGACACTCGCGTCCGCGCGAGCGCGTTTAAAGTCCACTGTAGTGACAATAATGAGACCGATACCGTGGAAGATAGCTAGGGATAGCATTCCTAATCGTACACTGTTAAGTTTCTCGTTTATGAAGCTAAAGATCAGGTTGGGAAGGAAATTTATGACCTGTCCGAAGAAAATGTAGATACCAAACATCTCTGCCTCTGAACCCGAGGGTACAATAAGCAAATAAAATGTCCTCTGAATTGGTTGAACTGAACCGAGAGTAAAACCATAAATAATCGAGAGAAGTGGTAGTATAGGAGTGACACTTGGGCCATAAATGAAGGCGCATACCACGCACGTTGTCAGCATCATGGCAAACAAGACAATCTGGAGGGTAAGTTTCACGCCAATCCGCTTCGTAATATGGGACACACTGATGCTGCCTGGAACAGTGCAAACGAGGGCTATTACAATGTATCCTACAGGATCGTTCACTTTCACTGCGCTCTTGAGATACGTTGTAAAGAGCTGGATTAGACTGATGGAAGCGCTCTCGAAAAATGCTAGTCCTAAGAGAAATTTTGCCGCTTCCGGGTACTTCGTTCTCATCATCTTGAATGTGCTCAAAAGCTGTTGGATCCCAACTGTTATTATTGATTTCCCTTCTTCTACTCTCTCGTGCAGGGCAGGTCGGTTTTTCAGATGCTTCCCTAGCAGCACAATTAAAGGGAGGGATATTGTGCAGGCTACGATTTGAGCTAGACTTCCTTTCTCTGTCACATCCAGCCCGGCCCTGTTACCAATAATGGCGGTAACAATCAGAAAAGCGAGCATAGGAGCCATGTCCCATACCCTCATTGCGCCCTGTAAAAACGCCAGATTGTTTAAATCGGTAATGACCTCGGTGGAATAAGCGGAATGGGTAGCCTGGGGCACGAATCAAGTTAGTTTAGAAAGTTTTTATTAAAATACTTCTTGTCGCCTCTCGGCGCGAAACATATGTCTCTTACTTACCTGGTGAAGCATGAATGCTGGGCCAGCAAAACAAGCCTGTGAAATTGCAATTAATTTCCAGGTATTCGGGCCAATAAAAGCCTGACAAAAGTTGGCCAACCACACAACTGACAATGCCGCAATACAAAGTTGTTTTCTATAGGTAGTATAGTCTACGATCGCGCCTGCGGTGGGGATAATTATGATATTGATGAGACTAGCAACTACAGCAATGTTGGAGAGAATGCTGTCAGGCCGGAAATTTAGAAAGTCAGTGTTGGATTCGCAGTTTGCCAAGTTTCCCTCGTTGTCGATTAAAGCCGTTCCATTAGCGTGCGCTTTGTAGCCCTCTCCTGTGCAACCCGCATTTCGAAAAGCCAGATCGAGCATGGCAACTGAAATAGCAGCAAAAGAAATGAAGAGAGGAGCCCGTGCAGGCCCAGCAAGTAGATAACCGCGGACTTCGGGATTTTCTTTCACGAGAGACCAGCCAAAGAGGGCGCGACCCATGGTTTGTCCTGTATTTTCACTTGCAGGAAGTTAAAAAACTGCTGACTCATGCATGGGATAAGGTGTTCAATTTGTGTGAATTAGTTTAAAACAGTAATCAAGAGCAGACAGACAGACAGACAGATAGACTCGTCGGTTCCAATTGGCTTGAAAACATCCCCAAGCTGATTTTGTTTTCCTCTCTTTTTCTCCCCCCATCGGAGATCGGGATCACGTGCAGATGATCAGATTCAAGATGCAAATTATTTGACATTCTGGTCTTGTCAAAATTTGAAATTGAACACCTTAAATCGTCGTTTTTCTCTTGTGTGATGGCATTCTTTGTGAAGAAAGTAGCAGAGAATGCGATTCCTGACCACTTTTCGGCTGCCTCTCAAGAGGCAACACCTGCAACATTAGCTCTTTATGAAGCCTCTGCCGCGGGAGATCTGACAGCAATGACTGTCGCCATTGGGGACGGGGCTAACTGCAATTGGATGTGCCGGAAGGCAGATGGTGCCACATCGCTCCATGTAGCAGCAAGGAACAAAAACTCGAAGAGCACACTTGAATTCTTAATTGGTGTAGGTGGGCACACTGGAGCTAAGCTTCTCGGAAACTATAACATGCCTCTCCATGAAGCCGTCGGATGCGGCAACGATGAGGGCGCCATTGCACTTATGGAATTGGGGGATGCCGAAGTGGCTGCTAAGAACGCATTTGGCAATACACCTCTCTTTATTGCCGCCAAGAATGCGAACTTGAAGATGGTTCAGTACTTACTCAAGAAAGGACACGGAATTGACCTGCAGAATAACCGCGGATCGACTATTTTGCACCTGTGTGCTAGCCTTTGTAAAGAGAATATTGTCGTTGGGAGTGCAATGCGTGTCGCACATGGAGATGGTGTTGGAGGCGAGAACTTACCACCTCCTCCCAATGACAATTCAGTTCATGTTGATCCTCCAGCAGCGAAGAAGGAGGAGGTAGAGGAGGATATGTATGTCAATATTGCGGCTTACCTGATTAAGAGCGGAATTAATTTGGACTTGCAAGATGAGAACGGTTACTCTGCGCTCCATGCTGCTTCGGCAAGGGGAAATTTGGCCTTTGTCGAAATGCTTATTGACCAGGGAGCTAAAACCTCACTGCTAACAAAAACCAACCCAAGAACAAACAAGGGTGCCAGGACAGCCCTGCAGGTTGCGGACTTGTACTCTCAGTCTGCTGTTGTGCAGGTGTTGGAGAGAACCGACCAGAAAATTGCGTCTGGGCTTCCAGTCTCATCAAAATCAGTGGCTGCCAAAATTGTCCGGACAATTGAGGCTAAACTCAGAAGCAAGGAGGAGGCAAACGGCGGCGGTGAGTTGTTGTGCGCTTACATTACCGCGCTGCGAGATGGACAAATACTAACCTACAGTGCAGAGAAAAGCAAAAAACTACCAGTAGGAGCGGCGTCTAATGTCGGTACAAAGGGGAAGATAGGCGGACAGATGAGAAAGTCTTTCGCTGTATAGTTGAAATGGCATCGAATTATAAGGAATTTGAATTTGCGTCGTTTGTTGCTTGGCGAGATGCTCCCCTTTTCAATTTAGTTCGATCTTATTTCTGTTGTTTTCTTCTTCCACGCAACGCATGTACTAAAAATTAAAGCCCCCATAAATAAATTAGACCGGCCCCAAATATTGCTATTGCTAAAATAGCTCCGCTCGTCTCGGTCCTTCCCACCCCATTATGCCTCGAATACGCACTTTCCAGGAGCTGCATGTAATTACCATTGCGAAATTCCTCAATTTTGAAGCAGAGCTCGCAAATTTGACACATTCTCGGTTCTAAGAGCATGGAACCAAAAGAATGAGGAGGGTTACGAAGACGAGCAAGGGTGGGGTGAGAGAGAGAGAGAAATGGTATGATGAGCTATTTTTTTTTAACTCACCGCCAGTGACTGCGTCTTTTACCTTTGGGCATTGGTCAATCCATGTTATCCCCCCAAATATACCACCCTCCCATGTCTTGAATCCTACAACCCCCACGCAAGTGCAATTCTGAGCCACAGCCATCACTTCGTCAAGACGAGGATTGCTCAGTTTTACAGTCGGCCCATCTCCGTCAGTTGTAAACAAAGAAAAGAAACTCTCTACGTCAGCTTTCGGTACATTACTGCCACATGTTGCTTGTAAATAATTCTGCGTTTATAGTTTGAATGCCGGAATGTTAAAGTGGAGCGAGCGAGCGAGCGAGCGAGCGAAAATGAGGAAGGGTGAGGTGAGCAGCGTTTCAAATATTTGGAGCATTTCCGGGGATATTCAAATTATTTTGAAGGAGAAAACCGTGCAATTTGTCAGCTGCCCTTGCGTTGCGTATTTCGTGCGTCGTACTTGTGACTATCCATTGAAAAAATAATAAACTCACCATCCATGGGATTGAGAATGAATCGCAGACATATTTGCTGAATTGATTTTCGTCCTTGCAGAGGGCGAAATCTGAATACTCTGGGTACTTTTCGTCATCACATATCTCCGTTTCATAATAGTAGTCGTCGTATTGCTCGTCATCTTCGCCGTCTGTGGGTGGGACTACTCTGGGGTTGTTGGTTGAGTCGGGTGAGGGGCGTGGTGTTGGTTTTGGAGTTGGAAAGAGTCCAGTGGGTTCGAATGTGTAGGGGGCTGAATTTTTGTTCGAGTTGTCGGCGATTAATTTGTGCGTGTATTGTGATATGGTTTTGAGTGGAGTCGCGAGTGCAGTGTTTTGTGAGGGCAAGTTAGTTGGTACATTCAAGGGGGAAAAAGAATGAAGAATACGGATTATCTTTACCTGGAGCTGGGGCTTTGTCGTCGGATTCGTAGTCGTCGTTGCTCCCTCCCCCACCGTTGCCCCCTCCCCCACCGTTGCCGTTACGGGGCTTGGGTTTGGGTTTGGGTTCATGTTTGGGGGGAGGAGGAGGAGGATGAGGTTTGCAATGAGGCATCCCTTCAAGGCAGTAGACTGATTTTTTGTTACCGATAACTGTTGGTAGATACCCAAAATTAAATAAGAGCCGAGAATGTACTTGCTCGAGCTCCTCGGCGAACTCGTCTGGATTGAGGAACAGGTCTTGATTTGGGTAGCGCTGGAGGAAAAGCTCCTGATGGAGCTCCTCATCTCTGGGACCCTTGTCATTTCTAGGATCACTGGCAGCGCCAGGATCCGAGAAGGCTCTCGACTCATCCAGTGTGCTTGTAGCAGACGATAAAATAACCAAGGAGAGTATTGCAGTGCCGAGAAGACGGAATGAAGATGCTACTCGAGTCAACATCCTTGAAAAAGTGGGCCTTGTTTTGTCCTAGGATTCAGGGGGAGGTTCTGGATACACAAAGGGCGTTCGATGGCACAAAACACCGTTCGCAAGGGTAGGGAGAAATTATGTGCGCCTAAATTGGAAAATTATTCCAGGTTAGAACTTGTGAGAGTGAGGGTACGCAAAAGAAGGACGAAGGAGAAATCACCTGAGATTGGTGGAGCGAGCTATGAAAGGTTGCAACTCACCTTTAAATCAGTATTTACTGGGTTTCAAGAGGATTATAAGAGCGAAGCGTATTGATTTAATCTCCAGAAAATCTACGTATGCACTGAATTTCGCGCCAACAGACTTTAATTTTTGCCAAAAACTGACAGAGCTCACCGTTCCTTCTCCTGGCTTAATTTCCAGCGAATATCACTGATCGCAATGTTAACACCTAATGTTGCTCTGGTTTTGCTTTTTTGTTTGTTGACAAACTCCCGTTCCTTCGGAATAGCGCTTGGAACACTTCGGAAGCCGACTTCTTTTGGTCCCTACCCTCTTCTCCTATCTCCGTTGGGGTCGATAACAGCACTGTCAATGAGTGATGGTGACAGTTCGTCACCGCCAGCAGAGGAGGCGGAGGGAAAGGTCAAAGGTGATGGGGCTCTCTATGACGACATGATACCAGAGAGAAAGGAGACAATGTCCAACTCTATGAAAGAAAGGCTCCGTGCCGAGGCCACCTCGCTAGGCGGAGATCCCAACAAGAAGAGTGCCCCAGTTATTCTGTACATAAGTGCTGTGATCGGTGTTCTCGTTATTCTGGGGGGGAAGGGAATCCTGTTTTGAGGAAAGAAGAATAATGAAAGCCTTCTCGGAAATAGCGCAAGCCTGTTTTATGTAGCGCGACTACTTTCTTCGTTCATTTTTTGATGGGTAATCATCCCTTTTCGCTGGTCATAAGCTCCCTCTTCAGTTTTCCCAACTCGTTGTAGTCCATCACTCCGTCTCCACTTTTATCCGTCATCATCCCTTTTCGCTGGCAATAAGCTCCCTCTTCAGTTTTCCCAACTCGTTGTAGTCCATCACTCCGTCTCCGCTTTTATCCAATATCCCGAAGATTAGCTCAACTTCCCCCCTCTCAATTTTCTTGCCTGGCCCCCTCACCTCTGCCAGGACAGATTTAAATCGTTCCTTTGTGAGCGAGTGAGAATGAGGGTTGGATGTGTAGGTCGAACCGAACCCGATTGAGTTGTATTTTCCCTGAGATAGATTTGAATCTGCTTCCTGCAACAGCCTCTTGATTGCAAAGTCCAGGCTATCCATATTATTGAGGACAGCTGTAATGGCGTTGATCTCTGTGGCTTTCTCCCGCACTCTTTTTCTCATATTCTTGCCGCTCAAGAAGTTATGACATGCCGCGTACAAAACAATCGCGGCAACACCGCTGCCACCAACGGTTACGAGAAACATTGATTCGTGGTCCTCGAAGCCACTGACAAGGTTCATTCCAAAAAAGCCTGCGACGACTGTCATGGTAGATAGACAGACAGTGCCGACGGCAAGCTGCACATTCATGCGTATCATCCTGTTGCGATATGCATCCAGCCCAATAGCGGCAAGTTCTTGCTTGGTCTGCACTCGCTTTTGGAGGAAGTGAACATCACTCAAGATTCCATTCAGCTGGCGATTGTAATCTTCCAGAAGCAGTTCCGTGCTCTCGTGCTTCGATGTGTGTATCTCCGTTCCCTCGGCCTTTGCCTTTGCGTTCTCTGTGAGCATGAGTCCAAGCATATCCTCGTCACTAGCCAACAATTCCACGACACAAGTGATTGTTTCTTCTACTTTCATCTGAAAGCTCTGTAGAGAATCCTTCAGAGGGACAAGCCTGTGAAGATCCTCGGACAAGCCATCGCTTGTGCTACTCTCCAGTAAGCTATCAACAATTGGCTTGATAAGCTGGACGCGCCGCCGCCAGATTTGGCAGATTTCGCGAAGAGCCTCCTCCAAGAAAAGCATCTCAAACTGCTGAGAGGAATCACTGGGCTTGTTGTTGAAAAGGTGATTTCTCCTCGCATGTGTGTACAGTAGTGGATGCGAGGCTTCCATCGCGTCTTCCAGTTTAGGGAAATTAGTGTCTTGTTTTATTTGTTGCCCCGTGTGCCTTTCATCGTCCTCAATACACTGCCTGTGCACTTCACTTGCAAACAAACTGACATTGGGATGGCTGCCATTAAATAGCAATGCCTCGTCCCGATAAACGATCGCTTTTACATGTCCAAGAGAGATAACTACTGACTCGCCACGAGGGAGAATCAAAGGACGAGACCGACTTTGAGTTAATGTGCCATCGAGGCCCAAAGACAGGATGTCACGTGCATGGATAGAAGTCGAGTTGAGAATCTGTCGGATGTTCACTTCAGCGTTCTGAAGAGATTTTGGTGTCAGTCGAATGACAGAGTATTCGCTGCCTGTCGTATAACCTCGTGAAGGAGTTGATGAAATAATCGGACGGAGAAGATTGTTCAAACGAGAATGTGTAGCATTGCGTCCATATTCGCTGCCTGTAGTATAACCTCGTGAAGGAGTTGATGAAATAATCGGACAGAGAAGATTGTTCAAACGAGAATGTGTAGCATTGCGTCCATTTTTTATACTAAAAAAACGCATTGTAGCACGTGATAGTAACATCCAGTTCTTCTGGCAAATTATTCAAAAAATGTTCAAAATGGGGTTTGTGGGATATTAGGATCAAATTCCCAGATTCCTGACAATTTTCGTGAGATTTCGAGAGATGGTGAGATCGTAATGTCAATGTCATCAACCCTAAAAATAGAATCCTCTTAGTTGAACAAGAAAACAAGGACGATTTGATCGATCAAGATCAGATTGCATCTATGTCGGGAGCTTTTGTGATGAATTCCAAATTAATTCCTAGGTTCACCATCATGTATTTCGTGATCATATTGTTAATAAAGTTAGCCAGAGAAAACAAAGTGTCTGACAATTTCCTGATCCTCATTCCCGGTTTTGTAATTACAGGTTTTGCTGATGCTTCCCGCTGCTGTGGAGAGGGCCCGAGTAATGGTAGTAGAATTCGGACCACTCAAGTTGAAGATACTGACACACACACAGCAATCGTTGCATCAGTCATTGTTGACATACCGTTTGCTGTCACTGCTCCGGTAGTACTCGCCACTCCGTTCGACGGAAATTCGCCTGGAGTATTAGCTTCGCCGGTGATGGAAATCACGCCATGAATGTAGGCAGTTACCCGTCGTACTTGTTCCCGATGGTATGGTAGACATAAGATAAAAATGAAAGTAGAGGAAAACTTTATTGGTGGTTGTAAACAATTCTCATTTTGTTTTCATTTTTCTCCTGACGAGTTTGGTGTAGTATACATGCGTGCACGTCCATGCATGTTCTCCATCTCCCATAAAACATTGTTTGCATCCCATCCCCTCTCCAAGGAGGACAGGACAAACAAAAGCCATTCACTCCTTTCCTTTTTTTCTTTTTTTTTTGCTTATTTTTCTCCTTCTCTTACAAATACCGCTCGCTTGCATTAAGGTGGGATTGCTCGTTAGGTGTGCTTGTGCTCGTTATACATATTTTTTGTGTTTTGGATCTTTTTTTCAGTGTTTATATATTTTTTTTCTCAGGACCACCCAACAACATTATTCCACCCAACAACATTATTCATACTTCCACAATGCATGCACGACTCGACTCGACTCGACTCGACTTGACTCGACTCGACTCACTGTAAAACTCAGCAGTAAAATAACTGCATACTGAAAGAGCTTAGAAGCCGTAATCACTACTCGGACTAGCACTCCCTGACATGTTGTCTTGGTTGTACCTTTCCATAAGAAGCCTCTGTTCGTCCATGTCGACAGTCGCCATATTGCTGATGTGTCTACTTTCCGCCTCGTCTCTCGCCTTGGCGTCAGCAGCACTCCGAACAGCCTCCTCCATTTTCCTCTTCTCCTCCTCTTTCCTCCTCTCCTCCTCCTCTTGGGCGATCCTAGTCCTCTCTTCACCCTGCTGCAGAGCCTCCTGTTTCATTTCCTCTCCCTTTTGAGCCGCGTGCTGCTGGAGGCTCTGCTGCAAGGCTGCCTCAGCTGCACCTTGAGAACCGTGATCTTCACCCTTTCCGCCCCAGACTCCCTTCCCGGGAATTTCCTTCCCCCCCTTGGCGTTGGCATTTGTATCGTCAGTAGTGCCACTAAGTCCACCCCAGGCGCTGGTGTCCTCTTCCGTATCGAACTCGTCCCCCAGTATATCGAGGATGTCGTTGTCGTCGTCCGCTTCGCCCGGGACACCGACTTTGAAACCTCCCGTTGGGTCCACGTCGGCTCCAAGAGGTACATGCTCGACTCCTGAGGCGACACCGAGGTCCATATGCGCCTCTTTCCCCCCCTTTCCTCGCATCTGTGGTCTCCGACCGCCAAGTCCACCGCCGGGGGACCATGCATCGTCGTCATCCTTCTTCTTGGCCTTCTTCACATTCCTGTCGATTTCAGCCTGTGTCCTCCTGGCACCGAAACAGAAGGTCCACATTTCTCTCTGGCAGTTGGCGGGAAGTTCGTCGATTGCGATCTCGACCTCACTATCGTCGATGGATTTGTACTTTCGCAAGATGGAGAGCATCTCCTCCAGTTTCTTCTGACCGCGTTTGGCCGCCTTCTCGTCGGCCCCTGAGCCAGGATCGGCAAATTTCTGAACCTTATCACGGACCATCTCATGCTCCTTTGCTGTAAGGGGAATTTGGCTCAGGTCCTGCTGCGAGCCGTCGAATGCACCCTTGGAGTTGGCGCTCGCGGCAGCCAAAGCCTTCGCGCTTTGCTCGGCCTTCTGCTGCTGCTGGAAGGTGTCGATGATGGAGGGGCCGTTGGTGAAGTTCTGTGTCTGCTGTACTCTCCAGAGCTCGTTTCGAGACTGGTCCATCTGGACCTGCTGGGTTACCTGCTGCATCTGCTGGTTCATCTGCTGCTGCATGCGCTCCATCTGCTGCATGAGCTGGGACTGCATCGCTGCCATTTCCTGCTCGTGCTGCGCCTTGGATATGGTACCTCCCGCAGCATTGAAGCCGTTGTACCCGCCGCCTCCGCCGCCGCCGCCGCCGCCGCTGGTCCTCTGCCTCTTCGCCTTCGGTTTCTTCTTCTTCGGCTGTTGGCGAGGTCTGCTGGGGGGCTCTTGCCAGGGATTGGTCGGATCGTCGTCCCCCTCGTCGGCGTCGCTCATGTCCTCGTCGGAGGGTCCCATGCCGTCGTCCTCAAAGTCGCTGTCGTCCATGCTCTTGCGCTTGTTGCGATTCTTGTTCGATGAGCCGCGGTTGGCTTCGGCCTGCTTGGCCCTCTCCCTCTCCGCAACCTGCTTGAACTTGTCTTGGAACATCGCCTTGAGCCTGATTGCCTCGGTGTAGACGAGACCGAGCTGTTCCTTGTTGTTGAAGAGGAGGGCGTTGTCCAAGGCGAGGAGGACGAGGCGCTCAAAGTCGGTGTGGGTCATCTCGGTGTAAGTCACCTTCTCGCGAATGGTGCGGAAGTCCATGGGTTCCTTGATGACCTCGTTGTACGTGGGGAGGTTGAGGGCAACTGCGTCGACCGGCTCCGTGAAGATTTTGTGGACGTCCGCTGACACCAGCTCCCGAAGGATAGTGGAGCACTCTTTCATCACCTTGGTGAGAGTGACAGGGCCCTCGTTGACGTCCTTGTTTATTTTCTTGATGGTCCTGGAACTGGCCTTGCGCTGCAGTATCGGCTGTTGGGGGAGAGGCTCAGAGGACCTGTTCCTGGGCTTGGGCGGCGACCTGGCGGGGGGCTGGACCATCTCGGTGTAGATCCTGTAGACCAGAAGCTTCCCGGACTTCTGGCTCATGGGGAGGAACGTGCCCTTGAGAGTGAATTTCCCGATTTCGTTCACGCCCAGTCCGAGGACGTTGAAACCGGAGGACTGGTTGCGCCTGAACTTGATGGCAATGCGCTCCTGAATAGGACGAGAATTGCCCCTGATGCGGAAGGTCCCCTTGTAGTGGATGCTGTCTCGGGGGAACGTTTGAGATTGAGATTGAGATGCAGATTGAGATGCAGATTGAGATGCAGATTGAGATGGAGGGGAAGAATGAGAAGAGGAGGAAGGAGCGCCAGGTGCCTTCCCCTCCTCCTCCTTCACGTCCTTCACGTCCGTCACGTCCTTCTCGTCCTTCACGTCCTCAGCCTCTACAACTGCGCCCTGGCCATTCGCCGCGCTTTTGCTCTCCGCCTCAATGTCAGAGTTGAGCACCATGAACTCGAACTTGCTGGTCTTGCCATCGTCGTGGAGATCGTCTTTAGTGAGCGCCCACTTCCCAGCCACGATGTGCGCGCCGAGGGCGTCGTCCACCTTAATCATGCCGTCCATGGCGGCGGAGAAGGTGCCCGGCGCTGGCGTCTGGCCGACGCTGACGCCATAGCCGACGCTGCGCACTCGGCCATCGAGGACTTCGCCGGGCAGCGCGTCGAGGACGATGGCCACCGGTGTTCCGGGTTGCACGCGGCCGAGGTTGTTTTCGGTCAGATCGGCGCTGATCCACACATCATGAATGGCGATCAAGGTCATCACCGGGCTGCCGACAGCGGCGAACT